>JAABUQ010002908.1_pt1 | contig 32622 bp, 43 predicted proteins | sample 5560001 | NCBI WGS metagenome assembly JAABUQ01 (sample SAMN10711888, study PRJNA513371) | rock metagenome | isolation source: Antarctica rocks | place: Antarctica: Victoria Land, Finger Mt nord | collected 2015-12-18 | reverse complement strand
AGAGGTGGACATTTTGGGGGTTATGGGGGAATAGGGGGGCGCTGGGGGAGATGAAGGTTCGGGTTCTGTTGCCGTATTATCATCTTTCTGTTGGAGAGGGTTTGAGTCGGTAGGGATTTGGAAGGCCGGCATTGGTGATGTCGCAGGGAGCGTTATAGAGGGGTGAAAGGATGACGTTTGGGAAGGGAAATGTTTGGCTGGGATGGCTTTAGGGGACTATTTTGAGGATTGGGGGCTGAGATGTGGGGTCTCTAAGGGGGTGTGCAAAGCCGTTGACGGATAGCGTGGGGGGAGAGAGTGGGGATGCAGAAGATCAGCTTTGGGAGCCATAACCCGGAGTGTTTAATCAGTATTGCTACTTGTCTGTAAGGTAGAGTGCCTCTGCTTCCATCAGTGCCCTTCTATCTATTCCCTCCATGTCAACTGATTTCTCTTCCTCTTTGCTCGCCCGGGGTATCAACCAAATAGCAAATCATAATATGTACATTGGCAACCAGCACCAAAAGATCCTTCCGAGATGATATGTGTATAGCTGGGCTATGGGATCGTTGTGTCTTTGCATCGAGATGCAAAATAAAGCGATGATAAGCGTTGAGTAGGGTGGCAATGAAATTTCAATTAAAAATACGCGGTAGATGCAATACGTTGGTTATTTCTTGAAGAACAAGAGACGGCTCTTCCTCCGGAGTGAATGGCCTCCCTCTGGCGTCGGTGTCAGAATTCTTGCTTCTTTGGCTGCCTCCTGGTCTGCAGTATACCAGGGCGCAATTGCCTCGCGAGTCTTGACACTCATCGTCATTCCTAGTCTATCTCGAGCGGAATTGGCTCTCTGAGGGGCGGGTCTATGAGTCAAACCAGGATTCTGAGTTGGGTGAGGTGTGATCGAAGGAGTCCCGAATGAAAATTGTTGTTGGTTGTGGATGGACGTTCTTTTGAGGATCGAGTTGAGTTCGAGGTCTGCTGCGGCTGTGTTTGGTCTCTTTTCGTGAGGCGAACATAGTGCTGGATTTGGCTTTCGTTTGCCCGCCGCAGGAGGACTGAGGATGCCAAATCCCGATGATCTGACAATGACTTCATCGAAGTTTGATGGGGCTTCCAGAGTCGTTGTGCGCATGCCCTCTTCAGAGCCTAACAAGGTCTTCTCCGAGGGATGGGAATTGGGATCCGTCCGTGGTGATTGTTCGATTGGCGTAATTGGTGATCCGTCTCGCGGTGTGGCGGAGGGCGAGTAAGAGTGGCCAGGAGGGTGTGGGGAGCTGCTTGCGCTGGGAGGAGACAGTTCCAGATATGTGGATGGTATTTGAGGAGGCTTGGGGGCATCGACCAGAAAGAAGGACGTGGATTGTAGAGGCGGGGCGCTTTGCGATGAGGTCGCTCGGTGCGAAGATTTCGGCCGATCAGCAGTAAGATACTTCGGCGACCCTCCACAGGTGAATTGCGTAGCCTCCCAGCCGTAGAGATCCACAAGATGGTTGCCGCTGTTTCCGCTGTACGCTGACATGCCTCCCATCACACTACCGGGTCTGCCTCTTCCTGACTTCGATGTACGTAACGAACTGGACTCGGATGTTCCAGATGATCCCGACTTTGATGTTCCAATATCTCGACTCAACCCCATCATGGAATGCCTTGTCCCCAGCTCCTTTCTCTTCTCTTTCTCTCTAGCTGATTGTGGAACGCCATCCCATTTCGAATTGACCTTGGGAACGGTTGGCGGTAAGGTGGCTGTTGAAACTCCAGCAAGACCAACGGGTTTCGGTCGTCCATCCTTGATAGATCCCTGCTTCTGCAATTGGCGCTGGTAATCAATTAAAGCTTGTGCTGAAGGCTCTTTCATGTTAAAGAGCCCCGAGAAAAAGCTTTGCTTCTTTTTGAGCGACTTCTCTGTCGTCTTGGTGGACAAGGACGAAGGGGCGATAGATGGTGAGCGTGAGCTAGATGAGCAGATTAGATCAGATGAAGGATATCGTGGTGTAGGGCAATCGGGCTGTATGGATGCTGTCGTTGGATCGGTGGAGGCGGTGGCCCTCGATACATCTGTACTGAAAGTTTCGACTGATTCGGTGCCTGAAGACTTTGTCCGGTAGGAAAGCTTGGGGGTATGGGATCTGGACCGTGATGTTCCTGCTGAAGCTGTCAGGTAGATTGGATCTGGAGCCGCCATAGAGCATGCCATAGTGAGCACCTCCTCGAAGGAAGGTGCCTCACTTATGGCCGTTGATGCCAGTGTGGAGGAGGTGCAGCGAAAGGGTGAGATAAGAAAAGCCACAGAGGCCAAACGCAAGCTGAGTGAAATTAATGATTTTCGAATACTAAGAGATTGCCGAGGGCTGATAGGAATGTTGATCTTCGATCATCGCAAACTTCAACGGCCGTAGATGATAGGCCCGGGATGAATACCCAGGATTGCAAATTTCGGTAATCCTTTACCTACAGGTTTGGGTATTCTCAACGTTGTATTCACTCAAAGAGAATTGGGAGTGTTGAGGGATTGGAGGTGTGGGGAGTTAAAAAACGAGAGAAGGCCATGGTGTTCACTGTTCAGCATAACAGTGCCCCATGCAACAAGGAGCCGCAGTGGCATAACATCCAGTCAGCACTCAGCAATGGATATCCCTGTAGACTTGTGGCTAGAACGTGGAGCGCTTTTGGCGTTGGAGAATGTCTGACTTTATCGTATGGTCTGGAGGTTTTGTTTGCTGGCCAATGGAAGGTGTTGGTAGAGGGGTGGAGCGGGTGGGAACCTAACAAAATGCCTCTCAAATGAAAACAATCACGGGACAAATGCGAAAAGATTGTGAGTACGAGATCGAATGAGAGCTCTTGAAATGACAATACTCTTTGCTTATTCATTCACCCCAACGAAATTCGGACAGAGCTTCTCCAGGTCAAAGGTTAGCGGTTGGTGGCTTTTCATGCGAGCCATGCTCCCACTTTGACCGAAAATTTAACCGAAACTCGAATCTGGATCTGTGGGATTATGCAAAGAGATTCGTAAGATTCTTTAACTCAGAACGCCTGATGTTGAATCCCCCTATTTCGAAACAGGTCGCCAGGGGCCAACGACCCCCAACACCATCAAATCCTCCGAGTCATGGGAAGAGAAGCGACTGGCATTTGCTTCTGCCGCCATTTCCGCCCAAAGAGGAAGCTGACGCTTCTACGTCCGTAACCCCTCGTGATTCAAATCCATCTCAAACACCGGACCTACTGTCTCCTGAAAGAGAAGTTTGGAAGGTGTAGCATTCTATAGCATACTTTTCTATTTTCTTCCATGTGTAGCTTGAACGACTATCATTGCTGGCGCCAACAGAATTCGGCCGAAGAGGCCATGTGGAGATTCGATAGGTTGAGTATCTCGTTCAATCTAGACCTCGGCATTCATCACCCCGCGCAAGCCACTGATCTTAGGTACCTTAGGCCATGTGGCATACTTTCCGCGTTGCAGTATCCCCGCATAATTCATCTCGTCGCTTTTACGACATCGCCGATTCGAGCCTTAGGGTTTCAGGCGACCCAACATTTCACCACATGAAAGCTGGCGGGAGAAGATTGACGATAGCTATGCTGATACAAGTAATGAGAGCTTCAAAATTTAGACTGGGCTGGAGAGCATTGATGACTCTACGTATTGTCAAGTTCCAATGGAAATGCCCGCCAGGCAGAATGGTGATCGACCAGATCGACAGGAGTCGCGCCGGGAAGATTTGCCTAGCATTAGGGAGGTATCGCGTCTCCGCGTCCACTTGCTCAGATTGCTAGCTCCGCCGACTTAATTGCTGCATCTCGATCTGTGCCCGAGCCCAGTAAGAACGCGCTGCAAATGCATGAGAGTTTCGAGCAGGATGTGATGGCCTTCCAAATTCCCGAGCACGGGAAGAAGGGTGGTAGGGACACTGCTTTGGGACCGGGTAGCGCCCAGCTGCAGTCATCTTTCTCAATTGCTGACCCGAGCACTTGCGACTACTCGTGCCGGAGCTTCAATGCGTGCGTACCTACTCTTCCATATGACTTGCCTGCCTAATTTTCGAAATGACTAGCAGGAGGCCAAGTGGCCGAGAATGGGTGGTTGTGCTGGCGCCTACAGAGCATTCGTAAACAATTGCAGTCATTCCTGGTGTGGCTTGAACAATGGGTCTTTCAAGAAGACAGTCTTTGGTCTTTGTCATGATAATGAGCGGCAATCTAGCCAATCTTTCAGTGAGAGTAATACCACAGAGATCTAATTAGCGAATTGGTAAAGAGAACCGAAAATAAGGCCCCTCTGCGTCAATCACCTCAGGCCCCACTACTAAATGAACTACGTTGGCCGAGGCTCTCTGCCCTGAATTCCTTGGCTCCATCCCGCCTTTAATATCTTCGAAGCCAAAGTGCTCCCGCTGTTCTTGCGCTTGAAGATTGCCATACATTGCACCGCCACGTCCCTGTCCCCGTTGAGCAAAAGCGCCATTAGGACTTTCGTTGAGACTACCCGCATTTCGTTCAACTTGCGGGCCTCCGAGTCCATTGACGTTACCGCGGAGAGCATCTCCGCTTCGTCGACCTGGTATGGCCTGATTACTTCCAATAGCACCGCCAAATGATGGAGTCCATCCTGCAGGAGGCCTCCCGAAGCCGTTGGTATTTCCACCAAGATCAGCTCCACCCCAGAGGCCCTGCGCGGCGCGGTTGCCTGGGACACCATGGCCATAACCTCGACTCTGCACTCCGGGCAGACTCCCACGACCATTGGCATTGGCATCAAAACCACCTCCGTTAGGTCGTCCTGGCGGGCCCCGCATGCCGCCAGCATCACCACCGTATGCACTTCGGTCACGCCCACCGAGCCGATTCCCAATGCCAATATCACCGTCGCTGAGATTACCTCCATTCCATCTATTTTGCGAGGCTCTCCCGCCACTGATGCCGCCGGGCGGTTCAAAACCACTACGACCAGCGTCCGGTGCCCCAAAGCCATTCATGTTGCTGTTGTAACGACTCTCCCCATGCCCTCCTGGCCGACTCTGACCGCCAACGATATCATGACCTGAAGGTCGGCTATGCACTATTGGCGGTCGCTCAGCGCCATGAGGTTCTCTGTTAGGGATTCTTGAACCTGTGGCAGTGCCTGTTTGTGGAAAGACATGGCCTGTTAATCTCCCGCGGTACTCAGGTACTATGTTAGGAGGTCTGGGACCCCTGGATGGGCCTGGTGATCCATTTAGCTCTCTTGATGGACCTTGCGGTCCAACCCAGTTGTCGGGATATCTGTTGGGTCTTCTTGAATCATCGTCTGATAGTCGATCTAATTGTCGGTCCCGGCCTCGTCCTCTAGGCTCCCGTTGGTTCCCAGAAGCATTGGGAACTTCGTTGCGGCTGCTAGTGTTGTAGCCTAACTGTCGAACTCGACCGCGCCCTCTTCTTGGTTCTTCTCTGTCGTCAAAATCACTTTCTTGTCTTTCAATGCCTGATAAGATGTGATTCGAATCCGGAGACCGAGATTGTGGGTGTCGTCTGCCCTTGAGAGCATGGGAACCTTTTTTAGCTATCTTTGAATCGCTATAATAGTCAGACAATCGATCGCGCCTTCTTCGTTCTTGTTGGCTCTCATCAGCGTCATGATATCTTCCAACGTGTCCTTTTTGACCATTGCCTGAGCCTCGTGGTCGTGTACGTCTTTTATCAGCTCGCGGTAGTGCCGACGGCCGGAAAATCTTTTCCAGCGTGTACACCCGGTTTTCCACAACAGTGCTCTCGTATTTGTATCTTATGCTGTGTCCAGGGTACAGTTGGGCGACGACATTGAGGAACTCATTTGGCACGGCGATGGTCTCATGGTTCGGAGGTAGAGGCATCATGGCCGAAGAGCTAGGCTGGAAGGGAAATGCCGACATCGACTCAAGAGCGCCATTTAGATCAACACCAATAAATGCACAACAGTTTCCACGCCCGGGTTTATTGATTGTGGACACGGTCCCCTGCCGCCATTGATGCTGGTGCCCTGGGGACATTGCAGATTACTGATCCTGTTATTCTCGTCAGAATCAACGGTCACTATTATATATCGATATCTAGGGTGGATGTTCTCACCGGAAATGTTCCAACCGCAGATCCAAAAGAGCCTGTTCAAGGCTCTGGTCTCGCGCTTTGGCTGATTCTCACGCTTCGTGTGCGTTTCGCTACTTAGGGACGTTGTAAGAATCGTTCAAATTGTTTTAGTGGGTGTTTTCGCCGCTTTCACTGTTTCATCAAAGACTATTCTTGGTCTCTTTCGGTGGCTTTTGTAGTTCCCTTGCTGCTGCAAAGCAGATGAGATCATGGCTCTGAGAATGTTGCAAAAGGCTGGGAAAACAACTTCCTAAGCCTATTTCTATGTCAGGCTGAAAATATATTGCTAGTTTCGTGGCAGTCATCCTTGTAACAAGGCTGACCAATCTTGACCTGGCTCGTCGCTGGGCATTGAAAGACTGGTCCAAGCAGCACACTCATTCACTACACGAATCATCCACCCAAATAGGGAAGGACACGAGGTCACCAAGCCTATGAGTCATTTCTCTCCTGCAAGGCTACGCTTCTAAATGGATATCAAAGGACCAAGAAACATTCTATTATTTTGCTACGATCAATTATACATCAAGGCTCAAAGGACGGCATTAGGGCTAATCGCCTCGTGGAGTTACTATGCGGAGATCATCGAAAGAAAAAGCGAGCGCGGATCAAAGGCCTGGTCAGTAAACCCAAAAAAAAGCCGTGTATCTAACCAACAATCATCAAGTCTACCTCATTAATGGCGATTTTAGCCTGGAATCAATGCTGATTTGTCCCTGCTATCAGCTCGTTCGCTCAGTACCAAATTCAGGGCCTCCTTCAAGCCTTTTTGGAGGCCGTAATCGCAGGAGAGTCCTAGGCTGTCGAGATGGCGTGGGGTCTTCTTGTGGTATCTGAGGGCTTCTCCTGCGCTCCTGACTCCGCTGGGACCACTGATGGTGTCCATGGCTGCATTTCTTGCGAGACCAGGATCGGTTGTGGTCTTGGCTGAGATAGACGCGCATTGCGAAGGTCTATTCTTGAGGCCCCTTCCAACGGTAGATCCGATGAATTGACTTTGTGCATCTCATGCGCAACCATGGTCTCTGTCTCCGGGCGATACTCGAATCTGAACTTGACGCGGTCTCCGAAGTTCTTGATCTCTTGGATTTGGGGGCTGTCATATTTTCTCAGCCACAGGCGCTGGAGACACACGATGGAGTCGTCATCCAAGTTCAGGTTGACTATGATGTGCCCAGCCCATGTTCCCTTAGATTGGTCGAATATCTCAAGGCTGACTGCTTTCGCCTCAACCCACGGGTCGTCGGTGGGAACGACCTTGTAACATTGCTGCATTCCCGATCAGACTTATGGATCCTGAGAGGCGATTTGCAAAGAAGAAGACTCTTGTGGAGGCACTTACATGGTAGATTGGCAACACTGCTTGTATGAATTTGATATCTTGCATCAATGATTGCTGCCGGTTTCCTGTCCTGGCAAACAGCAGCTGTCCATAGCAATGTATCGGACAGTTCCAAGTCGGGTATGCTAACCTTGGTAGACCTGCCATTTTGAGCCAGTGTGCAAGCTTTAATGTGGTGTAAACAGCCTGATGAATCGAGGACGGAATTGTTCTTAGGGTGAAGGTGGGGTAGCGGCTTCTCCTTTGGCGCTCCCCTTCCTCATGCTGAGCAACCCCCCTGTTTCATTTCACAGTTACATATCAGGATCAAGACGGCGTTTAGGCAACCGACCTACCCTCACTCCCTGCCTCATGGCCACATTGTAGCAACATCACGATCCAAAACACCTTCACGACGCGCTCGGCCACGTCAGAATCACACGCAGTCAAGGATGTTGCGTTTGAAAGACCTCTTTCGAGAGCTGACGCAGCGAGGCTACCGTGGCGGTTGGTACCTTGATACTTGCAGCATTCGATCTAGACCAGCGCCTTCGATTCGGCTGCGATATCATGATCATGGAAACACCATTGCCGGACCGGAACGAGGCCACACTGCCACACCTTCGAGCTTTCTCACGGTTGAGAACGCCACATTTTCATGTCGATTGGTGCATCTCTACGCACGGCTTGCTGACTCACGACCCCTGTTTGGCAACCAGCTTCCTGGAGCACTTGATTTTCGCTGCCTCGTCGGCTTGTCGGCTGTGGCGTACTGCTGTCCTATCCCTTACAGCTTCGATTCCAGCCTACTTCCTTATGTCGACGGAGGAGAAGTCAGATGTCAGGCATCAATCCAATGATCATAAAACATGGACCGGCCTGACACATATCTGAGACTTGCCAGAGGCTCAGACTTCGGCATTGCTCTGAGTTATTCTTGGTCTGCTCAGCCTGATGATGTCAAAGCAGGGAGATGGAGGAATTTATAAGATCATTGAGAGAGCGGACTATCCCTCATCTCTCCAGATTCGAACAAACAAACGCAAAATCCAAGATACCCAGTGCACAAACGTCAAACAACTTGGTAAGTGCGTCTCTCGTCAAACCATCGCACCATTTCTGAATGCACATAGTAACATTGTCTCAATAAAGGCAGATCAAAACTCAAAATGTCATCATTGTCGAGTCGCTCCAGCGGCGAGCTCAGGGGAAAGATCGATGTCCAGAAGTCAGGAGGTCGCTGGGTTTCCCAGGTGAAAGTTTCTGAGGACGATGTAGCTGCATTTGGATGCCAGAGCATGTATCTCATCGCAGAAAAGAGCAAGAACGACGAAAGATGGAAGAATCGACTGGCAAATGACGGTTCCCGTGGAAAGCTAGTGTTCTTCAAGCCGGAAAGAATTGTGACTAAATATGGCAATGTCACACGTGACAAAATTGAGGCTGTTATTACGCAATTGTGGCAAGTATGCTAAGATAGTTTTTTATCTTCCACATTTGCAATTGCTGACATCAGTGCAGTAAACACAAGAGGAGTGAGACCAATTGGCTGGGTACAGCGTTTGGTTTGGTTTCGCAAAATGACATCTACTCTGGTCACTCTTTCTCATCCTCGACTCTAGGTCTGCTTCGATGTTGAGCCACAGGAAGGGGACGTGGCCATTTCGTTTGTCTTGTGAGAAATTGTAATGGGTGTGAGGCGCATAGAGCTAAGGGATTTAGTCATTCTTTAAACGCACTATCAAAACACTAATATCGCTCGCTTTCTCCCACGCTGTTCTCTTAATCGCATGTACGTCAACTAAATTCGTACATTCCCAACACTCTCTATGAAGATGAGGCTAATCGTTCGCTTCAGCACCCCACGCCACCCCCAAGGATAGAAAGCCACCTTTCCGCCACCAGGCTGAACAGCGTAGCAAGCTATTCATAGCAGGAGAGCCACCCCCTCCTCTACCCTCTCCTTTCAGTAATCTCAATTCTTGTTTCATGGAGGCGGCTACGGTGAGGCTGATGAAAAATCAGTTAAATAGAGGGCAGACTTCTCCAACGTGTACATAAGAAGCTCGGTCATCGCTGCGCACATGCCTTCACCTTCAAATCTTTACCCTTGGCTGACGCCTTCTTTGATGGCCGGAAATAGGGAAAAGGGCAAAAATGCCACCTTTATCCACAAGACTGCAGTAAGGACGGCTAAGGGCCCGGGCACTTCTGTGAAACATACCAAGTTGGAGGTGTTGAAACAGACACTGAACACTCGGCTTCCTTTTCAGGTTTGCTGGCCATGGGCAGCCGACATTCTTATACACTGCATCACCAATCTAGCATGTCCATTCCGTTAACACAATTGTCCGCCGTGGGTGACCAACAATGTCTTTGTCAACTTCGTCACTTGCAGTCTTGTTTTTTGATCTTCTTCTTCTCTCGGCTTTGCTCTTCATCAGTTGTCGAAAACAATCAAGCTGTGCTTTCAACACTGCGAGCAATAATTTCCAACTTCATCGTACTGCTTAAGTATCTCAATCACGCAAAAACCAGCATTCCATAAACGATTTCTCTCAGCTTCCTGTCCACAGAACTTTCAACCGCCAAACGCCAGAAATGCCGTGGATGTACGAAGAGCAACGTCGATCACACGAACTTCTACCTGGAGATGATTTCACAGGGACTATCATGAAGGATTACCTTACTGGATCCTGGCTTGTAGAGCTAGATATGGGGTGGCATATGCCGTGGCCCTACAGATACTCTTCAACAGTGCGCATACAATCTGATACGATTGTTGAGGCCTGGATGTGGGAGGGTCGCAGCGTGAGATGTTTCCTCTCTCGCGTTCTGGCAACGGACTGTGGGAATTATAACGTCGTTGGATATTTGGCTAATATTGAGACCTGGTACTGATCGTCTGCAGGGAGTGGAGCGAGATGGAAGTTTTGTGACGGCGTGACTTTGCTGGCAGGATTTCTGAGCAGCACACAGATATTCTCCTACGATTTTGAGATTATCACAATCGCTTGTGGATATTGACGCTCCTTGGAGATATTCAAGGCTGCCAGTGTGGTGGTCAGATACATTCTTCTAGCAGCATTTTCCGATTTGGGAGGGAAGCCGCCGATTTGGTCAAAATGGAGTATCGGATGTGAGTCGATCAATGCATCCCATCTCAAGGCTCTTCTCCTTTAGCCTCGTACTCCTTACACTAATTAATTGAGACTGTTGGCCCCATTGAACCTGGAGTGCTGAGGCATGACAGGTACGCAATACGTCCTGAGTCTTCCGAATGGACAGAGCACTCCGCCATAGAAGACTTGCTACAAAGTCCGGTTTCGAGAAGGCTGGTGCAGCAAAGTTGGGAGGGGATACTTCTGAACAGCCGTACTCTGCACCTCTTGCCATAGATACCGGTTTCGAGAAGGCGCTTGCAGGAAGGCTGGGTGTGGCTTACTCTGAAAAAATTTGCTCTGCATCTCTTGCCACGGATCTCGGTTTCAACGAGGCGTTTGCAGCAAGGCTGGGAGTGACTCACTCTCGCAATCTCTGCTCTGCTCCAATCATGCCCACAGCCTCTCCCTTTCTCCACGACGCTCGAGGATGACTGCTCCCTCCGTGAAAAAGAGAATATTAGCAAGCTGAGTGATCATCCACATCATCCCCAAGGCTACTGCAGGAAGGCTGGGGGTCTCGAATTCCAATTGGAGACTTTTCTTTCTGCTGCCTTTGGAGAGTCATATTACAAGGCAAATGGTGGACTCCAAGAATGAAGACACGCACGCTTCGTAGCCTCGTCAGCCATGTCCTCTATATAAAGATGCCGCTGTCAGACCTATGCAGCTTCCAAAGCAATCTCTACCAAAGTCATCTCCTCCCAACCCATCTCTTCCAAAGTCTTCCCTCCAAACACAAATCAAAATCGAAACAACTCTTGAAACAACCCTCAAAATACAGCATCCGAACCCAACAATGACCACTCCCAGCGTGCGACATGACAATGTGCGACCTTTTCGCGTCGAACTCCTCGAGAAATATTTCCCCAACATGTGGCGCGCCAAAGCGCAAGTCACGGGCGATTTCGCGCTATCATACTCCGATGGCTCGCATCGCACTGCCCCATACCCCGTGGGCTCGATTTACCCTCTCCCGAAGTCTCTCGAGGATGGCTCGATGTTGACAATCGAAAACCGTCATACCATGGGTTACAGCGTGGGGCAGATTGTAGATGTCGCATTCGCGTGGTATGTCGAACCTGGGCGTTCGGACCGGGATGGGGAGTGGAGGTTACGGATTTTGAATGTGTCCCACGCTTGGCCTGACATATACGGATATTAGTCTAGTCGTAAGGTGTGGCATTCGGTCTTTGGTTGGGTTGAATTGAGGTGTTGGGCGACCAGGATACATGGAAAGAAGATCGTGGTGGCAAGATGTAATGGCTGGGGTTTTACTTTTGGTAGAGGAGAAAGGATTGCTGGAGTGGAGGGCAGACATTCCTTCATTTCGTGGACATTCACGACCGTTCTGCTGGTGGAAATGTGGAGGAGGGAGGAGCTTTTTATGGCTTATTAGTCAATAGATCAATCGTATTCATTACCCCTCAAATTCAGACAATGCCAAGGCTATTTTTCTCTTATAAGTTGCGCATCATCCCACACAAAAAGTCTGCACTTTCTCTTTGGGACCCCGAGATACCAGCATCCACAAAACAACGGCTGAAGAGGTCTCAGCCCCTGAAGCATTAAAGAATCAAGATATCCCCATAATAGCCGTGCTAATAGCTGCAAGATATATTGATTGTCTCCACCTGATGGACGCGGGATCGTGGACCCATCAATGAAAACTCTTTTACCCGATCGCATGCCGAAAACTGCGTCAATGAGTCAGTGCTTCTGCCTCATATATTTCAGGATAGATCCACCTAATTGAAGAAGACCTTAGTCTTGTGGGTACGTCAGTGCTTGCGCGAAGGGTAGGCGATTTTGGATTCGTGGCCTTGCTGCTGATGAGCCCGGCGTTTGAAAAGGTGTGATGTTGTCTTCACTCCCACTTGCTATCGTCTCGAGAACTACATGATAGAGTGTCATTTCAGACAGGCGCTGTGGATGTGGGTTTGATCTTGGGGAAGGTGATGAAATGGTGGGAGAAAGCCCTGCAATGGAAGACCCTACAGGAAATGGACTGATTGTCTGGTTACAACGAATATTGCGCAGACTGAGATGAAGATGTTATAAGATTAACGTTGTATCAAAGCACGTCTATTCTATGGACGTGTAGCTAAAACTAAAAGAGTGTGTAGTCGAACCTTGCGTCCTATCTTACGGTAACATCCTGACACCTCATTAGGAGAACGAATAGTCATTACCACTTCTACCAAATCGACCTCCAAAAAGTGAAATAGAACGGTCGCAGACCATTCTTGTTCCTCTATCACCAACGTCAACCACAAGAATATACCTTGAACCACCTGTTAACACGCTGGAAAAACGATGTTAGCCTCCTTCCGCTCAAAATCAGACAGCCTGCTTACGGGATCAAAATATTCCAGAAGTTCCGCTCTAGGTGAGCCATTACGTGAGCAGCGGAGCTTGCATTTCACATCCCAGCCCTTCTTGAGTCTTCCGTGAGTACTGTCTGGAGGGTCCCATTCGTTTTCGTCCAACGATTTGACCGTCATGTCCCTATCGTAGAATCTATGGCCTGGTTGACACATGATCATGTAGTATCTGTTGTGCCTGACTTCTTCGATTCTGCCTTTGAAGATGCCGCCTATTTCAATTGTTTTAGGCATACTGTGAGACCCGTATGGCGTGGGTTGAGAGGAGGTGAATGAGGTGTACTGACAGTAATGGGATGCAAGAAGTGATAGAGCGAAGATTGATTTTTATTTTTTTCCGATGGTCGATATTTGATTGCTTTGATGAGAGGAACTGAAGGCCGCGGGGAGCTCTTAATATACCCAAGCCATTGTCAGCGAGGCTGCGGCGCTGAGCTGTCGATCACGTTACGGTATTCCTCTCAGGCTGATGTTTCGAGCGATAGCTGTTCTTGCCGTCAGTCTTGTCTCGCATTTTCCAAGCAGTGACTCCTATACCAATGAAGATCCGCTGCCTAGAGATTTGTCTGCGCCCTGCCCTTAACCTTCTTCCAACCAATGTTCGAGGTTCGAGGTCGTTCAGGGATATCACTCTGATCGATGTAACGGCAACTGTAGGGAGTACTCGAGATCTCAGCCTGATGTTTTGCATCGACGAGTCAACGTCTCAGTCTGATACAAATATCAAAAAGTCCCGGGCGCAGTCAGATATCAGGCTGATGGAAGTTGCCCTATGGTTGTGGCTGGTTGCAACTCTCCCCGTGATGACGTTTCAGTCACGGCATCAGGGTTTAGCATTGACTGGCGGAACCGATCTGCCTGATGGCACAAGAGTGACTGCGTCAATGAGCCAAGATATCAGCCCGATGGACTTAGCTGACATGGCTATCAGGCTGAGTTTGCCAATGGGCAAACAGATGTCTCTGCCTGCAGCTTCGTTAAGTACAGCCTTGGTAAGAATCATTTCTATCTGCTCTTTGGCCTTGATGACGTTGTCCTTAAAGCTCATCGCCCTTCCCTTGCGCGCGTTAAGACATACTGCTTCGTTCCTCCTCCAGCTATCGAGATAGGTGCACCTTTAGAAGTTCATGATTGACACGCATAATGTCACAGCAATCTATTCGAGAAGGCGAGGAATTCGAGGGTTTTATTTCAGGTATTCGTGATGACGGCACTTACTATGTTCAGTCAGCTATAAAGAGGTTGACCTCACCCAAGGTCAAAAAGTAGTTTATATCAACGCGCACCGCGGCCAACTACCTGGAGGGTGACCAAGTGAGGTGCTACTTCATTCATGGCCCAAGAACACCAACAGTCAAGATTCATCGCTTCAGCGACAAGCTTCTAAGACTCGGTCGCAAACTCAGAGGCACTGTCTACTCCGGGCCTGACTACAGAGGCTGCTATTCAATCCGCTTTGAGGATAATTCTGATACTGACAAAAACTTGAGGGTGAACAACTGGAAGACTTTGCCCAGCGCAGACTACAGACTCTCTGACAGACTATACGAACACACCCAAGTGACAGTGGAGATTGTTGAATACGAAGGTCGCCGTTGTGGAAAGATCATTGAAACCAGGGGTGTGGGATCCGCTGAGATGCGTGTGCAAACCACGCTGCTCGTCTCATCGCAAGCAAGCAACTGCATGCTGACTATTTTCTACAGAACAGGATTCCTAGAATAGAGGACTGATTCTTTCATGTGACGTAGAAGGAGATGTTCAATATTTGAAGAACCGTCTTTCATTGAACCTTGACTGGGTAAAAGTGCTGCCGTTGGGCGTCCATTGACTAAGGAATTGCGACGGAAGATGCAGCTGTCAACCAAACGCTTCTTGGGTAAGCTCTCGTGGAGAGTCGATGGAGCCTAGAGACGAGACGTCTGTTGTAGTGATGCAAAGAGCAATAAATGAAAGACACAATTTTCTTTTTGGCGATCTCTTTCCAGTGAGCGAGCAACATGCCTTGACGACCCGATTCTTTCTGCTGAGTCGTGGCTAGCATACTCTATAAGACGTGGTATACCCTCGGAGACCGAAGATCTCGGCGCGTATGACACAGCTGCCTGATCTAATAGGCAGAGTTATTACGTCAGGAGTCTTTTCCCTAGACTTGAAAGGCTACTGCCATTAATCTAGGCGAGATCAGTAAATGTGGTGACTGACATGTTTCGGTCCTTTTGGTGAGGCCACGCCAAGAGGACGATCAAGATTCTCCAGATATTTCGCTCGCTGCTTGCAATGCTGGGACTAATCTTGGAACATTAGCTAATACGATCGCAGGTAGCGCGAGGATTTGGCGAGGCTCTTATCCGAACAGACGTGGAGAGTTCGCGTCGGTTGGTGGAAAGTCATTGCCTCACTGTCTCACCGACTTCGTTTTTGAGCAGGGATCTCAACCCAAATGACCCCGAAAGCATGGCATTGGCTCAGTAGGAGGCCTCCATAAACAGGGAGGAGGGGAATGGACCAATTGGTGGAGATTTTGCGCATCTTGCCTTCATGGCTATGGCCGAAATATACGATTTGGGGCAATCCTTCCTTACCATCATCGCGGTGTTCTCATGCTTCGATGATCCAAGCGCAAATACAATTTCCAGCAGGTCTTGAGATCCCGGTATGACGAAGAGAATGGATTCATCAGGTCCGTTGACCACCAACCAGACCCCAGAACTTGCACGACTTTACGCGGGCATACGCTCCAACGAGGGTTCCATCAAAGCCGGCTTCACTTTCGAGGGTATGATTGACACACAAAATCCGGACGGATCCTACAAGATCATTCCGAATATCAACTATAACTTCGACGGTGTGAAAAGCGTCTGTTCTGAGCCCGATCCGGACCGCAAATGGATATTTCCAGACTCCGATACAAGAACCTATTACGGAGTGGAATGCGATGTCGAGCAACACGGCGGTCTTCTGATTGCGGTGATTAGACGGTGGTGGAGAGCAGATCCGCCTAAGCTTAGTGGATGAGATGGTATTTTTGAGCTGTGTGGGGAGTCCTATCCTGTCAGCACGTTATATCTTCAGGAAAAATGCCAATCGCTATGGGTCGGGGATATAATAGGTTTCAAGATGGCGACAGGAGTTCTTACGAAGGAGCTTCAGCAAAAAGCCTGTCATCTAGTCACTCATTGCAAAAGTGGTTTTATCTACCAAAGATTCGATTGGGCGTTGCTGGAGTCAAGGATTCGAGCGACGGAGACGCTCTTTAAGACGTAATCATTGATCACGCACTCCTTAGAATATACGCTTGGGAGGTCGTATCATCGAGCAGGAAGGAATGAAGCTCATAATTATTGGGTGCTGCTAAGAAGTAATTAGGTGGGACCACAATCCTCAGTAACATTCTTTGTGTGAAGAGCGCGACTCATCTTTCAGACCAGCTTCATTACCATTATTTGAAACCATTCATTGAGTGGCGGACGAGGTAAAAATCTCTTTCTCAAGTACCTAGCAGTGCTGCAGTTCTACATTGAGACCGCCATTAGCGTAAGCATGGTCATAGCCCAGGGATTCGGATTTGATTTTGTTTGCAGAATTGCCCCACGTCTCGCATTAAGCAAAGAGAGTATGTTAGTGCATCTTTGATTGGAGAGCAAAGCTCGTAAAGCATGATTCTTCGGCAGCACCTGCTGCCTGGTGTGATCTCTGATGTTCTATTGGCCGCTTCACTATGGTGAGCCGCCATGGATGAAACTGTCGGTGAATTTGGCCTTCTCTGGGTTTGAGGCCGGAAGGAGGGTATACAAATGAATGTAATCCCGCCATACCTCCCTCTCTCTAAAATCGATCCCTCCCAAAGACGCCCGTACAGTGCTTCGCTCTCAATCTAAGAGCCTCGAGTGATAGGAGAGAATTCTTCATTCTGCATTTTCGGCAGTTTTCAACCAGTCTCGTCTTTCACACATGTCTCTTCCAGTCTACGTCGATGAACGGAATTTCATTGGCAAATTGACGAGAAGGATATCAGGCAATAGTGACCAGTGGCTATACAAGATCGGCGAATTGGAGGACCACGAAACGATTCGTGCCGCACTTCATCACAATTGCGGCTCAGCATACCCAAGACTACGTCAACTACAAAGCATCCCCAGTCCACTCCAGCATTACCAAATCGATAGATGGGTGGTCTTCAAACTGAAGAAGGAACATTTTGACCCCAGGTGGAGGGCGGACATCGTCGGATACTGCGCAAAGCCACAGGCGAAGCGGTGGCCTAAAAGGTCTAGTAGAAGTAAGCTGGCGCAGAAAGAGTACCTGGGCCCTGGTTCGTCGAGCTAGGTATGCGCTTTGAAACCTCTTACACTAGCTTCTGAATGCTGATGTGATCTCTCGTCGGGAGATAGTCCAGTTCGAGGTAGTAGGAGCGTTGGACAATTTCCACCGGTCACGTTGCATTCCGTGAAGGAGATTTAACTGAATCGAGCATTTCCTTCGATGGCACATTGAGGAGGCATGATCATGGTGACTTTCTTCAGGGTATGGCAACTATTGACGTGGCGGTCGGGAGCATTGATCTAACAATGCGTAAGTATCTTCACTATCATTGAGAGTAGTGACAATTTTCGAATCAATGGGAGAATCTCTTACCTTCATCTCAATTTGCTCATGGGCTATCATGTCCGTGCCTCACTGTGCTTGAATGGAGGTTTCTGTCCATTTTGAACCCTAAAGAATATGCAGCGTGAGCATAAGCAAAGCTATGAGATAGATAATGGGGTATCGGTGAGGAAAGGTGCTTGTATTGACGTAGACATAAAGACCAGCCCAAACGTGCCGCATGTTGAGCTTTTAAGAGAAAGTCCGGCAGAATCCGCACTGTTCCTGACCATGAACTTGAGTGGAAGCTGATCTTCTCCTGGATCCTAGGTTGCGTTCATATCGCGTTAAAGTCAAGTAGATTAAGCCCAGGTATTGCTTGCGCAGAGACCAGTATCAACAACCATACCCCGTACATTAAGCCTGATAGTCGAAAGTGACCATAGTAGCTGCTGGATGAGTCTTCTCGGAGAGACGTGTGACTTAGCCCCACTGAAGCGCAGAAAGAACTACCAGCAGCCCTGTATCCAGAGGCTACTGGCAAGGCTGGCCTTTGATCGTGGTGAGCAAAATTCACTTGAAACGTGACTCATAAACATGAGGGCTGGGTGGACAAGGCTACGAGCTGATCCTGGGCTCCGTCCCAGAAAATCATTCCGATGCTACTCTACCAGCCCCGCATAAATGTATCATCACCCTTGTATCCCCAAGATCAAGCAAGGCTGACGCGTTGCTTTGAATGAAGGGGTACCATTCATTGCGTAATGGATGCGGTGTCTTCCAGCCTGCATGACTCGAACGTCAATTGCTTGAAGAGAGCTGCTTGCTGTCTATGTGTGTTTTCGTTCTCATTCTCCGACTCTTCGCCCAACAGCCTCGTGACTCAGATACTAGGCGAGGCTGGTACATTGAAGCTGAGTAATGGTGATCACTCAAGTGTGCCAGTTGAGGATGTATGACGGTGGTCCAAGGATATTGTGGAGGCTGCTGCCTTGGGGAGGTAGGGGGGACGAAGGCTTTGCAGTGGAAATTGGTGTTCAAGGCTGGTCTTCTTGTCAGCCCATGCGTCAATCGAGAGTCGAGGGAGCAATATAAAGAGGGAGCAGAATCTTCTCCTTTTTCATTCTCACACACAGTTTCACCACAACTTTTCTGTACACTCATTCACACCAAATCTTCGAGCAACCTCGCTTCAGAACTTCATCCCGTCTCTTGCGAGCTACACGGTTCGCAGCGCAGTATCTATCGAAAATGTCACAAGGATATGACCACCCTTATGGACACTATGTTAGCGAGGATCTTGTCCCAGATCGAGCCCGCGATAGCGGCAAATTGGCCAGGGATGCTGTCCGTGCAGCGTATTCTTCTAACAATGGAGGAAACTCTTCGACTCAAAGCGGCAACAAATCCATCCTAGCACGGGTTGTAGCGACGAAATACAGTGACATTGTGACTATTCAGCTAGATAAGCAAGACGATGTCACGAAAAGTATCTTTCAGGACTTCAAACACCTTAACTACCAAATGTTTGCCTACGCTGTCAATATTTCTTTGGCGGTTGGGGATGAAGTGCGTTGTGAATGGAAATATTACAATGGAAGCAAGCCAGTCAAGATTCTCGGTAAGAATGTGGTAAGTCTAGCTTCCAGAATGATTTTCGCAGACCCCGTGATGTTGATATGAATATTACTCATGCTCGTGATTAGTTTTGATGCGACTGTGTGGGATGCAGGATGAGAATCTTGTCTGAGCTGTTGAGCATAGAAATGCTACTTTAGATTCGTTGCAGTCATTTGTTTAATAAAGGGTAGAATTGAGGTAACTTGACGGCGATTAGTATCTTTTAAGAAGGAGGCTGGAACGCTTAAGGAGGGAGACCCTTGGTGTGGCAAGCAGTCACTTTTCTCGTTTTGGTGTGATAGAACGGCGATAAGGCTCGATGACGAACAACACTTCCATTATTATGGAGCGCCCGTAATATTAGGACAATGAAAACCAATCTTTTCCCACACCAAACTTGAGTTTGCTGGAACAAGTCCGATATCGGAGAAGTTGAGATGACAAGGTAGGCGCCTCCAAGAGGGGCCATGGCCGGTCACATTCGACATTGTAGAATCCAATGGAACTTGGAAGAAAGGAGTTCCGCATGTTGAGGCGCATTGGTGTCGAATTGATTCATGCTCAGCCCCAAAGATTAAGGTAGACGACGGATATGACCATTCAATAGGCCCCTTCTTTAGCGCCCAATGCAACCGGGTGGTATCCCGTTAGATTCAGTGCGGAGATTTGGAGACCCTAGGCTAGGGTTACATTAGGTATGCATGCACGGGAAAGGGTGGCGAGGCTGAGAATGATGCTACACTCTTAGCAAGTTATTGCCTTCGAGAAGAAAGTGTGCCTGGAGAAGAGAAAATATCTGAAGACTTTTCCTGGCCGAGCAGACGCCCAATGGTCTCAACGCAGCATCTAGGAGACCGACTATGCTAGACAGCCTGCCACCTTTTTTAGTCTTGCTTGAACCTGCATCTTTAACTTCTGACGAGTCCCCCTTTAAGCTTGGAGTCGTGCACGAGTTATCAAGGATCGTATCCATCATGACAAGTGAGGCCACAGACTGGGCCCAAAGAGTTTGCGTGGCTTATGGAAACAACCTCCCCCAGGCTTTCTATTTGGGACTAGTGGATTCAAATGAGATACTGCAAGTCTCGTCTCCGAGCTTTCTGGTGGCAAGGATCACCATTCGACCTCTGAACTCGGAAAGTAGCCTTGTCTGCTCCTGGAATTACTTCATGGGGCTTTTAGCGAATGCCGATATAATCGAAATCGGCCATGGAGTCACATACACACTTGTGTACGACAATGGGACCTCGGAGCCGAAGGCTAGAATCTTGGATGGCGATCTCTGGAGGATAGATGAAGGTATCTCGGTCGACGAGGCTATGGAGGACCAATTTGAGCTGCTGTGCAGTGGGACAGTGGTTTCTGTGGAGTCGGAGAGCATAGTCATTATCCAACCGGAGGACGATGATTTCCTGCCGCAGCCGTCACAGAAGACTGAACCTGGAGAATTGGCGCAGTGTGGTTTCGATCGAGTAGGAACTCGAGTGCATTTCGTTTGGTTTTGGCGTGAAACAAAGCTGGAAGCCAAACTCCTACACCCATTTTTCAACGTACGTAAAATCGATTCTCAACCAGCTACGTTTCGTTGTGAGCTTACACTACCACAGTGCTATCTGCGAGATGCATCCGAAGATGAAGAGGTCGCAATGCTTGGTGATTGACCTCAGAATAGTGAACAAATTCGCCGCTAGAATTTTCGACTAGGCAGATATCCTGGTGCTATGGGCAAAGTCTTTTCCTGCGGGGCAATGGTCAACGAAAACGTCGATAAGGAATGTTCTGTGCGTTCGTCGATATTGAACTCATATCAGAATACAAGAACCAGATTTGCGAGATACCCAATCCAACTGAAGCCTTCTTCCTCTTCCTATGTGCCTCCGAAGAGTCTCATAATCATTTTAAACGCCGACACGTTGTAGCTTGTGGGCAAAGATCCCCACGTAGTAGCTCTGTTCGGTCAGATTTTAGGCGCCCATAGGAGATTGAATTCTCTGCGTTTCGTATGAATTTAAGAGGATAGACTCGCTTTCGAGATGTTGTTGCCACTACTGCGACCAATCGTAACCTTGAGCTGCACAGGCGCCTATTGAGACAAGACTCGACACCAAAGCCTGACCTACCCCATCCTCACCGCTTCCTCTTCTAATATACCCTTGCGAAAAAGTCGGTAAATCAGCTGACGAGCTACGCATCCTTGTGTTGGTCTGCAGGTACGTCAGGAAGGGGGAAAGAGGCAGGAAATGATCCGGAGTGTTGTGGGGATTTCGATTTGCTTCGTTTATGGACTCCTTCATCCTTGCACTAATTTGAGCACACCGGTACGTTCAGCGCCTTCTTTGAGGCGTGCAAGTAAGGTAAGGGTGGCGAGTGCAAATGATGTTGACCGAGGGAGTCCGAAATCTTAGGTGTTGCGTCAAGATCTTACGGGCGTAAGAAACTGCAAGTAGCACGAATCGAAGAAACGGTCCGGATATTGGAAACTTGACCCTATGCTGCACAGAATCTCAACATCCGAAGCAAGAGGTGGTCACTTTGCAACCAGCACCTGAGCTCATCCATCTTTTCTCTTCTTCAGCATTCAGCTTGGAGTCTATGTCTTGAAGTTGAGCACTACAACTTTTACTTCGTCAGGATTCAGAAGGTGTAGCACGTTCAGATTCGTTGGAGTTGCTGTGACACTGACAAATTCATCTGTTAGGATCGTCTTCTGTCAGCACCAACCATGGCTGCTCTCCCCCTGTCCCGCTCTAATCCTCCGACCTTGTGGTCACAGAAAATGCCCAAGAACCGCGACAATGATGTCTTCACACCTTCATTGCTGCAACAGACTTCTCAGAACATAAATCCTCCGGCGGCCAACCTGTACTACGACGACCAGCGTAGCAATGCCTCGAAGGAGCTCGCTGTTGCCACGCAGCTCCACAATGATGACACACATAGTCCGGACAAGGTCCAGTTCATTGGCATCATCGAATCTCTGTCCACGACACCACCGTCTCTCACCCTTCGCACCAATGACGGAATCGTTTCCTTCACTGCTACCGAACTATCGTCATCGAGTCTTGTGGCATTTTTAAGATACCAGGCTATGGGAAGACGTAGAGTGTCGTTCTCATTGAGACAGAAGGAGGGGGAAATCGTGGCGGAAGATGTTGTGGGTATAGGCGAGGCTTGGACCATAGCCCTTGGTCAAGCCGAGAATCTGGTATATCAAAGACATGTCAAAAAGGTTGCAACGAGACGAGGGCATGCCCAAAACAATCCCTATTGATTCCAGCGGGTAATAGAACTTTGGTTGCACATTCGTCCATATGTGAGTGTGTTCAATTCGCCTCAGAAGTCGACAACATACTGACAAGGTTCTCAGTGTTGATCGAGCCCAAAGCAGAACACTTGGTGATGCTTGAATTGACGCTTGTTCCATTGGCCGGCGGCTCTCGAAATGCTTTTCGTGGCCACATGGCTGCGGCCCCTGTACCAGCAAAATTGAGATATTGATCATGGCTCGCAATGACTTGTATTATTAGATGGCTTCTCGGAACCGGAAGCAAAGGGCACCAGGACATAGAGTTTTTCCTTCTATCCCCTCAATTTGCCCTTATCGGTGGGCTCATCGTATAGCAGCATGTGCTAGAGAGGGGTCTTGGCATGTGCAGTACAGACCTTCAGCCGGATTTCGGGACCTCCAAAGAAGCACACGCAAAGCTTTCGACTGGGCTGACCTCACAGCCACAGTCGCCACGAGGTCTGGCCTTGAAAACCCCATGCCGTCCTCTGCGGAAAGTGCTCTCGTGCTCGAACGGAAAAGAATTTTTGCTCCCACCTCAAGCTTTGCGCTATCTAGTAGCACCCGAACTAGGTCTATAACTAAAACAACGACGCTCCTTTCACTCAAGGACATCATGGGCTATCAGCCATCTTCAGGTGATGTCGCTGTGTCTGAACAGATACCCGAAATGGCGGACTATTTCCAAACGAGAGGATATCATAGCACATCCCTGTCGCAAGTGCAAGCCACACCATGACAGTCACTCTGCTACATCTTTGACTTGATGGAAAGGTCAAAAGAGCGTTCTTTGAAAGAGTTATGCGTCGAGTCCGACGGTCTAGGAGCCATAGGTCAAATGCTGTGTGCAATATTGAGGGAGTCCTGGACTGTGAAGCGACCCTATTCGTCCCCAAGCGCACAATCTATTGCTCCAATCTCCAGGCAAATTTCCATGTGCAAGATTTCGAATTCAAAGCATCTGTCCCGCCCTTTTCCCGCTGTTCTCTTTCCAAAAGGACCTCCGTTCCTTCACTTCCCCGTATCTCTCCATGTTCGAAGCAGAGACGATGCCTCTCACACGAAACCTTCCAATTAGCTCGGATTGTGTCACTCGCGAGAATGCTCATGTTCACCTCTGATAACTGCCTATCTACAAGTTACTCTCGAGTGAAGCTTTATTTTTTCGTAACTCTTGGCACAATCACCTAATGTCAATTCAATCTGAAAGAGGTTACGCTTAGAATGGCCGGCTCTAATGGAGGTTATCATTTCTACATACACTAGATTGCTAATTGGTATCTCCTTGGGCATTGATGAGAAAGTAGTAAAGTCTAGATTTGGCTATGGATATTGAACAAGCATACGACGGTACCGTATGGTGTTGAATTGTCTGTAATGCACGGATTTTTCAAACGATCCTCTTTTGGCCCCTGGGGACTTCCTCTGTGTTTTCTCATTTTAGCAGAGATGTTCTCAGGGTCGTCAAAAGAATTTCCAAAGCGATGATAGCATTGTACTCGGAGAAAGCGTCTCCTCGCTTCGCAATGCGCAAGTCGAGTCGAGCCTTGTCTTCATCCTGACCTTTGGTGTCAATCGATGATGTGTCTTTGCTTCTTTCGAACAACCTTGTCAAATGCTGACACATGCTGTGGCAGCCAAGGACCTTCAAGGTATTAGGCTACTTGGTCGTCAGCGGCATTCTCTCGCCCTGGGACTGTTTTGACACCCTCTGGTTCGGCATTTCTCGAGATTTTTGACTGATTCCATGGTCCTTGGTTCCTCAAGACATCTGGCTGGCTATCTAAGCCTCATTTGTGCTTTTCAGATCGCTAGCTCTCACTGACCAATTTCAGCTTTCCGTTCAGCTCACGAAATGGTGGTCTTTGCAGCCTTGCCTGCGTAATCCTGCCAGTGTCCTCACTGCTGCCTAGTATACGTGGCTCGTTCTTGCGTGGTCATGCAACTACCGGCAGAGAGGATTGCGCCTCTCATATTGGCCATGTGCATGAAAGGACCATCAGCCTTAACTGCATCCCTTTGTTTGCCTCCAGGATGCTGCCAGGTAGCTTTGATTTATGACAAATTCACTGACACTGTAACCCAATCACTCACTATGCGGGGACCTATTTGTGATTTCTCTGCTTACGAACGATTAGCTACCCTCAGCCTCGACTCAGCATTCGATGACAAAAAGGGTTGGTAGGCGTTTGGCTCAAGCGCGCGATGCAAGCCACAAGGCATTCCACCCATTTACAACATGCCGATGGCTGTCAAGCCGAAGAAGGCTTCCTGGAGGCAATATATAACCCTGCATCGATCTCCTTTTCGCTTTTCTTTCTATACGTACACATCACTCTATTCCTGGCAATCCCAAGACCGGACGACTCAGCCACAGGCCATTTCGATCACGAAGCCAGTAGGTCGACCGCCAGCATCACATCGCCTCTTATCAAACCAACAGTCGTCAATCCATAGCAACGCCAGAATGTCCGAACAACCTCGCATTCCAGAGAGCAAACATTTCAAAGGGGTAGTCGGTAGTATCGAGGAAGATCACAAACACGAGCCCACATTATATCGCCTCCTCATTAAGAGATACGACATTAATATAGGCGACTCTACGGAGCAGATTTACTCAGCTTGGATACCGTTGGAGGAAATCTTTGCTGACGTCCGTGATGAAGGGGCCATTAAGTGGGCTGAGCAATTGAGTGATTTCATCACACCCAAGACGGACGTCAGATTCTACGTACACGTGAAAAAAGGGGTCACGACTGCTGTGGAGATCAATCCGACGTGGTTAATGGCAGACAGCATAAAACACGGCATCGAATTGAACAATTCGTAAATATGAATAATCTGAGTTTTTGGCATGAGGAGCCTCAGATCGTGGAGATCGGATTGGGTTTTGTTGAGGACACCGGGGAAATGGACGTTCTTTTCAATAGGCAAAGGATGTTCTGAGAGATTGAGGTACTGACCGGTCACCCCTCACTTGACGTTTCTGGTTATTAAAGGCTTTTTAATGTTGGGGAGAGATCGTTGGAGTAGTTTTAATGTAGCGGTTCCATTCTATGTAGACTGGATTAGAAGATGGCACAACTTACAGGGCTTCATCCAAATCTTTCTCCTAGTCTCACTCATTGAGTCAATTGTCTCCAACAGCCGTAACACCGACTGGTCTTCTCTATCAGCTGAAAGTCTTCGCTCATCAACTGGCGTCTGCTGCATGCTCCTGTGAGAATTCGTCATCAGTGTCATCAGCCTCATGTCGACACACTTTGCAACTCTTATGAGTTTTACTGTCAGACAGCAATGGCCATATAAAGCCTATGCGCCTTATTTTGACCATCCTCGGTGAGTCAGAGATCCTTGTCATCGTGCAAGGTTTTCAAGCCACAAGGCTACGGTGCCCTCCATCGAAAGTCATCGAGCAATGTGAGATCATCAGGCTGAAGAGTCTCGAGGGATGTAAAAGGAGCCTATTTTCTTTTCTCTCCCTCCGTGTGCCTCTTCATCGTACCGACGCTTTGCCTTCTTTCCATACATATCTTCGAACGCATACCTGATCAGAGAACACACTGCCACCGTGAAAGCAACAAATGAACGATTTCCTACAGCGGCAATGCCTTTAGATTTTGACTCCCCTTTTCACATAGGCTATGTGACAGGGTGTGAGGCTTACCCCAATATCATGCGCTTCTGTATCGCGACAGCAGATGACGGAGACTTCAAATGCCAATTCCAAAGAAAAACGCGGGGTTGGGGCGATTACTGCCTGGGAAAGCAAGTCTCATTCTACCACGGTGACAGTAGAAAAGCAGTGTTGGTGCGACTTGTGACCATCTTTCATGGTCGCATTTCGAGAATCGTTGAGGAAAGTGAAGGGAACTTCCGTTTGAAAATCATGACAAATCAGATCAACAATACTTTTGTGAAATGCTGGTCCGAATACAAGCGCATTGACGAAGAAATAGACAACTACAAGTTGTACGATAGAGTTTCTTTCCAGCTGGATATTAAAAAGCAAGGTGTGGCCGTGCTAATAGACGACTTGCCAGGTTAGAGCACAATCATTGAGCGACCTGAGCAGAGAATGCGAAAGTGGTGAAAACATGGAAAGAGGACAAAGATAAAATTGGAAGAGTAGAGTGGACGGGTTCCTTTGGTTATGGGCGCATAGAGAAAAGGACATTCATTTGCAATTTCAGTATGGGAAATCCGGAATTAAATTGTTCTTTGTCAATTTCTCGAGGTGGGAGAGCATGGATTGGGAGGCTATAATGTTTGCAGGGGATGAAACATGGAAAGTTCTAGATAGATTAGCAATCACCAAGGTTTCATCAAACATGTCCTTCTTTGTAGTGACTCGATATAGATGGATGCGAAATTGAAACGCGGGACTTGTTCACAAGAAAACCTGGAAATGACTTGTTTAGTGGTAATTGTTTGAGCGTCTTACATGTCTAGACTTACCTTTTGCCTTTCTAGCCTCGCATTTACCCTGCACTTGGAGTTTACTTGATATCAGACAAGGGATCAATTGTCGCATCTAGTTCAGCGTTTAGCATTTTGCTTGCTGATGATTATTCGCAGACCCTCGCCTCAGGCTGGGTCTCGCTGTTACAGGAATCCGCTGCGTACAATTTTCAACCTTGGATTCATGTTTCACGTGCCAGGCCGAGTGAGATTAGCTTACCGGCGATTATAAGAACTGTCATTGCCATCCCTCTCTCTACCGAAAGTCATACATCGATCTATTGCTACCCTCTTCGGAAACAAATCTTCCAAGCAATTCACCACTTACAGTCTCAGCAGCCATCCTCATCGAGACAGCAGTACCGGAAAACGCTACCCTTAAATCGAAAGAAACAAAGATGCCGTCACATCCACAAATTCCAGGCCTCTTCAAAAGCGTCAAGCGTTGCAACGATGGAAGAATCTGGATCAAAGTCGAGGCACTAGACGGGCAGCTACTGAAAGGCATAGTGCTCTCGGAGGCGCCATATGAAGAATATGTTGGAAAGAAGGTGCTTTGCTGGCAGCGGGGTGACTACGGGAACGTCTTTCAAGTGATTTTGGCCTCATCGATGTTCTTCAAAGTCAGAGACATGGGTTCTGTTCTCGAATCCAGAGATAAAACGACAAGCTAAATCCGAAAGTGGAGAGGGAAGGAAGATTATGGGGATGGTTTTTGTGCTAAGGGGAAGGAGTCGAAAGACGGGAGGGAATAGCAAGCCTGGGAGCTCGTATGGAGCATGGATGGGGATTCTTACTTAGGTTCTAGTGCGATAATTAAGGAGAAACAAGGACGCTCTTTTTAAAAGTGTTGATCGAGCTCTGAGAAGCTGGTATTAGGGATTTGTGTACTTTGTCCAGACGACTGAAGGCATATAGGGGCGAATTTCGAACTTCGAATTTCGAAATCAGGGGTGAGGTGAACAACGTTTTGAGTCGTTGTACTCTTGGCGGTTAGTGGAACGTTGACAGTCGCAATACTTGAAGAACATAAATGCAACGACCCTCAATCCTGAAACAATGTTTGCGTGTCATGAAGAACCCCATCTTTTGATCTTGTGGTAGACCTTTATTCGACGGGCGCTAACTGAAGCCTACCCTAATACAACTCCTGTTTCTCACCAATTTCGGATTGTTCTCCCCCCTTGATGCCAAAATCCGACCGAATTCTAGAGCCACATGAGCAGATCCAGTGAGTTGGTTTGGCCCCTGGAAATTGCCGTCTGCAACAGTTTCGTTCATAGGCTCTGCTCATGGTACGGGCCACGAGGAGATCGAGCCATTCTTCTCCGTCGATGAAAGGCTGGCACCAGAGATTAGCGAGTACCACATGGGAGCCTCGTGATCCTGGAAAAATGGAAACACCAACCTCTACAATATTTTCGAGCCACACAGCTAAGCTGCCGACAATCCATGAATCAGGCTGCAACATGGGATGACTTGATAAATAGATGCTCTTTTCCCACGTGTCTTCTTCCTCATCATCCATCATCAATCAAGAGTCCGCGGTTTACCCCTTGAAACCAAAACTTCGAGTCGTCCGAAAACCTATTGACCGTCCAGTCACATCAATCAAGGAACAACAATTCTCATTCAAAGATCATTCCAAAGCTCTAGGTTACTCGATAATGACGAAGAAACCATCCAGAGGTAAACCCAACATTGTGTGCGCTGATATCGAGGGCAATCTCCAGAATTTCAAAACCGTGACCTACAACTCCACCGAATACCTGAATGTCACAGTCAAACCGCATAACGCAAGGCTAAAAGAGCCAGAATACGAGTCCGCGCCTATCCTGGTCACCCCAGAGGTTGAAAGGAGGTTCTTGGAAGGCATCGAAGTGAAATTCGACCTCAACGACAGAAACGAAGCGGTGAGCGTCAACCCTAGCACCTATGTTGGCAAAATCCAAGATGTGGTTGCAAAACATCGTGATGGCGTGTCTGTGTTATTTTATCTCAAGATAGTGAGTGGAGATGATTACATTCGGTCGGTGGAGCGGGTAGTTCGGAACAACGAGGCTGGAAGAGTCCCAATGCTGTTTGAACCGGGTGATTCGGTGGAATTCAATTGGAATAAGAACAGGAAGGCATACAATGTGGAACTGAGTGAGTGATCTGGCATGGTGGAGTAGGCTAGGATGGTTGGAGTGCAGTCTTGGGCTTCTTCTTCAGCTTTGTTTCCATTGTATGATAGAGAGTACAGAGAACTTCTTCGCCCCGTAAGGCTATCTCCCTGTCCTTCAGAGTCGCCACTTGCGATGGTGTGAGTCAAACACTATTTCTTGGTACTTACGTATCTGCAGCCCATATGTAGGTTTCAGCCTGTGCCAGACTCTCGGCAGTTGATATAACGAGTGATCGCTGGCAGTGTCATGACGAGGCGTCTCCAAGCCACAAAGCTGGCTTACGCTGCATCATTGCCTTGGAAAGCACAAGGCTGGCCTACCCTCCATCTCAACTTTAGACATGGATGGCAGCCATCAGTCCGAAGGAAAATTGGAGGGAGGGGACATTTAAGAGAGCTCCTGTCCTCGAAAGGTGTGCTCTGTCATTCACAATCATCAAGTCTGAAACTAGTATTCAACCAAACGTAAATTTCTTCCTTGAAGACGTCTTGACCATCACCCAATCCAACACAAGCACATCACCGTCTTCCAGACCGAGGTCATCAAGCATGACGAAGAAAAACCAACCTCAAGAGCAAGAGCCGGAAGTTTTCTACACCTTTAGGGACGCTTTTATGAAAGACATTATCCCAGGAGACGGTAAAGACGCTGGCTACTACAAGATTGTAATCGAAACAGCTGGGGACAGGGAGCGATACGAATCTATTTGGTACCCAGAATCTAGAGAGCTCATTGAAGGCTGGCAAGACGTTGAGGTGACGTTTGAGATGGAGCGCAAACAACAGAGGCCATTCAATATCATGTCGAACACCTATCGGGGCTGGATTTTTGACAGGATTCGAGCATCGGCCAACAAGCTTTTCTACCTTGAGATTGAGAGGTATGATGGATGCGGCAAAATTCTTTCCAGAGCTGAACGAAACACAAAGGAGAATCGACAAATGTACAGGCTTGGCAAGAAGGTGGAATTCAATGTGGATGATGATGGTAACGCGCGGAATGTGGAGCTTCTTGATTAGTGGTGACATTGGACGCATATGAAGGTGTGATCGGTGCTCGAAGGGCTTTGTTGGATAGGAAGGTCATCTAATTGGAAATAGAGGGGACTAGAATCAGTAGTAGCAATAAGATAGACCAATTGTCTTGCTTTTGCCTCGCCGATTCAAAAAGTACTTCTTCCAGGATTGCTTGTTATCACATTGGCCTGATCTCGATGACAAAGAGTTGACCTCTTTGCCCCTTCTTTTTGCACGTGATGTTAACGCCGCCAGTGTCAAAAAGTCATGTTTTGTCTTCTCCAAGCCTCACGGATTTCCACGCCCCTAGTTCTAGAGCGAGGGGTATCCTCCATATTAGCAGGCAGAAGAGTATTTCTGTCGTGAGCACAGAACTCTTCGGTCTGAGCCCCATCTCAAATGATTCAAAGAGACCCAAGCTGCAGGTCAGCTTCTACATCAGCCTTGCCCACGGTCTTGGGCAATGACCCCGACAGCACGGAAGGCCGAATTGTTCTGCCTTCTCGTCATCAGCCTCGTCTCTATCCACGGCATTTCAACTGAGTGAGTCATAGCTTGCCCTTCCTTCGGGACGCATCTTCAAGCCACAAGGCTGGCAGCCCCTCCTTCCCTGATATCCTTTCGGCAAGCGTTCGTCATCAGGCTGAAGCTAGTCTGAAGTCATTGAGAATTAAAGAGCCCCATTTCCTCACAAAGATCATCATTCTTTTGTCGCATTCGAAATCTGGAAGCTTGCAATTCGCAGGAGAAGACCCTGCCTTGGCTTAAATCTCGGTCCAAGAAACACACCCAGCCAAATCACAATATCTGAGTCCGACAATGTATCATTATCACGTCCCATTTCCCAGCCCAGAACCCGTACAAGTGGTTCAGTTGGATCCATCACTTCCGGTCCTCTGGGGTCATGTGAAAAATTGCAGAGATGGAGGCAAGACGAACCCTAATTATCTCCAATTCCAGATCAGAGATGGCCACGGAAAGCTACGTCAGTCAGAGTCCAGACCGTACCCCGAATTTTATCACAAGATGCACAAAAAGGGCATTGAAGTGAATTTCAATGTCCTTCAGAGTGGCCTGGCAGTCAACCTGGTCCCGATCACCTATGCAGGCCGGCTCATAAGCATTCACCAGAACCACAATGGATTTTACCTCGAGGTACAGAGAAATCATGATAAGAAGGAGTTCTTTTCTGCGTACGTATCTTCAGCAGACATTGATGAAAAGTGGAATAAGAGGAATCCCGGGCAGGAAGTGGAATTCAATGTGGATGAAGAGGGGACGGCGCGGAATATCAGGCTCATGACCTGAGACAGGGAAGATTGACTAGAGTGGAAAGATGCAATTCTTCGCCTCTACTATCGTGTTATGGAAGAACGTCTGAGAGGTTGTGATGTTGTCGGTCAATCTATTGCTCTGGGCTTTGGGGTGCGATATGGAATTTGCATGAGAATAGGGATAGTATGTAATGATGAGGTAGCGAGAAGAAAATCTTGAATTTCTGTTTGGCAAGTTTTTACGGCCCACATCGCTTACCATGTAAAGTATCGCTTCCGGAAGGACCTTGCATTGCAACCTTGAATGGAATGTCTGTCTCTTGGGCCCAAGCGAGACTTGTGGTAAAGGATGGGAAGAAGATTGTCAGCATGCCTGGAGGGGTCTTTGAGAACGCGGAAAACTTGAGGCCCTTAGAGAAGGGTCTTACGGTTTGACGCGACATACTACCCTAAGATTGAGAATGGTATGGAAAAAAAGGCGCGGGGATAGAAAGGATGAGTAAGTTGGGTAGGAGCCAATTGGCATGTCAGACCGGAGATTTCTATGCAAGGTAAAAGAGAGGATACCCAGCCTCTTCAGCTTGGAGCAGCTGACAGTCGACAATGCGCCGAGAGAAAAGGATGGAAGGAGGGGAAGTGTTCCGAGTAGAATAATTAGGGCTAGGTTTACACTAGTGTTCAGTATGGTTAAATCCACCCGAGTACGGCTATTATCATCAAATATATTTATAACCCTATAATACTATAGTTATTATTATAATTACTATAAGTCTTCTTTATTACTTTAAATAACTTTGGTATTATTTTAACTTTCAGTTTTTAACCAAATAATCATAATATTATTTATAATCTATAATTTAAATTAATAAAATTAAAAACGATTATTTTAATTATTAAAAATATAACTAAATTTTAAAAAAGTATTATTAATATTTACTACTTTAAAATAGTCAAAATATAAAATATAAAATATTATTTTTAAAAATAAAATCCTTATAAATATTATTTATTATTCATAAATATATATTTAAAATCTATTTATATAATATTTAATATTCTAAATAATAAAAATAAAAATAATTATTAAATTTTAATCCGGAAATATTAAAATTTTAATAAATATTTAAAAAGTTACTAAAACTTTAAAAAATATTAAAAAAATATTTTTATTTTTATTTTTATTTTTATTTTTATTTTTATTTTTATTTTTATTTTTATTTTTATTTTTATTTTTATTTTTATTTTTATTTTTATTTT
>JAABUQ010002907.1_pt1 | contig 32631 bp, 33 predicted proteins | sample 5560001 | NCBI WGS metagenome assembly JAABUQ01 (sample SAMN10711888, study PRJNA513371) | rock metagenome | isolation source: Antarctica rocks | place: Antarctica: Victoria Land, Finger Mt nord | collected 2015-12-18 | reverse complement strand
CCGGGGGGGGCCACGGAGGTGAGGCCATTCCGGGCCGGGGGAGAGGAGAGTGCATACGCCCTGGGCGAAATGGTGAAACGGTGAAGCCGGATACCTCCTACTTTGACCGCCCGGTGAGCCGGAGCGCCCCGGTGAGTACCTCGACCTGATCCACCGTGATCGGGAGGTTATTGTTGAGCGTGGCATCGTTCTGCACCGCGTTGGTGATCTGGTTTTTCACGCTGTCCGGCAAGGGGATGCGCCCGCTCTCGATGCTTTCCACCCGCAAGTGCAACATGCCATTGCGCGCCTCCGGCACGGTCACGATCACAAGGTCCACGCGCACAGGCAGGGCGTCTGTTTTCGCCTTGCCGCCGAAGTACACCCGTCCGTCGTGCGCGGAAGCCTGTGGGTTCTGGATGTCCGCGCCGTACGACGCCTGATACTGCTGAACTTCCTGCGCGAACTTGCTCGTCAACTCCTGATCGGTCAGTTCGATGGTGGCGGGCATCGTTTTCGGCGCGTTCGTGATCGTGCTCACCTTGTTGTCAAAGCTGGCCGCCGCCGTCACGCTCGTCGGCACGACCGTGGCAGACACGCGCGTCACTGTGGGCTGTGTGAGAAAGAAGTACAGCCCGCCGAGCGCGAGCGCGAGCACGCACACGATCATCGTGAGGAAAACCAGAAAACCACGCATTGCCCCTCCGTTGCTGTATCCCCGTCGTTCGCTGCCGTTCGCGGGAAAAACGTTTTGCCACGCCGCAAGGTTCCGCACGCTTCGTGCCCCAGGCCGTAGAAGAATAGTGTCAGCGTTCCTTGCCGGTCGCCATTGGCTGCTTGCCCAGGCGTGGCCCTTCGCGGCGCTTCGCCCGCGTGGCGATGCGTCGTCCGTAGTACACCTGAAACACGATTACGTTCAAAGCGACGAACACCACATAAATGAGAAACGGGCCACGGTACGAGTTCGTGTCGCGGATCAGTTGCCCCACGAGGATGCTCGTCACGGCCCACACCGCGTTCCATACCACGGAACGGATGCTGAACACGTACGCCCGTTGCCGGGGCGGCAGGAGATCGGCGATAAAGGTCGAGTCAATCGGCCACGACGCATTGATGCTCGTCGTGCGCATGGCGTGGGCGGGGATCGCCAGCGCGAGCGAGGGTGCGAAGATCATCGCCGCGAAAAATGGCGCGGGCAGGAGCCGCAGCACGAGCGACGCCGGTAGTGCGCCGAACTTGCTCGCGAGCACGGGGCCACAGAGGCCAATGATCGCCGCAAACAACGCCGCGCCCGCGTAGATGTAGCCCACAGTTTGCGTGTTCGCGCCGAGCCGCGTCAGATAGACATTGTAGAATGGGATCACCGCAGCGGACGCGACCGCGAGTAAACCACCCGCGAGAATGAACACCGTGAAATCGCGCCGCGTCTCCCGCCCGACCTTGCGGCTCTCCGGGTTCATCGGGGGCACGACACCGGCGATCTCCGTGCGCTGTTCTCCGGCGACGGGCCGCATCCGTGCGAAGGGAATGAGGGCGAGGGCCGCGATCCCCACCCCCGCGAGCAGCGTCACGCGGTACGAGATCAGTGACCCCGCCGCGAACGCGGGCACGACCGCCGCGACGAGGCGCGGGATCAGCCCCCCACCGAGGTTGCCGAGCGTCCCGGATATCGCCTGCACGGAGTAGACGATGGAAATCGCGTGCTGGCGATTGCGTGTCGTGGAGTAGTCGAGCACAAGCACGTTCGTCGGGTTGGCGAAGTACGCCGTCGCGACCCCCTGCATCCCGCCAAGCACGAGCAGCATGACCGCGTTCGTGCTGATTGCCTCCGTGCCGGTAACGATGCTGAACAGGCAAAAGCCGCACAGTACGACGCGCCGTGGCCCGAAGCGATTGACCACCGGCCCGATGGTCAGGCCCGCAATGGCGAGGCAGATCGTGGTCACGGCGTTGTACGTGCCCAGGTAGTCTTCGCGTAGCCCAAGCCCGCCCAGGTACAAATTGAATAGCACCTGAAACACGCCGATGCTGAGAAAGCTAATTAGCGTGGCGAGGATGTACAGGCGCATCTCGCGGCTGAAGGTGCGCACATGTCCCGCGTACTCGGTGATGCCACCCGGCACCCAGGGCATGACGCTTCCTCCCCCTACCTACGAACGGTGCAAACGGCGCAAGCACGGCGCCCATGCCACCACGGTGCGCACGCTACCAGAGGGAGGCGACGGGCGCAAACGATCCTGCAATTGTCGGCTATGCCGTTTCGTTTTCGCGCCGTGCCGCCCCGCGAAGCACTTCACCGAGGCCTGCGATGAGCCAGAAAAGCGCGGCCATGTGGGGAAAGCCCAGATTGAAAAAGTAGTGGTCGAGCACGGCGACGAGGCACGCCGCCGCGAGGGCCGCGCCAATCGCGAGCAGCAGTTCGCCCGCCGCATCGCCCGCCGGGGCGCGGATGCCCCCGATCAGGAGCCGCCCAAGCAGCACGGCAAGCAGCAGTGCGAAGAGGCCGAAGCCGAGCAGGCCCGCCCGCTCCGCCACGGTGAGGTACACGCTCGATACGCCCGTTTGCAAGTCAATGCGCGGGGCGTCGCCAAAGCCGACGCCGAACAGCGGGTAGTCGCGGATCAGGGTCAGGGCGTTGCCGAACTCGCGGAAACGCAACTGCGTCGCCGCGTCCTGGCCGCGAAAGCCCGCGAGGAGCCGCGCGCCGAACCCGCCGCCCCCCCGCACGATCACCCCGATTGCCCCCACGAGACACACCGGCACGAGCCAGCGGTAGCGCGCGAGGGCGAGGATCAACACACCGCCCGCCGCACCGAGCGCCGCCGCCCGCGATTGCGTCATCAGCAAGGCAACGGCGGCGAGGGGTGCGGTGCAGATAGCGAGCGGGCGCGGCACGAGAGGCCGCTTCGCCACCGCCTGCCCGACCGCAAGCACGAGCACCACCATGAGAAAGCCGGCAAAGGAGTTGGGGTCTACCGCTGTACCCGTCGCGCGGCGGGCGAGGGTCGGGTCGTCCTCGATGTAGCGTATGAGGCGGTCGGTCGGGTAGCCGACGACGCGCAGCCGCACGAGCAGGTTTGCCGTCAGTCCGATGGGCAGGCGGTTGAACGCGATGCCCACCACCGCCGCGATGCCGCCGCCCGCGACCAGCGTCGTCGCAAGCGCCGCGACCTCCCGCCGCGTATGGATGAGTTGCACCACGAGGGCGAAACAGCCGACGCCGAGCATCAGCTTGACGTACTCGTGCGCCGTCTGCGTCGTGGTATTGCGGCCTGCGCCGAGCAGGAACGCCACAGCCGTTTCGAGCACGAACAGGCCGAGCGGCAGGTAGACGGGCGACGGCACAATCGTTTCCGAACGGTCGTATGCCATCCGAAGCGCGAGCACGGCAAAGGCCAGGAGCGTGGTTAGTTCGAGCAGGGTAAAGGTCAGCCCGACCTTGATCGGCAGCGTCGCGTAGGGCAGGAGGCAGATCACGGCGAGCGCAGCGAATAGCCCCGCCCGCGCATCGCGCAGGATTGCCCCGGCCCCGATCACGCCAACGATGAGCGCGAGCGGCAGCACGACGCCAACGCGCCCCGCCCCGACCCCCGCCAGCAACCCTGCACCAATCGCCGCCCCCGCAAGCGCGCCCGGTGTGGTGAGCCAGCGCCGCCACTGACCAATCGCAGAGCGTGCGAGTGGGCGGGGTGATACCGTCACCAATTACCTCACCCCCTGCCCCAGCCGGGACGCACGCGCACCTGAAAGGCGCCGTAGTCGTAGAGGTCATACGGAAAGTCTTCGCCCGCTTCGTCGTCGCGGGCGATGTACGCATCCTGCGCGCGGTTCGTAGCGATGGCTTCAAAGGCGTCCGCGACGGCGACAAGCAACTCCGGCCCCTGTGGCGTCGCATTGTGTGAGGGGAGCAGCGTATCGAGGTGCGGCGCGAGGTCCGCGAGGGCGCGCGTTGAGGCGCGGTAGGCGTCGGGGTCCGCATCGTCGCGGGAATAGGCATAGAGCGGCCCCGCGTACACTGTGTCGCCGGAGAGAAGCAGACGATGCGCGGCGTCCCAGAGCGCGACGCCGCCCGGTGAGTGCCCCGGCATATGCAGCACCGCGAACTGGCGGTCGCCGAGGTCGAGCACTTCGCCATGCGTGAGAAAGTGCGTCACCGCCGCCGGGTGTAGCGCGAAGGCGTCGGGATCGAAGCCAGGGGGCAGCGCGCCGGTGAGAAACCGCTCCTGTAGCCAGTACACTGCGTCTTCGTGGGGTACGCCCGCCGCGATAGCGTCCGCTTCCGCCGCGTGGGCGTAAATGTCGCACCCCGCGTCCGCGAAAGCCGCGACGCCCCCGACGTGATCGGTGTGACTGTGGCTCATCACAACCACAAGCGTATCTGCCGCGACGGGCACAAAGCGCGCGACCTCCGCCCGCATGTCGCCGATGCCCTGCCCGGTGTCCCAGAGCATCCACCGCTCCGACCCACGCATGAGGTAACTGCGCACCTGCTCCATGTGCCGGCCTTCCGCGATGCAGATCACGCCGGGCGCGATTTCCCACGTCGTGAACCAGCCTTGCGAAAGCTCGGTCGGTGGTTGCATCGGTGCCGTATCCATCGCGTGTCCCTTCGTCGTCGGCGAATCGTGAGCGGAGTGTAGCATATTGACGAAGCCGATCATGCGTTCTACATTGTGTGTGAGATGAGGTGTTGCATAAGGAGGGGTGAACCGTGGAACTGCTTGACCGTTTGTTGGGACACGATGTCTGGTCCACGCGGCAACTGCTGCGGCAATGCGTCGCACTCACCGATGTGGAGCTTGATCGCCGCTTCGATGTGGACAACCGCACGCTGCGCGAGTGTTTTCTCCACATCATCGAGGCGATGGAGTATTGGACGGCGATACTCGCGGATTGCCCGGAATCACCTGGTTCCACCGGCGCTGACGCACCCTCGGTCACGGAAATGCTCGCACGCCTCGGCTTCGCAGGGCATGCATTCGCAGCCACTGCCCGTGCGATCACGCACGAGGGTCGTGAGGACGAAATGCTCGCGGTTGACTCTCCCGATCTCCCGACGCGCGGTGGCACGATTGCCCACCTGCTGACGCACAGCATGCATCACCGGGCGCAGGCGATGTACATGATGGAGCAACTCGGCGTGCGTGACCACATCGAGGGCGACCTGCTTTCGTGGGAGGCCACCGCGTTCGGGTGGCGTGGTTAAAGGAGCGGGACACGTCTGCCCCGCGCCTGCAGTGTACCGTTGATCTGCCGGTCTGCCGTTACTTCCCGCCGTGTTCCGCTTCCTGGCGCACGAGGGTTTCCACGGTGATCGGCAGGCCAAAGAGGTTGATAAAGCCGCGCGCGTCGGCCTGGTTGTAGACTTCGTCGGCCTCAAAGGTGGCGAAGCTCTCGTTGTAGAGCGAGTACGGCGACTTGCGGCCCGCCACGGTGAGGTTGCCCTTGTACAGCTTCAGGCGCACCGTGCCTGTCATCTGTCGCTGCGTGCTGTCGAAAAAGGCGCTCATCGCCTCGCGCAGCGGCGTGAACCATTGCCCGTTGTAGACGAGTTCGGCGAAGCGGTTCGCCAGCACGTCCTTGTAGTGCATCGTGTCGCGGTCGAGCACGATGCTTTCCAACTCGCGGTGTGCCGCGACCAGGATCGTGCCGCCGGGAGTCTCGTAAACGCCCCGGCTCTTCATGCCGACGAGGCGGTTTTCCACGAGGTCTATGCGCCCGATAGCGTTCTCGCCGCCGATCTCGTTCAGCTTGTAGACGAGTGCGACGGGGTCTATTGCCTGTCCGTCGAGCGTGACGGGGATACCCGCCTCGAAACCGAGTTCGATGTAGGTGGGCTTGTCCGGCGCGGCTTCGGGCGATTTGGTCAGTTCGTAGACGTGCTCCGGTGGCTCGTTCCAGGGGTCTTCAAGCTCGCCGCCTTCGGACGATAGATGCCACATGTTGCGGTCGTGGCTGTAGATTTTCTCCAGCGTCGCGGTGATGGGGATGTTGCGCTCGCGGGCGTACTCGATCTCGTCCTTGCGGCCTTTGATCTCCCACTCACGCCAGGGGGCAATCACGCGCAGGTTCGGGTCCACATGCTTGTACGAAAGCTCGAAGCGCACCTGGTCGTTGCCCTTGCCGGTGCAGCCGTGGGCCACGGCGTCCGCGCCTTCGGCGATGGCGATCTCGGCTTGCCGCTTGCCCACCGGGTAGCGCGCCATCGAGGTGCCGAGCAGGTACTTGCTCTCGTAGATTGCGCCGCTTTTCAGGGTGGGCCAGACGTAGTTCGTCACGAAATCGTGGCGCAGGTCTTCGATGTAGCACTTGGACGCGCCCGTGCGGATCGCCTTTTCTTCCAGCCCGTCCAGTTCGTCTTCCTGCCCGAGATTGCCGCAAAAAGCGATAATCTCCGGGTTGCCGTAGTGCTGCTTGAGCCACGGGATGATGACCGAGGTATCCAGCCCGCCGCTGTACGCCAGCACCACCTTTTTCACCGGTTTCCGTTCCATGTCGCCCTCCCGTAACAAACACTGATGAAACGGGCGCGTCGTTCCGTCTCACTCCGCGCGCGTTTCCCCGACGCCGGAGGGACGAGCGACACGCCCGTGGTACCACCCTCATTGCCGGAAGATCGCCCTCCGACCCCTCATTGCGGCGGTTTCCGTGCGTGGACGCCACCCACCTCCACCTACTTGCGCCCCCTTGTGCACGGAACGCACGGGCGCTTTCTTCAGCGGGCCGCTCCGGGGCGCGTTCGGCGGTGGCTCGTCCCACGAGGCTTCCACGCACCCCCGCTCGCTGGTGACTGCCCTGCCACGTACTCTTCCCCGTCTTCGCGGGCCAACTTGCCCGCGCTTGTACCATCGAACCCCGCCGTCTGTCAATCATTTACGTTACACTCAGTAATGAGGCAATGAGCGACACAAGGAGGGCGGCATGGCGAAGATTACGCAGGTGAAGGTGGTGGTGACGTGTCCGGGACGGAACTACGTGCTCGTGAAGATCGAAACAGACGACGGGCTGTATGGTTGGGGTGACGCAACGCTGAACGGGCGCGAGCTTGCCCCCGCGACCCTGATCGAGCAGCATCTTGCCCCGCTCCTGGTTGGCATGGATGCTGACCGCATCGAGGACATTCATCAGTATCTCGCTCGTGGCTCGTACTGGCGTGGCGGGCCAATTCAGATGACCGCCCTCGCCGGCATTGATATGGCATTGTGGGACATCAAGGGCAAGCGTGCGGGGTTGCCCTTGTACTCACTGCTCGGTGGCAAGTCGCGCGAAGGGGCGCTGGCGTACTCCCACGCGAGCGGGCGCGACCACAAAGAGGTGGAGGAAAATGTCCGTCGCCTGATGGAGCGCGGCTTCAAGGTGATCCGCGTGCAGGTCGCGTTTTCCGGCACGGGGTTGCGCGGCACCTACGGTGTGGGCTTCTCCGAGCGCGAGGAGGCGGAACGCAAGGGGCTGCCGATGGAGGAAGTCTGGGAACCGGCCCCGTACCTCCGCTCGGTGCCACGGCTGTTTGAATACCTGCGTGGGGTGTTGCCGGACGACCTCGAACTGTTCCACGATGTCCATGAACGCCTGACGCCAATCGAAGCGGCCCGTCTCGCCAAAGAATTGGAGCCGTATCACCTGTTCTTTCTTGAAGACGCTCTCCGCCCCGAACACCCGGAATCGTTCCGGCTCATCCGGCAGCATACGACCACGCCGCTGGCGATGGGCGAACTGTACTTCAACCTCTATGACTGCCTGCCCGTGATCACCGGGCAACTGATTGACTACATCCGTTGCGACCTCGGCCACTGCGGGGGCATCTCGGAGGCGCGTAAGATCGCCGCGATTGCTGAGCCGTTCGCGGTGAAAACAGCGTGGCACGGCCCCGGTGATATTGGCCCTATCGTTCACGCGGCGAATGTGCATCTCGATTACTTCGTGCCGAATTTCGGCGTGCAGGAAATGGTCGTCTTTGACGAGCGGGTACAGGAGGTCATTCCCGGTGGCCCGACCTTTGCGGATGGCTACCTGCATGTCTCCGATGCTCCCGGCCTCGGTACGGATGTGGATGAGGCAAAGGCGGCGCACTATCCCTATCAGCGCACCTTCCTCCCCACGACGCGCCGCCTCGATGGCTCCGTCCATGACTGGTAGGTGGCGTCCTCCCGCGCGTACCTTCAGCGTGCAGCGCGTTCGTGCTTCCCGCCTTATTCTGTGCCCGTGAAGTGGGCGGGGCTACCGGCACGTCAATGACACGGGCGGAACGAATGATTGCGGGGTTAACACGGGAGGACGCACGCAGATATTCGGGAAATTCGGTGGAAATGCGGGCAAATGCGCCGGTTTGCTGCGCTTATGTAAACTCTCGTTGAATGTCCGCAGGCGAAACAGGGGAAATGGTTGACGTGGTGCCTCGTTGTTCGTATACTGCCCGCAAGAGCGAAGCAGAGGCACCGGCCGATGCAGGAGCTTGCGTTGGAAACCGTGTAAAGGGGGATGTGGATGGTAAAGCGTCGGTATTTGGTAGGGTGGGTATTGGCGGCGTTGCTCGTCGCGCTGAACATCAGCGCGGTTGGGGCGGCGGTGCCGGAGGCAGCGAACCCGAACTTCCCGGTTGCGGTGGGTGCGGGTGCGGGGATTAACCCGAACACGGGTCAGATTCCGAATGGTGGCACGGCGGGCCTGAGCCGCAGCACGATTCAGAACCCAGTGTATGTTGGCACGCAGACGAACGTGAGCGCGATTCCTTCGAGCAACCCGAACGAGACGGCGGCGCTCTACCGGCCCGGTGGCACGTACGCGGTCTTCCTTGAGGAGACGCAGGCACAGACCGTGTCTACGTCGCGCTACAGCCTGCAGAACGGTGCAACTAGCTCGCAGGATGGGCAGGCCTTCACCTTCGTTGGGAACATCGTTGGCGTATCCGGTTCGTTTGGTACGATCAATCTCCTGTTCCAGACGAATTCAACACAGCTTGGGAACACCTTGCCCGTTGGCGCGATGTTCAACGTTGGCGGTGGCCCGGTCGTGGTACCTAGCGGTCAAACGATTACGTCTCCGACCGTCACGGTGATAAACCGCCGGGCAATTAACGGCGTGTTGCCGCAGGGCTACTACGTCGTACGGGACGCGCAGAACCTGATCGCAGGTAACGGCTCCAGCGTGGGTAGCCTCCCCGTGAACTCGGTGATCGTGGTGAGCTTTGACGGTAACCAGCAGGTGCGTGACAGCAGTGGTTCCCCGATCTACAACACCGTGCTCGTTCGCCCCATCACCTTCAACCCGCCGAACGGCACGACCACCGGCGAGCCGACGGGTGCGGACATCGTGGGCCCCTTCACCACTTCTGGTAAGGTGTCCGTGTTCTTCCCGTACACGAACAACAACGTGCTTGGGAACTTCAACCCCCTCGGCAACAGCTTCGGCAGCTTCGGGAACAACATCGGTTTCAACCGACCGTAGTCTCTGCCCTGGCTCCCAAACGAAACAGGCGCCCACATGGGTGCCTGTTTCGTTGTGTATCATGTATTGCGGAAAGCATTTGTCGTGGGGAGAATGGTTTGTCGCCATGTAGCCCAAGATGCGCTACTCGCGCTCCTGTGCCTGGCGCAGGGTGACGGTGCGCTGATAGGCGGCGTAGACCGCTTTTGACAGCACCGTGCGTAGCCCACCCTTTTCCATCTGGTAAATTGCTTCGGCACTCGTGCCGCCCGGTGAAGTGACGAGGTTGCGTAGCTCGGCGGGATGCTTGTGCGATTGCGCGGCGAAAGCGACCGAACCCGCCATCGTGCCCATCACCAGTTGCTCCGCCAGATGGCGGGAAAAGCCGAGATGCACCCCCGCGTCAATCAGCGCTTCCATCACAAGGAACACGTAGGTCGGTCCCGTACCGGAAAGCGCGGTTGCCATGTCCACAAGCCGCTCGTCTGCGACGTAGTGTGCGTCGCCCAATGCACCAAGCGCACTGCTGATCGTGAGCCGTTGTTCCTCGGTAACTGCGTCCGTCGTTGTCCACACCGTGACGCCCGCGCCGATCTGTGCCGGGGTATTGGGCATCGCTCGCGCCACTGCACCATGCTCGCCAAGCCCGTTCACGAGCGCCGAGAGGGGCATTCCCGCCGCGATTGAGAGCACGACCTGCTCCACCGTGATGGCATCTCGCAACTCGGTAAGCACGCCACGGACGATCTGCGGCTTCACCGTCAGTACGATCAAGTCCGCACCCACGATCACGTCCCCGTTGTCCCGGTATGTCGTGATCCCGTATCGCTCCGTCAGTTCGGCCCTTCGGGCGGGCCGGGGATGGCTCGCTGTGACCTGCGCCGAGGTCACAACCGCGCGACGCAGCAGCCCCGCGATCATCGCCTCTGCCATCGCTCCCGCACCCACGAATGCGACCCGCCCGATCTGCTCTGTCACGTTTGCCACTCCCTCGTTGTTGTCTGTATCGAGTCTCATGCGATGCCGTAGTGTCATAGTGCCACAGTGTAGCGGCCTGACGTGACGATGAGAAGGGTGCAGATTGGGCAGGTATGGTATGCTCCGGGGCGGTTGCGGTCGGCAGAGAGCAGTGATACCGAAGTGACGTGGGAGGGATGTGCATGATCCGACCAGGTAGCGGCAAGGCGTGGAAAACGGAGCGGCGATGAGTTTGTTACATGCGATCATTCTCAGTGTATTGCAGGGGGCGTCCGAGCTTTTTCCGGTCTCCAGCCTCGGTCACAGTGTGCTCATTCCCGCGCTTTTTGGCTGGCGTGAGGGACAGAAAGGTGATCCCGGCAACGCGGGCTACGTTGCCTATATCGTGGTCTTGCATCTCGGTACGGCGGTCGCGTTGTTCGCCTTTTTTTGGCGAGACTGGGTGCGCGTGCTGACGGCGATTGGGCGGAGCCTGGCGCGGCGCACGCTCTCGAACGACCCCGACGAACGGCTTGGCTGGTTCGTGCTCATTGGTTCGATCCCGGCGGGAGTGCTCGGCCTTCTTTTCCAGAAGCCGTTGGAAAATCTCTTCGATAAGGGCATCCCCGTCAGCATCTTTCTCGTGCTCAATGGCCTGATGATGCTTGTGGGCGAGCGGCTCCGGCGGCGGCAGGCGGCGGCAAGCACCCTCGCGGTGATCGGGGATGGCAACACCGTGCGCCTCGCCGGTGCGCAAAAAGGGATCGCGGATTTGGGAATCGGCGGCGGCATCGGCGTTGGGGCGATGCAGGCGCTGGCGCTCTTACCGGGCTTCTCGCGTTCCGGGGCAACGATCACGGGCGGGTTGCTCGTGGGCCTGCGCCATGAAGACGCCGCGCGCTACTCGTTCATGCTTGCGACACCGATCATCCTCGCCGCGAACGTGCTCAAAGCGCCCGACCTCCTCCGGCCCGACACGAATATCGGGCCGGGTCTGGCCGCGTTGGGGTTCGTGATTGCCGGTGTGACCGCATACCTCGTGGTCCGTTTCCTCATGCGCTACTTCGAGACCGAACGCCTCGACCCCTTCGGGTGGTACTGCATCGCTTTTGGCCTACTCTGCCTCGGTGTGTTTGTGGTTCGGGGAGCGTGACAGGATTCACGACGGGGGAAAACACGGTGAATTTTCCTAACCCCGGCCCCTTCGGGCGAAGGGAAGGGGAGTGAGACGGGGCAAGGTGACGATGTTCCTCGTGCGCTGTAACGTTGCAATGGCACGCTCCCCTTCCCTTCGCCCGAAGGGGCCGGGGTTAGGAAAACCGGGCCGCTTGCACCGAAGTCCGCTCTAGCGGTGCAAGGTGCGTGGGTCGAGGAGGTCACGCAGGGAGTCGCCAGTGAGGTTGATCGCGAGTACGGTGAGGGCGATGCACGCGCCCGGTGCGATCATTTGCCAGGGGTACGTCTGGAAATAGGCCCGCGCCTCGTTAATCATCACGCCCCACTCCGGGGTCGGGGGCTGCATTCCCAGGCCGAGAAACGAGAGCGAGGCGAGGCCCAGGATCACCCCGCCGAAGTTGGCCGTCGCCAGTACCGCTGCGGGGCCGATCACGTTCGGGATCATGTGGCGGAACACGATACGGCCCTGCGAGGCGCCCAGCGAGCGGGTGCTTTCCACGTACCCAGCTTCGCGCTCCTTGAGGATCAGCGCGCGGTAGATGCGCGCATAGCTCGGCCAGCTTGTGACGATCAGCGCGAACAGCAGGTTGGGAAACGAGGAGCCAAGCACGGCGGTGAGCGCGAGCGCCATCACGATGCCGGGGAGCGCGAGCAGTGACTCGATCAGGCGACCAATCACGCTATCCACCCGGCGGCTACTCATCGCCGCGAACGCGCCGATGAGAAAGCCAATCGCGCTCGTGCAGAGGCAAACGATTGCCGCCCCCGTGAGTGACCAGCGCGCCCCCGTAAGCAATCGCGAGAAGATATCCCGGCCATACTTGTCGGTGCCCAGGGGATGCGCGGGCGTGGGATTGGTGAGGCGCAGAACGTTGTTCTGTGCGAGGGGGTCTTGCCCCCACAGGCGCGGGCCAATGATCGCGGCAAGCACGATGATCCCAAGCAGGACGAGCGCGGTGATGCCGCTGCGGCTGAGCCGCCCCCAGAGCGGGCGGCGTTTCGGCGGTGCGGCGGCATGGGCGAGCGGGGTCGCACGTTCGGCGGCAACAGCCATCTCACACGCTCCTGACGCGGGGATCGAAGGCGGCAATCGTGAGGTCTACAAGCAGGTTCACGGTGACGAAAATCGTGCCCGCCGCGACCGCAAAGCCCACGATCACCGGCGTGTCGCGTACGAGGGCAGCATCTACCGCCATCTTACCGATCCCCGGCCACGCGAACACGTACTCGACCACTGCCGCGCCCGTCATCAGATGCGCGGCTTCGAGGCCGAGCACGGTGAGGATCGGCACGGCGGCATTGGGCAACACATGCGTGCGCGTGACGACCTGCGGGGACAACCCCTTTGCTCGCGCCACCTGGATGAATTCACGGCTCAGGATGTCAAGGATCGCGGAGCGCGTGAGGCGCGTGAGAATCGCCATGTTCGAGAGCGAGAGCACGATGGCCGGCATGATGATCCCCTTCGGCGTCGGGGTGCCAAATGTGGGCAACCAGTGCAGTTTCGCGGACAGAAAGAAGATGAACACGAGGGCGATCCAGAACCCCGGCACTGCTGAGCCGAAAACGGCGAGGACCTGTGCGATGCTGTCAAGGGCGCTGCCACGATGATACGCGGCGAGCGTGCCGAGCGGGATGGCGACGAGCGCGCCGAGCAGCACCGCGCACCCCGCGAGCAGGGCGGTATTGCCGATCCGCTCGCGGTACATCTGTGTCACGGGGGTATATGAGCGGAAGCTGCGCCCGAAATCACCGTGCAATGCTCCGCCGAGCCACTTGACGTATCGCAGGGGCAGCGGTTCGTCCAGGTGTAGCTCCGCGCGCTTCTGGGCAATCGCTTCGGGCGTGATCGTTTCCACGCCCTGCGCCTGAAGGAGCAGCGACGCGGGATCGCCGGGCGTGATCGCGTCTAGCCCGAAGGCGAGAAACGAGATCACAAAGATCACGGGCACCACGGCGAAGATGCGGCTAAAGATGTAGCGCGACATAGGCGCTTCCCCCCTTCCCGAACGACGAGTGTGTCCGGCCTACGTCACCGACAACGCCGGTGTGATGAGGTACGAATCGTTCGGGTTCGGCGTGTATCCCTTGATCTTGCCCTTGCGCAGTGCGGTCGTGATCGGCGTGACGGTGAGAAAGATCACCGGCACGTCCTGCTTGACGATGCCCTGTACCTTCAACGACAGGTCACGGGCCTTCGCGGGGTCGAGTTCGGTGCGCATCTGTGCCACGAGGTCTTCGAGTTGTGGGTTCGTGTAGGCGCCCGCATTATCGCCGCCGCCCTTGATCAGGAGCCGGTTGTATTCGTAGAGCGGGTTGCCGGTCGGCAGGGTGTTGTTGGACTTCATCGCTGCGTCGAACATCATCACGTTCTTTGTCGCGGCGCCGATGTCTTGCACTTCCATCACCTTGACATCGAAGCCGAGGGGCTTGAGCTGGCTCTGCATGGAAACGGCATACGGGGTGAGGTCGGCGCGGCCGGGGTAGCTGACAAGGGTGAAGGAAAGGCGGTCGTTGCCCTTCGCGCGCACGCCGTCCGCCCCCGGCTTCCAGCCTGCGTCGTCGAGTAGTTGCTTCGCCCGCGCGACATCGGTGCCCTGAAGGGGGATCGTATCATAGCCGCTGACGGCGGGAAACATCTGTGTGGCGACGATACCCTTGCCATCCAGGCCCACTTGGTTGAGCACATTGCGGTCAATGCCGAGCGCCCACGCTTCGCGTACGTTGCGGTCATTAAAGGGGGCTTTGGTGACATTCAGGTTAATCAGCCCCTCGCGCCCGGAGGGCGTCGCGGACGCTTCGATGTCCGGTCCGAAGGTTTTGATGGACTCCGGCGGGAAGTTGTAGAGCATGTCCGTATCGCCTGATTGCAACGCGAGGATGCGGGCATTCGGGTCCGCCACGAACTTCATCGTGATTTTGGCGATCGGCGGGATGCCGGACCAGTGATCCTTGAAGGGTTCGAGGTCTACCGAGTTATCAACCACGATTTTCGTCGGCTTGTACGGCCCGGTCATCAGGCCACCATCGGCGCCTCCCGGCAGGGGCTTGGAAATGCCCGTGCTCGTCAGCGAGAGCGCGTACGGAAAAATGGCGGAGGGCTGCGGCGTGACGAACTCCAGCGTGCGCGCGTCAATGACGTTGAACTGCGTGTCCGTGCTGATGAGACCCTTGAGGTCAACCCACGCATCCCAGTTCTTTTTAAAGGCATTCACGACGTCGGTAGAGGTGACGGGTGAGCCGTCCCAGAACTTCGCGTCCCGGAGCACGAGCCGCCATGTCTTTGGATCAACGTTCGTCAAACTCTGCGCGAGCCAGGGTTCGAGCTTGTTCTGCTCGTTCTGGCGCATCAGTGTTTCCAGCATCCCGTAGGGCGAGAGATGGGAATCCTTGAGTGCGTCCTGCTTCGAGGGGAAGTCAAAGCCGAGGGCGATGCGCAACTCACCCTTCGAGGGCGCGGTCGCCTTGGTCAACGGGGGAGCGGTAAATGTCAGGCCGCTCATGCCGGTCGCCGCGCTCGCGCTTGTGCTCATGGACGCGGGCGCGGTGGTCGCCGCACCGCCCGTTGTCGCCGTCGCCCCTGTCGTCATTGTCGCGCCACTTGTCGCGGCGGTGGTCGCGGACGCGCCCGCAGTGGCGGCAACGGTGGGTGCAGTGGTCGCGGCAACGGTCGCGCCAGCCATCGGTGCGACACTTGCGGCACCGGTCGTCGGTGTGACGTTGCTACCCATCGTCGGTGCGGCGGCGCCCGTCGTTGGGGCGGCGCCCGCAGTGGTCGGGTTTGCCGCTGGCGTGGTCGTATCGCCACCACAGGCAGCAAGGACTGCCGCCGTTGCGGTGGCGGCGAAACCGGCAAGAAAGCGTCGGCGGGTGATGGCAGTGTACGTGTTCAAGTGCATTCTCCTGTATCGAAGACCGACACGCAGGGCGCGTACAAAATCGCTCATTCTCTCGAGAACCGTACCGGGAAGTGATGTGTAAACGATGAAAACGGTGTGAACGCAACGTAATGGTATAAAGAAGCAGTTGTAATCTGGATACACCTGTACAATCGACTTGACGCGGCGAAAAAGCATGAGTAGAATGGCGATGTACAGGTGTAGCCTCGTAACGGCTACCGCAGAAGGGACAGGTATGGCGCGAGAATGGGTATTGCTCGTCTATCGGGTGCCGACGGAACCCGCGAGCAAGCGGGTCTCGATCTGGCGAGACTTGAAGCGGATGGGCGCGCTCTATTTGCAGCAGTGTGTCTGCATTCTGCCGCGACAGGAGGTGCTGCGCGAGGAACTGGAACGGGTAGCGGCAAAGATTCCCGTGATGGGCGGCAACTACACGATGTTCGATGTGCCCTCACTCGCGCCCGGTGATGAAGAAAAAATTCTCACCGCTTTCCGGGCTTTGCGGGACAAGGAGTATGCGGAGATCGTCGAGGAGTGCGAGACAAAGTTTGTCAAGGAGGTCGAGTTCGAGCACTTCCGGCAAAACTACTCCTTTGAGGAGGCGGAGGAGATCGGGCAGGACCTCGAAAAAATCCGGCGCTGGTACGACCGTATCGTCGCACGGGACTGGTTCGACGCGGCGGGCCGGGAGGCAGTCGTGGGATGGATCGCGCGTTGTCAGGAGTTGCTCAACGATTTCGAGGGAGAAGTCTACCGCCGTAACGGTGACGACGCGGACAGTGCCGACGAAGATGCCCCGCCCTTGCGTGCGGTCGCTGGGGTGTCGCGCATCGTGGTCGAGACACACACCGCACACACCGTACCCACAAGCACCCAGGAGGAGACAGGATGACGAATACGAGTGCGATTTTTCTCGTTCTCGCGGCGTTTCTCGCGTCCGCAGTAGAAATGGTGGAAGCACTCACGATTGTGCTCGCCGTGGGCGTCACGCGCGGCTGGCGCTCGGCGCTGATCGGTGTAGGCACGGCAACGGTGGCGCTCGCAGTGGTCGTGGCGGCGCTCGGCCCCGCGCTGGTACTGATTCCGATCAACTACCTGCGCCTCGTCGTGGGCACGTTGCTGCTCATCTTCGGCTTGCAGTGGCTACGGAAAGCAATCTTGCGGGCCAGTGGTTTCAAGGCATTGCGCGATGAGAGCGCGGTGTATCAGCGGGAACTGGAAGATGCGAAGCACGCGAGCAGCGAAGTGCGCGCGGGCATGGACTGGTACTCCTTCACGCTTTCGTTTAAGGGCGTGTTCCTTGAGGGGCTGGAAGTCGCGTTTATCGTGCTGACCTTTGGCAGTACGCAGGGGAGTATCCCGCTCGCGGCGGTAGGCGCACTCGCGGCGTTGATCGTAGTCGGCATCGTCGGTGTGGCGATTCATGCGCCACTGGCGCGTGTGCCGGAGAACACGATGAAGTTCGCGGTCGGGATCATGCTGACGACCTTTGGCACCTTCTGGTCTGCCGAGGGCGCGGGGGTGGAGTGGCCCCTGGCGGACGGCGCGATCCTCGGCATCCTTGTATTTGTGATCGTGGTGTCGTTCGGCCTCGTGGCGCTCCTGCGCCAGCAGTATGGGCAGCAGACGGTGCGAGTCGCCGGGGTGCAGAGTGATCCGTTGCCGAAGCCGGGGGAGTAAATTGATGAAGTATATCGTGGGCTTTGGGCAATTCTGGTACGATTTCGTGGTGGGGGACGACTGGACGGTCGCAGTCGGAGTGATCGTCGCACTCATCGTGACCACGCTGCTCGTCCACGCGGGCGTAGCGGCATGGTGGCTGATGCCGCTCGCCGTGGTCGCGTTGCTGGCGATGTCGTTGCAGCGAGCGACCGTCAAGAAGTAATACGGACGGAAGGCGGGAGAACCCCTCTCCCTTGCCTTCGGTGGCCAGAGAGGGGGAGGGGATTGTTGCAACGCTGGGTCGTATGGGCAATATCTCGATCTTGCGACGTTCCCCTCCCCTCTCCCGCCGCCGTAAGGCCCGGGGGAGGGGTGAGCCACATCCACCGCTGCCGCGCGCCTATTCCTCTTGCCGCACGATGTCTGACAGGCGGTACACGCCGAGGAAGACGATGATGAGCGTGAGCAGCAGGCGGATCGTGTCGCTGACATGCTCCAGCGACGCGGACACCAGCACGATCGCGACGATGCACAACAGCGTGTTGATCCAGATCAGGCGCATGGACTCACTCCTTGTGGCATAACCATCATGGTTTGGTTGGAGACGGCGGTGTCTCCGCGATCATGGTAACACGCTGCCCGTCCTGACGGATACGCCCCGCCGCGAATGCCGCGATCACTTGCGGATACAGCGTACACTCGGCAGCGAAGACGCGCGCGGCGAGCGTCTCCGGCGTGTCATCGTCGTACACAGACACGCATTGCTGGGCAATGATCGCCCCCGTGTCGTATGTGTCGTCGCACAGATGCACCGTGCAACCCGAAACCTTGCATCCATGCGCCAGTACTGCCGCATGAACGTGACGACCATACATCCCCACCCCGCCAAAACTCGGCAGGAGCGCGGGGTGGATATTGACGACGCGCCCCTGCCATGCAGGGGGGATGCGCAGGGGTTGCAGAAAGCCTGCCAAGACCACGAGGCGCACCTCATACGGCGCGAGTGCTTCCCAGATCGCGGCGCTGGATGCGTCGCTGTCCTCGTGCTGCCGTCGCGCGATCACATGGTATGGCACGCCCGCACCCTCGGCGACGGCCTGCCCGCCCAGTCCGGCCTTTGTCCCCACAACGACGCGCACCACTGCGGGCAACGTGCCGCGCGCAATCCGGGCGAGCAGGTTCGCCAGCGTGCGCCCCGTGCCGGAGAGCAGCACGGCAATCGGAAGCGGTGTGGGGCTGGACGGTATCGCGCGATCATTCATGCCTGCATCCATGGCTGGAGGATACGCGCTCCCCTTCGCGGCGGCAAGGGTATACTGCACCATTACAGCCATACTGAATGAATTGGGGAGGGGCGCGATGGCGGCACGGGGGGAAACGGAGCAAACGGGGCAGCGAGTAGGCGCGGACGGGTTGCGCACGTTCGTCACGGCGATCTTCGCGCGCGTCGGCATGAACGACGCGGACGCGGCGCTGCTCGCGGACACGCTCGTTGCGGCGGACCTCGCCGGGGTGCATTCGCACGGTGTCCTGCGGGTGCCGGAGTACGTCGGCAAACTTACCACGGGCGGTGTAAATCCGCGTGGCGTGCCGACCATAGCGCGGGATAGCGGCGCGTGCCTCGTGGTGGATGGCGGCAACAGCATGGGGCAGATCGGCGCGCATTACGCAATGGCGCAGGCAGTGGCGCGGGCGGAAAGCACGGGTATCGCGGCGGTCGCGGTGCGCGGCAGCAATCATTGCGGCGCGATGGCGTATTGGGCCGGCATGGCGTTACCGCACGACATGATCGGCCTCGCCACCACGAACGCCCTGCCCACGATGGCTCCCTGGGGCGGGGCGGAACGGCTACTCGGCATCAATCCGCTCGCAGTTGCCGTGCCCGCCGGGGAGGAAGCACCCATCGTTTACGACGCCGCATTCGCCGCCACGGCACACGGCAAGATGCGGGTATACGCGCAGCGCGGGCAGCAGTTGCCCGAAGGCTGGGCGCTCGACCGGAATGGCCAACCGACGACCGATCCCCTTGCCGGGATGGCGGGCCTGCTGATGCCGAGCGGCGGGTTTAAAGGTACAGGCCTCGCAATGATTATGGGCATCCTCAGTGCGATGCTTTCCGGCGCGGCGTACGGCACGGAGTTGGGGGACATGGAACATGGGGCGCACGCGGGGCAGGACGGCCACTTTTTTGCCGCCATTCGCGTCGCGGCCTTTGAGGACGTGGCCCGGTTCAAGTCACGGGTAGACGTGGCGGTTCGCCAATTGCACGCCGCTCATCGTGCCCCCGGTGTGGAGTGTATCTATGCCCCCGGTGAACTGGAACACACCCGCCACGCGATATATACGCGCGACGGTATCCCGTTGAACGCCGTCACCCTCGCCGACCTCCGCCGCGTTGCGAGTGATCTCGGCGTACCTGTCAGCGGGGTGTTGTAACGCGGCAAACAGTGGTTGAATCGCCGTCAGATAGGGGAGTACACATCGTCCGTGCATCCGTATCCGGTTCAGGTATACTCTCGGGAGCGCACGTAATCCGTGCGCGGGTCAATAGCGCAGCCGGTCTGGCGTGGAAAGAGACGGTTCGGGAGCATGGTACGGGAGCAAAGGCTTGAAGCGGTGAACACGATGCGCGAAACGGCAGCACCGGAACGGCGCGAGCGTGTGCGTGGGCGTGTGGGCTGGGCAGCGGCACTCGACCGGTTCGCCCCGGTGGGTCTGGCGGTGCTCGTGGTCGGCTACTTTCTGCTCTTTACCGCGATGAGCCTGTACTGGCGCGATCACCTGCGCTGGGGATTCGATATCACCGTGTATTCCCAGCCGATCTGGAACACCGCGCACGGGCGGCTCTGGGAAGTCTCCCTGTACGACTGGACTGCCACCGAACTGGGGCACGATCTCGTGCTGATCGAGCTACCCCTCGCGCCGCTCTATCGCTTGCTCGGCGGTAATATCGCGCTGGTGCTCGTGCAAAGCGCGACCGTTGCCCTCGGCGGCTGGGGGGCGTACGCGGTCGCACGTCATATCCTGCCACGGGTCAACCGCGCCGTTCCGTTGCTCTTTGCCGCGTTGTACCTCTCGCTGCTGTTCATCCACGAAACGAACCTCGAGAAGTTTCACGCACGTAACCTCATCATGTGGACGTTTTTCTTTGCCTGGATCGGCTATCGCACGAACCGGACGTGGCTCATCTGGCTGATGCTTGGGATCGCCCTTACCGCGCGCAGCGATGTCGCGCTCGTCGTGTTCGCGTTCGGGCTGTTCTGCCTGCTCGAACGCCGCCGATGGACACAGTCATGGGTGCCGATGGCGGTGGGTGCGGCGTGGTTCTTCGGGGTGGTGTACGTGCTCGTGCCGCACTTCTCGACCGCCGGGTTCGTCTATGACCAGAACTATGAGTGGCTCGGCGGCAGCATTTCCGGCATCGTCAAGGCCAGCGTCACCCGCCCCCTCTACGTGCTACGCGGCGTGGTCACGGCGGACAAGATACGCTACACTTTCGACCTGCTGTTTCCCTTCGCTTTTTTGCCGCTGCTCAGGCCGAAGATGCTCCTCATCCCCCTGCCGATCTACCTGCTCAACATCCTCTCCAACTACCCGCACCAGTTCAGCATCACCGCGCACTACCAGGCCCTCATCGTGCCCTGGCTGATGATCGCGGCAATCGAGGCGGCGGCGGATATCGCGCAAGGGCGGGGGGTGATCGGCTCGTGCCTTATCGGCTTTGGCGCGACGGCGCGACGATGGGCGGGCTTCGTGCGCATGCCGGCGGTGACTGCCACGGCCCTTGTGGTCGTGATGCTTGGGTGCAGCGCGACGCAGCAACTGACGATTGCCAGCCCGGTGCTCTCGTACGTGCTCCACCACGGGCCGAATTCGCGCGCGGATGCGGGGCGTGCCCTGATCGCGCAGGTGCCGCGCGACGCGCCGCTTGCGATCACCCAGAAACTGGCGGGCAACACGCCGGATCGCCGCTACGTGTACAGCTTTCCCGGCGATCCCCTGTATCATAGCCCCGCGTTGGTAGACCGCGCGAATTACCTGATCGGTGACGAGCAACTGAGCGACTTCGAGCAGCAGTCCATCGCCCGCTACCGTGCCGATCCCGCGTGGCAGGTGGTGGACGAGCGCGGCGGCTTCGTGCTCATGCGGCGCATCCAGCCACTTGCGAAGACGTAACGAAGACGGAAGACGATTGAACCGCGAAGGCGCAAAGGGGAAGGGATTTCACCACCAAGACACAGAGGACACCAAGAAAACACAAAGGAACACGATTTTTATTCTCCGTGCATTTCCTCCGTGTCCTTGGTGTCTTGGTGGTGAAATCCCCTCCCCTCCCATTGACAGGGGAGATCAGGCGTCTTCTTCGGGCGCGAGATGCGCCACCATCACCTGATGCTCGATGTTTGCCATCAGATAGGGTGCGCTAGTGGCCTGAAAGCCGAAGCGCTCGTACAACGCCTTGGCGTACGTCTGCGCACTGAGCACTACGTAGGGCAAGCGCAGTTCGCGTGCCGCGCTCATCAGGTGCCACATTACGGCGGTCGCGGCGCCCATGTGTCGGTATTGCGGCAACACGCTCACCCAGGCGATCTGCCCTTCCAGGCCGTCCCGCGTCCGCATGACGTGCAATCGTCCCGTGCCCGCAGGAATACCGTCCGCGAGCGCGAGGGCGTGAATGGCGGTCTGGTCATCACTGTCGCCCTTTTCCGCGCCACGCACGCCTTGCTCACGCGCGAAGACCTCGGCGCGAATCGCGTAGCAGGCGGCGCGGTCGGCGGGGGAGTCGGCGCGGCGCACGGTGATTTCAGCCATCGGCGGCAGGGGTGAGGGCATCGGCACCTGCGGCGAGCGGTGCGGCGGGAAGCGGGATGCCGTGCTGGTCCGCCCGCACGGCGTTATCCGTGACCGCAATGGCGGGAAGCGCGCTGTCTGCTACGAGCACGCGCCGCAGCGCCGCCGCCGCGACATCGAGCATGTCATCGGTGGGCGGGCGTGTGGTCAGGCGTTGCAGCGCCATGCTGGGGGCGAGCAGCGTACGCACGACGGCGTTGCCGTAGTGTTTCGCGCCGAGCTTGAGGAACTCATACGCAACGCCGGCGATGAAGGGCACGAGCACGATGCGGCTGAGGACCCGAATCAAAAACGGCGGACGCCCGAGCAGGGCAAACACGAGGATCGAGAACAGCACCACGACGAGCAGGAAGCCCGTGCCGCAGCGCGGGTGTTCAATCGGCATCGGACGGATGTGCGCGATATCCAGCGGCAAGCCGCGCTCGTGCGCGTGAATCGTCTTATGCTCCGCGCCGTGGTACTGGAACACGCGCCGCACGTCCGGCACGCGCCCAATGATCGTCAGGTAGCCGACGAGGATGGCGAGCCGGATGCCGCCTTCGATGATGTTGGAGAGTAGCGACGACGCGATGTGCCGGTCAATTATCCGTGTGACGAGGAGCGGCAGGACAAAGAACAGCCCGACCCCGAACAGCAGCGAGACCGCGACGGTGCCCCAGAGCGCGGCGCCGCTCAACTCCGATGGTTCCGAGGCCTTTGCCTGGTCGCCATATCGCTTGTCCGGATCGGGCACAATAGCGGGCATCACATCGGGCGCGACGGTAACGGCAGGGGCGTCGTCACCCTCCTGCAACCCGACATTGGCGCTGAAGACCAGGGCGCGCGTGCCAAGCAGGAGCGAGTCCCACAGAAGCACGATGCCGCGCAGAAAGGGCCACTGCATTACCTTCGAGCGATACACCCATGAAGTGAGCGGCTCCTGATAATAGAGGATGCGCCCGTCCGCCGCGCGCACGGCAACCGCCATGTCGCCCCGCCCGCGCATCATCACGCCTTCCATGACCGCTTGCCCACCGTAATGAAACGTGCCCATATTCCCCCTCATGCATGGGAAACCGATGATTTCGCATGATACCACGCATCCCGGCAGGGCGTATGTGTGCTGGGAACCTCACCCCCAGGCCCTCTCCGTCAAGCGGAGAGGGGAGCGTGCCAGGGCAATGCCTCAGCCTTCCCCGAAAAGTGTAAGCGTTTATAACACTCACTCCCCCTCTCCATTTAATGGAGAGGGGGCCGGGGGGTGAGGATGTCCCGCTTGGTGCCCCCCGGTCCGTCGCTTGACCCGTTGCCCACGCCCGCTCTATCCTACGCCAAATGTTGTACGCCGCACGCCACGGGCGGCGGTAAATCGCATACTTTTATAGGAAAGGAGCGCCCATGCCTGCCCCACGGATGAACACGGAGCAACTGGTAGAACTTTCGGTGGTCGGGGAAGTGAGCAGCCCCGGCTTTACGGGTGGAACACCCTACCGTATCGGCTATGACGGCGTACCGCGCGTGCTTGCCGTCAGTGGCGGCATCACCTACAACGTGCGCGTCGGGAACAAGGCGTGTGGCTGGGCGGGGGATCATGTGGAACCCTGTGTCTCCGTGCGCAACCCGGATGAACGGCAGTCGGGTGCGCTCAACGTCCTCGCCACGATGGGCAACACGGCCCGCGTCGTCACGGGAGACGCGAAGGGCGGCGAGGGTACCGTGACGGGCAAGCATGGCGGCATCGAGCATGTGATGGTGGACTTCCCGGACAGCGTGCTCGACAAGCTCGTGATCGGCGACCGGATGCAGATTCGCTCCTATGGCGTGGGCCTGCAATTCCTCGATTACCCCGATGTGCGCGTGATGAGCCTCAATCCGCAGTTCGTTACGGCGTGGGGCATCGCGGCGGGCGACGGCACGCTGACTGTGCCCGTGGCGAAGCGCGTGCCCGCCGGAGTCATGGGCAGCGGCCTGGGGCGCGACAACGGCTTCCGGGGCGATTACGACATCACGCTCTTTGACCCCGAAACGGTCGCGCGGTATGACCTCGCGGATTTGCGTCTGGGAGATCTCGTCGCTATCGAGAACGCAGACAGCACCTTCGGCCGGTACTACCGTACGGGCGCGGTGACAATTGGCATCATCGCCCATGCCGACAGCTACCTCGCGGGTCACGGCCCCGGCGTCACCTGCCTGCTGTCCTCGAAAGCCGGGGAGATCACGCCCGTGCTGAGTGACACCGCGAACATCGCGGACATTCTCGGTATCGGCACGCAGCGGTGATCGCGTAGCCCCCATTCGCACGGGCATCATTCCTCTGCTGCCGGGCCGCTGAGGGCATCGCCTTCGGCGAGTGGGGTGGCGAGTGCGGTCGCGTCTTCCTCGGCGGGAGCGATGCCGTCCGGCGTCGGTGTCTCGCCAAAGCGGGCGGAGACATCGGGGGCATAACGCGGGAGATCGCGCCGCAACCGCAGGAGTGCGAGGTCTTTCTCCTTGGATTCGAGCATCACATCGAACTCCAGCCCCTCCATGAGGCGCATGAAGGTGATGAACTCGAACGGGTTGATGAAGCCCGCGTGCCCCGTCCAGATCGGCGGTTGTAGTGTGGTAACGTTCTTGCCCGTTTTGCGGTCTTTGCGGGTGATCTCGCGCGATTCGGTGCGGGGCGACGAGTAATGCATTTTCGGGCGTACCCCGGCGGGCCATGAATGGACGAACTGCGCCATTGTCTCGCGCAGAGGCAACTGTTCCGGGTTGTTGCACCAGTAATGCAGTACGTCGAACACGAGCGGCACGCCGATCTCGGCGTGGATCGAGAGTACGTCCGCCGCCGAGTAGCGCAGATCGTCGTTTTCCAGCACGAGCCGCCGCCGCACCGCTTCCGGCAGCCGTTTGTACGTTTCAACGAAGCGGGCGCATCCCGCCGGGCGGTCGCCGTACGCGCCACCGACATGGATAATCATCACCGCGTCCGGCCCCAGCCCCATCGCGTCGAGGATTTCCGCCTGGCTTTCCAGATCCCAGATGCTCTTGTCCACAAGCGCGCGATCCGGGCTGTTGAGGATCACAAACTGCGTGGGATGAAACGAGAGGCGGAGGTTCAGCGCTTTCGCGTGGTCGCCGAGGGCAACGAGTTCGTCGTAGCTCTCCGCGACCTGATGATGGAACTGCGGCATGTCCGGGTGCGTGACGTAGGGCGCGAGGTCGGAGGACATGCGGTACATGTCAATCCGGTGCTTCCCCAGGTAGTCAAAGATCGCGTGCAGGTACTGGATCGAGACCTTCAGGTGCGGGTTGCTTTGCCAGCGGCGCGCGTCGCTGCTTTTCAGGTTCGGCTCCCCCAGCACTTTCGCCGCGAATCCCAGGCGCAGTGGGGGTGTCAATGTCTGGCTGTCCATATCGCTCTTTCCACATTCGGGGAGCAGCGGGCCACAGATGTGCTATCGTGTCGCACGAATGACGCCACAAGGCCAAACAAATCATGCGGACATGAGGGGGCGCGATGCGGGTCACAAAGATCGAGACGGTACGGCTATCGGAGCACCCACGCCTCGTCTGGGTGCAGGTGCATACGGACGAAGGGATTACCGGCACGGGCGAGTCGTACGATAAGGCGGGCGTGATCGCCCGCGCCGTGCATGATGTGCATGCAGACATCCTGCTGGGGCAAGACCCAACGCGCATCGAGTACCTGTGGGACCGCATGTTCAGCGTCTGCAACTACCACGGCTACGCGGGGGCGGAGTTCCGCGCCGCGTCCGCGCTCGATCTCGCGCTCTGGGACATCGTCGGTAAGATCGCGGGGCAACCGCTCTATCGCATCCTCGGCGGGGCGACGCGCGACCGGCTGCGGTTGTACAACACCTGCATCTCGTGGGGTAGCTACCGCGACCGCGAGCGGTTTCTCAGCGAACCCGGCCTACTCGCACAGGAGTTGCTCGCGGAAGGGATCACGGGCATCAAGGTCTGGCCCTTCGATGCCTATTCCGCGCCAACGCTGGGGCAGGAGATCAGCCGGGAAGGGCTGAAGTTCGGCGTCGGCGTGGTCGCGGCGATCCGTGAGGCGGTGGGCGACGCGATGGACATCGCCGTGGAGATGCACGCCTGCTGGAACCTGCCGAGCGCGATCCGCATCGCCCGCGCGTTGGAGCCGTACGATGTGATGTGGATCGAGGAACCGATGATTCCCGACAACGTGGAGGCGTACAAGGCGCTGCGGGCTGCGACGCGCGTACCGATCTGCGAGAGCGAGCGGCTATTCACGCGCTTTGGCTTCCGCGCGATGATCGAGAGCGGCGCGCTCGATGTGGTGATGCCGGACATCGTCTGGACGGGCGGCATCACGGAGATGCGCAAGATCGCCAGCCATGCCGCGACCTATCTGCTGCCCCTCGCGCCCCACAACGCGGGTGGCCCGATCACGCATCTCGCCAATGTCCATGTCGCGGCGACGCTGCCGAATTTCAAAATACTGGAGAGCGTACGCGCCTTTTACCGGGGTTGGTTCCCTGATGTGGTGGACGCCCCGCCTGTGGTGGAAGCGGGCCATGCCCTGCTGCCCGAAGGCCCCGGCCTCGGCGCGAACCTGCTCCCCGACGTGCGCGAGCGGCCCGACGCGGAGATCGAGGCGAGCGAGGCAGGCCACGGCCTGATCTTCGCCGCCACCGGCGACCCGTGGGCCTCGTCCCCCGGCGACCCGACGCAACCCGAGACGTAACCTTTGCAGCGTGTGGAGGCAACATGGATTACGAGACACGCAATCTGCTTCACAATATCTGCTGGTTCGCGCGCGGCGTCGCGGGTGTCAGCATCCCGGACGGCGTCCGCTTCGGTAAGGGCACGGGCCTCAGCGAAACGCGCGTCGTCGCTATTCTCGGTGAATTGAACGAGAACGGTTTCATTGACTGTGACGCAGAGCGCCGCGTGACGCTCACCACGAAAGGGACATTGTGGTATCTCAGCAACCGGCATCTCTTACCGCGTATCCCTGTTCGGGTACGCACCGAATCAAAACGGTGGGTGCGCACAAAAACGCATTATCATCGGTTAATCGCCCCACATGCTCGCGCCCGGCGATACTACCACCGCACGATCCGCGTTCGGTTACGCCTGCCGTATTGTCCGTCGGCGTGGTATCAGTGGGGGCGATGGACGTGCGATGCTCCGGCGATTGCGGGCTGGTTGCACCTCGTCACGCGCTACTGGCTGCGTCAGCATACGCACGACCCACATCAGGTACGGTCACTCGTAAGCTATATCGTGGACGAATACCGTGAATACCTTGCGCCCATCGTGAACCCGGCGGAGACGGGGGAGAGTGGCTCGTAACAGAATCGCACGAAGTTCTCGTGGCATGAAAGAACGTAAAGGAGCACAGGGCGATGCAGTACAAGCGGCTGGGCAAATCGGGGTTGAAAGTATCGGCGGTCGGGTTGGGCGGGAACACCTTTGGGCGGTACGCGGACGCGCAACAGACGGCGCGCTGCATTCACACCGCGCTCGATGTGGGCATCAACTTCTTCGATACCGCCGATGTGTACAACAACGGCGTCTCGGAGGAGTACGTCGGGCAGGCGCTCACGGACCGCCGCGACCGCGCCTTGATCGCCTCAAAGGTCGTAATGAGTATGGGCGAGGGGCCAAACGACCGGGGCGCATCCCGCGCGCACCTCACCGATGGCGTCCATGCGAGTTTGCGCCGCCTCGGCACCGACCACCTTGACCTCCTGCAGTTGCATCAGTGGGATGCGGAAACACCGATTGAGGAGACGATGCACACCCTTGACGACCTGGTACGGGATGGCAAAGTACGGTACGTCGGTTGCTCGAACTACACGGCGTGGCAACTCGTCTGGTCGCTCTGGACGAGCGAGCGGCACAACCTCGTCTCCTTTGTGTCTGTGCAGCCGCGCTACAGCTTGGTAGATCGCTCGATTGAACAGGAATTGCTGCCAATGTGCCGCGAGTTCGGCGTCGGTATCATCCCGTACAGCCCGCTCGCGGGCGGTGTCCTCACGGGGAAGTACCAGGAAGGCCAGGAAGCGCCGCCCGGCACCCGCGCGCACGGCAATGACCGCTTCGCCAGCCAGCATGGCACGCACCGCAATATGGAGATCGCGCGTCGGGCCGGGGAATGGGCGGAAGCGCACGGACACACCACGGGCGAACTCGCGGTCGCATGGCTCGTGGCACACCCCGAAGTCAGCAGCGTGATCGCGGGCGTCACCAAGCCCGAACAGGTCGAGGCGAACGCACGAGCAGTCGACTGGCACCTGACCGCCGATGAAGTCGCGGCGGTCAGCGCGCTCACCGAGGAATGAGCGCGATTTCCGGCGGTAAGCAAACCGCAAGAAACACCTCCTACAATAGCGGCAACGAAGGAGGAACCACGATGATGATTGCCCACGCTCGTATACGACTTGCCGCGCTTCCCGTGCTGCTGGCGGTCTTTACCCTCGCCAGTTGCGGTGGGGCGACGATTGTGCCCACATCCCCCTCTGCCACGATGTCCGCTGCCGCGCCTATGGCAGCGAAGGCGAATCTCGCGCCGGAGTTCGCCATTGCATCGCCGGAGCGGTGGTATAACACGCAGCCGTTGACGCTTGCGGCGTTGCGCGGCAAGCCCGTGCTGCTGGTGTTCTGGTCCGACATATGAGGGGACTGCCGGGCGGAGGTTCCGACCCTCAACAAGTGGACACAGCAGTACGGCGCGCAGGGGCTGACGATCATCGGCGTGCATGGCAATGAGTTTCCGGGGCAGACCGCCGTTGCGGTCGGCGTGAAGGACTACGGCATCACCTATCCCGCCGTGGATGACGCGCAGTTCCAGATGTACAAAGCGTACGGCATCACCCAGCAGCCGTCATGGGCGCTGATCGGCAAAGACGGCGCGATCATCAAGCGGCAGGCCGGCGGCGCGGCGACGGCACAAGTGGAGCAACTGATCCAGACCGCGTTGAAGTAGCGGTGCCAATGCCCGGTTCCCACCTCGCCGTGCTACAGTATTCGTGTCGGTACGAACGCGGAGGGGCAGGGTGAAGCTGTCAGAACTACGGACACAGCGCGACGCAATCCTCGCCATCGCTGCCAAGCACGGCGCGACGAATGTGCGCGTCTTCGGCTCGGTGGCGCGTGGTGAGGCGACCGACACGAGCGATGTAGATTTTCTCATGGACTTACGTCGGGGCGGGGGGTTGCTTGACTATATCGGGCTGATTCTCGATCTCGAAGATTTGCTCGGACGGCCCGTAGATGTTGGCGCACCAGAGCAATTGCACTGGGTTATCCGTGACCGCGTGCTACATGACGCAGTCCCCTTATGAGAGACGAAACGCTTTATCTCCTGCACATTATCGAGTGCATTGACCGTATCGGCGATTACCTTGCGGGCGGATGGGAAACATACTCCGCATCTTCTCTCATCGAGGATGCGGTGTTGCGCCGCCTGCAAGTGATGGGCGAGTCCACCCAGAAACTGTCGCGGGAGACGAAGGATGCCTACCCGGAAATACCGTGGGCGCAGATCGCGGGGATGCGCAATGTGCTTACCCACGGCTATTTCTCGATTGACGCCGAGCAGGTGCGCCATACGGTCACATACGACCTGCCCGCGCTCAAAAGCGTCGCGGCCACTATCCTCGCATCACGCGGGGGTGCGGGTTAGTGCCCCTCGTCGCGGTTCGGGCGGCCACCGGGGTACATGAGGGCCTTCAGCTTGTCCACGGTGAAGTCCTTGGAGCGGCACAGGTCAATGGTGACGCGCTCCTTCGCCTCGACCTCCTGCGCGGCACGCACGATGTCCCGCGCAATCTCATGCGGGATGTTGATGACGCCGTGCTGGTCCGCGTGCAGCAAATCACCGGGATGGACGAGCAGGCCGCCCATCTTCACCGGCGTGCCGAAGTCAATCAGGTGAACGTAGGCGTGCGAGACGATGGGCGCCGCCGCCCAGAAGCCAAAGCCGACCTCGCGCACCTCGTCGAGGTCGCGCACGCCGCCGTTCGTCACCACGCCGACGCAGCCGAGCGCGGTGTGAATGTTGGCCTGTACCTCGCCCCACATGCTGCCCTGTGCCGGGCGCTGGTCCACGTCCTGCACGGCGATCATGCGCGGCGCGGGGATGCTGAGGATATGGTCCCAGTAGTCGCCGTTGTGAATCTGGCGGTTCCCGGCAGCGGGCTGCTCCGCCATAATCACGGCAGTGGCGGCGTATCCGATCTTCGCGCCCAGTTCGGGCAGGATGCAGCGCACCGACCAATCCATGAACCCCTCATCGCGCCCACGAATGTTGAACGTCTCGATGGCGTTGGCAATCGTCGGGCTGTTCAGGGCGCGCAAGGCGTCCAGTTCCGCTGCGGTCAGCGGTGCGGTAGTCGTGGTCTTTGTCGCGGTCATGTGGCATACTCCTTTTCTCGTCACACGCTCGTCACCAGGGCTTTCGCGCAGCATAGCACGGAATCGCACCGCGAAGGGCACAGGAGGGAAAGGGAATTCACCACCAATACTGCCCAGAGGGCGCCCGCAAGAACACCAAGGGGATCAGAGGAAAACACATACATATCATTTTTCTCTTTGTGTTTTCTTGGTGTTCTTGGTGTCTTGGTGGTGAAATCTTCTCCCCTCCCCTCCCTTCCCATTTCCTTCGCCTTCGGTGAGAAAAAAGGAGTTTCGCCATGCCGACTGAGCCGACCCATTGGAGCCATGAGCCGGGGCGGTGGACGCCGACGTTCACGCCCACTGCCTATGCAACGATTCCCACGGTCAGCACGCCGCGCCCGTCGCCGGATGGCACGCGCGTCGCCTACAGCCGGGCCTACGACGGACGGGTGGACCTGATGGTTATTCCCGCCGCCGGGGGACTGCCGGTGCAGCTTTCCGACGATCCCGCATTGCAGGGACCGGACCCTTCGCAGCGGCAGGCGTCGAGCATCGCCTGGACGCCGGACGGCACGCGGATCGTCTATGCGAGCCGCAAGGATGGCAAGCTCTTCGCCGTTCCTGCGGTCGGTGGCCGCGCGATACAAAGCGACGAGGCGACGGGCAACCACCATTCGCCCTCCGTTTCGCCGGATGGCGGGCGTATGGCATACGTTGCGGAGCGCGGCGAGGACGTGGATATTTTCGTCGCCTCGCTCGATGGACGCGAAGTCCACCGCGTCAGTGCGGGCGACGAGTACGTGCTGGAGCCGCGCTTCTCGCCCGATGGCACGCACCTGCTGTGGTGCCAATGGCCGCACTACGACATGCCGTGGGACGAACTGGCGATTGTCGTGGCGGACGGCGAGGGGCGGCATCCGCGCGTGGTCGCCGGGGGGAGCCGGGTGACGAACAACTACCCCGCATGGTCGCCCGATGGCACGCGCATCGCCTTTATCTCCGACCGCGAGGGCGAGTTCGGCAACCTCTGGGTGATCGGCGCGGACGGCACGGGCGCGGAGCGGCTCGCCTCTGAGAGCGCGCAGCATGGCGCACCCGCATGGTCGCTGGATGGGCGGCACATCGTCTACACGCGCAACGACGACGGCGATATCCGGCTCTGGCTCTGGGAGGGTGGCGCAACGCGGCAACTGACCGGCGTACCCGGCGTGCATGACAACCCGCAATGGCTCGATGATACGCACCTTGTCTGCGTCTTCAGCAGCCCCGTGCAGCCGCCCGACCTGTATGTGATCGGCCTCGACGGGTCACGGCGGCAACTGACACAGAGCGCGACGGGTGGCATTCTCGGCGCGGGCTTGGCGATGCCGGAGCATGTCGAGTGGCAGAGCCGGGATGGGCGCGCGATTCACGGCTACCTGCTCACGCCCGCCGAGACCGTGCCGGGCCGACACCCGCTCGTGGTCTCGATTCACGGTGGACCGGTTGGGCAGACGACGTACTCGTGGCAACCCCATCCGCAGTATCTCGCCGCCCGTGGGTATGCCGTGCTGATGCCGAACTATCGTGGCAGCAAGGGGTACGGGCGCGGCTTCATGGAGGCGTTGTACGGCGATTGGGGCGGCGGCGACCTGCACGACAACATCACGGGCGCGGAAATGGTGGTCGCGCGCGGCCTCGTGGACCCGCGCAAGATCGTGCCGATGGGCGGCAGCGCGGGCGGCTACAGCACGCTGATTTGCATGACGAAAGCGCCGGAGTTCTTCCGTGCCGGGGTCTGTCGCTTCGGCGTCGCGGACATCGCCACCTTTCCTGAGAAAACATGGGTCTTCGAGCGGCACTACATGGCGAAGCTGATGGGCGCACCGGGCGCGCATTCCGACCTGTACTACGACCGCAGTCCGATTCACTTCGCCGGGCAGGTGCGCGAGCCGATCCTGATCTTGCAAGGCGAGGAAGACATCGTCTGCCACCCCAGCCAGATGAATGCGATGGTCGAAGCCCTGCGTGCGGCGGGCAAGGACGTGGAATATCACACGTATCCCGGCGAAGGCCACGGCTGGCGCAAAGTCTCTACCCTGATTGACGACGCCGAGCGCGTAGACGATTTTCTGGTGCGCAAGGTGCTGAACCGGTAACTTCCACGTCGCAAGTTATGCAAAGGTGCGAAGGGGAGGGGAATTCACCACCTATACTGCCCAGAGGGCGCCCGCAAGAACACCAAGAAAATACGAAGAGAAAAATGATATGTATGTGTTTTCCTCTGATCCCCTTGGTGTTCTTGCGGGCGCCCTCTGGGCAGTATTGGTGGTGAATTCCCTTTCCCTCCTGT
>JAABUQ010002906.1_pt1 | contig 32634 bp, 27 predicted proteins | sample 5560001 | NCBI WGS metagenome assembly JAABUQ01 (sample SAMN10711888, study PRJNA513371) | rock metagenome | isolation source: Antarctica rocks | place: Antarctica: Victoria Land, Finger Mt nord | collected 2015-12-18 | reverse complement strand
GTCGAGGCCGCGTCCCGGTCGCCCACGCGAAGTCATACCGACCGCGATGTACAGCGGGCGGCGGGCAAGCACGTAGTCCGGGTCCTGCTTCTCATGACCAGCGCGTGCTTCACCCGTGGCGACAATGGTATGCGCGATGTGTGCGTCGTTGAGGCCGAGCATATCAATCGTCGGTAGCTCGCTCTCGAAGGGCACGACGCCCGCGACCTCGATAGCAAGCGTCGCCCCCTGCGGCGCGGTCGCCTTCAGGTACTCTCCCAGTGCCGTCAGTCCGGTGACGAGCCGCATGTGCGTCCGTTCCGGCGTGAAGGTCCCCGGCGGCGTCAGAGGCAGAAAAAACCACAACGCGATCAGCGCGGCGGAAAAAAACGCTGTGATCCCCGTGCCGTGAGCGGGAAGTCCCGCCGACGGCACCCGCTGGGAGAGGAAGTCAACCAGCGTCGTGATCCCTGCCACGGCGAGCACCATGAACACGGGAAAGAGATGCATGAGAAAGCGCGGGCCGATGAAGTCGCCGCCAACGAGCGCAACGTACGCCACGAACGCGGCGGCAAGCACCGCGAGATACCGCGCGGCGGACCGGGCCACGAGCCGCGACGGCACAAAGGCCGCTGCCACAACCAGCACCGTCAGCGCGAGTGGGTGCAGTATGGGCAGGATATGCAGCACATAATCCACCCCACGCCGCAGTTGCGCCGTTGTCGTGCCTACCTTGTCATAGAACGTGTTCGGCACCGGCTCACCGTAGTACGCGAGGCGGAACAGTTCGTGCGCCCCTGCGATCAGAGCGAACGGAGCGGTGAACCGCACGGTGTCCCATGAGAGTTGCCCCTTTTGGGAGCGGGACGCGGTCAGACCGGAACCGACCAGCCATAGCAGCGTCACCGCCCATAGGCCCGCGCCTTCGGGCCGGGTGAGGTACGCGGCGGCAAAGGCGACACTCGCCCATGCAAGCCGCCGCTCGATCACGAGGCTCGCCGCAAGCACCACGCAGAGCGCAAACAGGTGCGTTTCCAGCCCGATCGCGCCGAAAAACGCGGACCAGCCACAGGCCGCGAGCACGAGCGACGGCACGGCGCGCACGACGCCCGGCGCGTCCGGTAGCACGCGGGAAGTGAGGCGGTACGTCGCGGCGACGACCGCGACGGCGGCGCCCGACGATACGGCGCGTGCCGTCGCCACGAGGGGCAGGCCGATCTTCGCCGCCCCGGCAAGCAGCAAGGTGAGCGAGAAGTTCGTGTATCCCTCAACGGGCGGTTCGCCGGGGTTGTAGACGAGGCCCTGCCCCGCCGCGAAGTTGCGGGCGTAGCGCAGGGTGATGTACGCATCGTCGTAGAGCCGCCCGAACAATGTATGGGAGGCATATACGGCATAGCCCGCTGCCAGAAGCATCGCCGCAAGCATGAGCCAGCGCCCATCCCCCCGTGTCAGCCCACGCGCCCACGGGCGTTGCGTAATCGCGTCGCGTCGTGTGAGCAGCAGGGCAACGAGCGCGGCGACCGCGAAGCCCGCCACCGCGCGCGCCTGCTCGCCCGGATCGTCCGCGCGGCGAAGGGCGAGGTAGACCGTCGCGAGCGCGGTTGGCCCGTATGAGACAGTGAGGTACCACCCCACGGGCGGCGAGAGCGAGAGCGCGGCAAGAGCCAGCGCCAGCGCCATACCGCCTACGAGCAGGATCGCCAGGAGCGGCGGAGCCACGGGGCCGAAGCGCAGCGGGTTCGTGAAGACCACGACGCGCTGCACCGCGACACCGAGCGCGCGGTTGTCTCGCGGCGGTATTGCCGTATCCGCCGGGGTGATTGTCAGTGCAGGTGCGCCCGCGAGCGACCACCCACCCGCATTCGATGGCAGAGGCACGACATACGGGGCAAAGGCGCGCGTGCTTGTGATCTTGACCGGGGGAGTGTCGTTCACGGCGAGCGTGGCGGCGGGCGGGGCGCTACCGGGGCGGTCGCCGGAGAGCACGACATCGGCTTCACCGGGGTAGACACCGAGCGGGAGCCGGATCGTGGCGTGGTCGGTCGTCCAGCGATAGGTGAATGCCTCCGCGCCCTCCGCGTCGTGAAATCCTGCGACGCGGCGCTCCATCCCCGCATCGCCCACCGCAATCGTCGTGTGGTACGGCACCTGAAATGCCGCCACAAGGGTAACGAGGGCCGCCAGCACGAGCAAGGCGAGCATGACCGCGCGGGCTGTCAACCCTTCCGGTGCGACGTGCATGGCGGCGCGGACCGCCATGCGCTTTCCCCCGGTTCCCCTGACCACCGTACCTGCCATCGCCCCGGCTCTCCCCACGCTGATGCCGCTCCATACCTCGTCGTACCATTCGGGGTGCATCGTACCACGCCGGATGGAGGGGGGCCGAATCCGCCCTTCGACCGTTTTGATTCGCACCGCCAGCAGCCATACTGTGAGTGGCGGGAATGGCAGCCGGTCGGCGCCACAGGCAGGCAACGGAACAATTTTCCGGCACGACCGTTCTCACCATTGCGTCGTAGCGCCATTGCCGCGACGCACGCACTCCCTATTCAAAGGAGACGATGGATGACTGAAATGACTGATTCCAACACCCTGCTCCGTGCTATTATGACCGGGGACGCGACCGTGGTACACAGCCCGGCATCCCGTGGACGCGCTCACGCGGCAGGGCGGCTCGTAGCCCTTACGTACCTTGAAGAGACGGCCCGGCCCGGTGATATGCTGATCGAGCAACTGGCGGACGCCGCTCGCGCGGTTCCCGGCGCATGGGCCGGATACCCGCTCCTGCACGGTATGGAAGCCGATGGCCTCGTGACGGCGAGCACGAATGCCCGATCGCCGCGCCGGATGTACGAGATCACGGCAGCGGGCCGCGATGCCGCCGCCGCCTTGCGCGCCTGCCTCACGGAGTACGTGAGCGCCGCATGAGGCACAGCGACTCTCCACCTTCCGCCCCCAAGCTGCACTATCAGCATGGGGGCATTCTTTTCACCGTTCCACTGTGTTCGGTAATTGTGCCGCGAACGCCTCCGGCGTAGTAACCGGCAACTGGCAGGCATACGCCTCGCAGACATAAGCTGTCGCGGTGCCGTCTACTAGCGTGCGCCCTTGCAGCAGGGGGGGGAGGGCCGCGTCGTCCGCATCGGGTGAGCGGTGCGCAATCACGAGGTTCGGGCGGAAGGCAGATCGCAACACATGGGAGAGCGCGATGAACTCCGGTACGTCCACCGCCCCCACAAGCACGACCTCGCGCGGGGTCGCCACGGCGAAGTCCAGTGCGGCAAGGAGCCGTCCAAAGGCGAGCGGATGGCGCGAAATGCCATCGCGCAAGCTTTGCAGCACCTGCGTCGCCTTGTCGTCGTAGTCCGGTACATCGTCGAGGGCGGCAAGCCGTTGCAGGACTTGCACGGCGACGGAATTTCCCGCCGGTACCGCGTTGTCGGTCAGGCTGCGCGGTCGGGCAATGAGCGTTTCATGGTCGCGCGCCGTGTCGTAAAAACCGCCCGCCGTTTGCGTATCATCGTACTGCGCGCCATCGTCCCAGAACTGCGCCACCATCGTGCGCGCGAGGGCGCGGGCTTCATCCAGCCAGTGGGGGTCAAACGTCGCGTCATAGAGCGCGAGCAAGCCGTCCGCGAGAAAGGCGTAGTCTTCCAGATAGCCGTTGAGCTTTGCCTGGCCATCCTTGTAGGTACGCAAGAGGCGGTCGCCCTGCCGGAGCGTGGTGAGGGCAAAGGTGGCGGCATGCTCGGCGGCGTCGCGGTAATCAGAGCGGTCAAGCAACACGGCGGCCTCCGCGAAGGCGCGGATCATCAGACCGTTCCAGGCGGTCAGCACCTTTTCATCCCGCCCCGGCCATACCCGTCGCTCCCGCGCCGCGCGCAAGATTGGACGTGCGCGGGCAACTGCGGCGTGAATGGCTTCCGGTGTCGCGCCGGTATTTGCGGCGACCGCCATGACCGGCTCCCCCACATGGAGGATGTTTTTGCCCTCGAAGTTGCCTGCCCGCGTCACGTCCCAATAGGCCGCTACGAGCCGGGCATCGTCCGGGCCGAGCAAGGCGTCCAACTCGTCCGGCGTCCAGACGTAAAACTTGCCTTCCACGCCCTCGCTGTCCGCGTCGAGCGTGGAGTAAAAACCGCCCGCAGGGTCGGTCATGTCACGCAGCACCCAATCGAGCGTTTCCACTGCGATGCGGCGGAAGAAATCGTCGCCCGTCAGTTGCCAGGCGTGCAGGTACGTGGGCACGAGCAGGGCATTGTCGTAGAGCATTTTCTCGAAGTGCGGCACGAGCCAGAAGCGGTCGGTGCTGTAGCGATGGAACCCGCCACCGATCTGGTCATACATGCCGCCTTCCGCCATTGTGTGCAGCGTGAACCGCGCGATTTCCAGCGGTTGCGCCGCGCCGGTGCGTGCGTGCTGCCGCAGCAGGAAGTCAAGCGCCATCGGCTGCGGGAACTTCGGTGCGCCCCCGAAGCCGCCATTGCGCGCGTCGTGATCTTCGGCGAGCCAGTTTATAGCAGTATCAAGTAAGTCCGCCGTCAGCTCGGCGTCCGCCGCCGGGGCACGAAGCAGGCTACTGGTTGCCAGCCGCGCGCGCGTTTGCGCCGCCACATTCGCCACTTCATCCGGGCGGCTGTGATAGGCATCCGCCACGGCACGCAGGAGTTCGGCAAAGGCGGGCAGGCCGTGGCGGGCCGTGGGCGGAAAGTACGTGCCGCCGTAAAAGGGGTCGCCATTGGGCGTGAGAAACATCGTCATCGGCCAGCCGCCGCTCCCGGTCATACCCTGCACCGCGTCCATGTAGATTGTGTCCACGTCCGGGCGTTCCTCGCGGTCTACTTTGATGTTCACGAACAGGTCGTTCATTACTGCAGCGGTCGCCGGGTTCTCAAAGGACTCGTGCGCCATCACATGGCACCAATGGCAAGCCGAATACCCGACGCTGAGCAGGATCGGCTTGTCCTCCGCACGGGCGCGGGCAAACGCCTCCTCACCCCAGGGATACCAGTCCACGGGGTTGTCGGCGTGTTGCCGCAGATACGGGCTGGTTTCCCGGCTCAGTCGGTTCGGCATCGGTCGCTGGCTCCCATTTCACTCTTCGCCACGCATGATGTTTCATGTGAATACAAACGCGACGGAGCACGCCGCCGAGTTATACGTGATCCGCCTGATTGATTGGGGAAACGCGAAGTACGTAAAGAACACGAAAGAAATAGAATAGTGGAAAAGGCAATACGATCCCAGTGCGTCTTCTCACCCTATCTCCTTTTCCCCTACGCGTCCTTTGCGTTCTTCGTGTTTCTTCGACCGATTAGCTGATTAATGGTGAAACACGAACAGCACGAGGACGAGTATGAGCGCAATCACGACCACGATGCCGAGAAAGACTGTCGGCACGGCGTACATCGTTTTCACTTCGCTCTTTGTCAGGTCACTCGCGGGCACGTTGTCACCCGTGCGTGTCGGTATCGGTGTCGCATCTGGCGTGTCGTGGCGACTGCCTTCGACGGGTTGTGCGTCCTGCTGCATGGTCGGCATCCTTTCCGCAATTCGGTATCCGGCAAGTCTTCTCAGCGCGGTCAGCGGTTGTACACGAGGAAAAGCACCATTATCGCGATGGCAGCCACACCAATAAGGGCAAATAGCCACGGTATGGCGGTGATGCCCTTTGATTCGTGCGTCAGCCCTGCCGCTATGCCATCATCAATCTCGCCAACAACCGTTTTCTCATCCGGTGAAGAGGTGTGTTGTTGCATCGCTTCGGTCTTTCTAGGGCGATGAATGCTTCGCTCGTGCAAAAGACGCATCAACTGTGCCACCACACGCGGTACACTGCTGGTAACACAAGGAGAAAGTGATGACGACGGACCCCTCAGACGGCATCGAGATCGCAGATGCAACCGGCTCCCGCTCCCCGAATGGTCAGCACTGCTTTAGTACGCATGTGGGCGGTGTGCCGGTCTTTCTCGCGGACGGCACACTGAACCCGGCGCTCACGATCGAGGTGCGTACTACGGGGAGTATGTTGCGCTACCCGAACGGCGCGTGGCAGGCGGCGAACTGGCATCTGCGCGTGCGCGGCGTTCCCGTCGATGCCCTGGTCACGAACGAACGCATCCGCCGGTAAAGACGCGACACATGCGAACCGGTCGTCCTTGTGGCGAAGACCGTGCATTGACGGGAGCGGTGACACGCATGATACTCAGATGCAACACGGCAATAATGAAAGCCGTGCATCATTGTCTGTAGTGGTGACCTGTCTGTGGCACCGGCGTTCCCCAAGGCGGAGATGCGAGAGGCGTTGATGGCGGCAGTACCACGCGCACAGGCGAGGGGACGGAGCAGACGGTCCGGTTTTTTCGCGCTTCTGGGAATGCTGATGCTCCTGCTCTCCGGCTGCGATACGGGCACGATTGCGAATGGCGCGCTTGCCACCGCCCGCCCCACCCTCACACCGCCGCCCGCAGTTGCCACGAACGCCCCCTTGCGCGAGCAACTGCGCCTGCGCACCGTTGCTCCCGAAAGCCTTTCGCTCATCGTGCAACCGGACGACGGACGCACACCGATCACGGACGCGCTCAATCGCGCGCAGACAAGCATTGATCTGGAAATCTATCTGCTGACCGACCGGGACGTGATTAATGCACTGGAAACGGCGGTCAACCGGGGCGTGACCGTGCGCGTGATGATGGAACCGAACCCCTGCTGCGCTCAGAACAACGCGATGCAGCGCTCCGTGTATGCTGAGTTGCAGGAAGCGCGCGTGCAGATGCAGTGGACAAGCCCCGCGTTTCGCCTCACGCATGCGAAGATGATGATCGTAGATGGTGACACAGCCTTCGTGATGAGCCAGAACCTGACGAAATCCAGTTTTCTTTACAACCGCGAAGCAGACGTCGTCTCGCATGATGTCGTGGATGTCGGCGCGACACAGGCAATTTTCGATGCGGACTGGAACCGCACCGCGCTCATTCCCGGAAACCCGAATTTCGTGATCGCCAATGCAAATGCCCGCGCGAAACTGCTCACGCTCATTAACGGCGCCGCCAAGTCACTCGTGATCGAAAGCGAGGAGATGCAGGACCCAGCGATCATTGATGCCCTGATCACGGCACAGCGGCGTGGCGTGTCCCTGCGTTATATCGGCTCCATCGCCCCGCCAAACAGTGCCGCGCCCACCAGCACGGACACGAATACCCCCGGTCGCAAGCGGATCGCAATGAGCGGCGCGAGTGTGAAAGTGCTCGCCATTCCCTACATCCACACGAAAACGGTAGTCGTTGACAGCGCGGTGGCCTTTGTCGGTAGCGTCAATTTCTCCGCCGCCTCACTGGATGACAACCGCGAAGTCGGTATCCTCACGGACAACCGAGCGATCATTGGGCGGCTAGAGATGGTGTTTACCAAGGATTGGTCGGTCGCAAAGTCGGAGTAGGCGCGTACCGGCACGCATTCAATGAACGGGCAGACTACGCACCGCTTCGATACAAAGCACGACGGCAAAGACGAGCATGATTGTCCCTGACCCACGCCGAATCCAGCCCTGCGCGGCGGCTGGGAGCCGTGCCCCGAATACGCCACCCGTCACCGCGAGGGCGAGGAAAAACACCCATGAGGCTGTCACGGCGCCGACGGTGAATGGCAGGCGTGCCATCGCCCCCTGCGCGATGATCGCCGAGCCGAGCACCGCGACGGTGTCGAGAATGGCGTGTGGGTTGCCCCAGGAAACGCCGATGCCCGTGGCGACCTGCCGCAAGGGGGACGCCGACGCGCGCCCTTCCGCCGGGGCGACGGGAACGAGCGTGACCGGGGCGTGGCGGAACGAGGACACGCCTAAATAGGTGAGAAAAGCGACCCCGGCCCAGAGCAGCGCGAGCCGCAATCCCGGCACACTCGTAAAGACCGCCGACAATCCCGCCGCGCCCGCGAGAATGAGCACGGTATCGCAGCATCCTGCCGTTGCCGCCGCGACCAGCCCCCGCCGTAAGCCACCGCCGAGGCCGCTTTGTAGCACGAAAAGGTTTTGCGCCCCAATGGGCAGAATCATCGAGAGGCCGAGGAGTAACCCCGCGAGAAACGCCACGATGCCCTCCCTGAGCGAGCAACGGGTAACGAGTAGCAGGTAATCAGACGACGGTGCCGCCGTAAAGGTTCACGCCTCATCGTTCCCCTTGCCACACGCTACTCCCGGACCGCGACCTGTACCACGTCTCCCTCGACACGGACGGGAAAGGTGGTCACGGGCTGCACGGCGGGAAACGTGCCCCTGCCAGTACGGAGATCGAACCGGGCACCGTGCCGCGAACACTCGACCGTATGCCCGACGAGTTCGCCATCGGAAAGTTCGTTGCCATCGTGGGTGCAAACGTCTTCAATGGCGAAGTACTCGCCGCCGACGTTGACCACGAGGACTTCATATTCTCCCACCGCGACGATCTTCCGCGCGCCGTCTGCAAGTTCATCGGTCCGTGCCACCGTAACGTACTCTGCCATCGTGCTTTCTCCTTTGTCCATATGAATAAGCGATGCGTAAAGTGCTATCGGCCCGTGAGTGCGCCGAATCTTCCTAACCCCCGGCCCCTTCCCTCGAAGGGAAGGGGAGGGTGCTATTGCAATGTTGCGGCGTACGGGGAACATCGTTACCTTGCCGCGTCTCACTCCCCTTCCCTCGGAGGGAAGGGGCCGGGGGTTAGGAAAACCGGGCCAACGGTATCGTAATCCCCGCTAATACCCTTTCCCTGACAGCTTCTGATCAATCGCGGCGCGGAGGCGGTCGGCGAGGGCCGGCATCGTCAGTTCGTCCTCGACCTGCGCGAAAAAGCCGTCCACGATCAACCGCTCGGCATCGGGGCGCGATAGCCCGCGCGTCATCAGGTAGAATAACTGGTTCGCGTCCACCTGTCCGAGCGTGGCGCCGTGCGTGCAGCGCACGTCGTTCGCCTCGATCTCCAGTTTCGGGATGCTGTCCGAGCGGGCTTTGTCGGAGAGCAGCAGGTTCGCGTTGCGCTGGTAGGCGTTGGACTTCTGCGCGTGTGGGCGGACGTGAATCAGGCCGCTGTAGACCGTGCGCGCCGAGTCCCGTAAGCCGAACTTGAATAGCAGGTCTGACACGCTGTTGCCCTGCGCGTGGTCCTGCAACGTCTCGTAGCTGAAAAGCTGCTTCTCGTCGGCAAACGTGAGGTTGAGCAGGCGCGCGTGCGTGCCCTCGCCTTCCAGCACGCAGTCAATGTTGTACTTCGAGAGTTGCCCGCCGAGGCCCACGTTGATCGTTTTCGCGCTGGCGTCGCGCTCCAGAAGTAACCGCTGGGTGTGAAAAGAGTACGTGGTGCGGTTCCAGCGTTGCAGGTGCGCGTACTCGAGATGCGCCCCCGGCCCGACGATCAATTCCGACGCGGTGGCACCGAAGCCCTGCGCGCCGTCCTCGGCGGGGGCCGAGATGTACTCGTCCACGAGGTCCAGCGTCGCGCCCGCGTCGAGCACGGCGAGCGTGTGCGGTGCATTGCCACCCCGCGCGGTCGTGCCGTAGTAGATCACATGCACGGGAAGGGTCACGGCGACGCCCTTCGGCACGTAGACGAACACGCCACCATTCCAGAACGCGGCGTGCAGCGCGGTGAACTTGCTCATGCCCGGTGTCACGGCGCGCGTCATAAAGAACTGACGCACGAGGTCTTCGTGCTCGCGCATTGCCGTATGCAGATCGGCAACGATCACGCCCGCATCGCGCAACGGCTGCGATACCTCGGCATACACCGTTTGCCCGTTCACCTGCACGAGCAGCGCACCGCGCTCCTCCGCCCCTTCGAGTACGTCGGCGATGGCGGGCGGAATTATGCCCTGTGCTTCCTGCGTCGTGCCGACGGTAATCACATCCGCGAGCCGCAACCCCTTGAGGTCGGTGCGCCGCCACTCTTCATCGCGCAGCGTCGGCATGGGAATGGACTTATACGTCTCCCACGCCGCCAGCCGCGCCGCGCGCACCCAATCGCTCTCCCCATTCGCGGCGGAAACGGCCTCGACCGCCTCCCGTGTAAAGCCACGCATCGTCTCACCAATCACCATTGCCAATTCGCTGTCCTCCTTATCGGGCATCTCTGGGAGATGCTTGCTCCATGCTTCGTCGTGCAGGCAAACATGCCGCGCTCATCGATTCGTACGAATACTGAATAAGTCCGCAACGCGCACTTGAAAACCCGGCAGCACATCGCCGCCGTCCAGCACATCGTCCGGGCCAAGTTCGCGGATTTCGCCGTGTAGTGCATACGCGGTAATCGTGTAGTCTTGCGGCCAGATGACCCAGACGAGCCGCACACCCGCCGCCAGGTACTGCTGCACCTTCTCACGAAGCGCGGTCGCGGTATCGCCGGGCGAAACCACTTCCACCGCCAGATCGGGGGCAAAAGGCACGTACCCCCGGAAATTCATATTCAGCGCGCGTTCCCCGGTAATAAAGGATGCATCGGGGATACGGACGGTGTCCGGGCCACGCGCGATCACATACGAAAGCGCGTCGGGGAACACTTCACCGAGACCGTGCGCGACGACGAACGCATCCAGTAGCCGGAATAGCCTCCGCACAATCACTGCATAGGTGTATGCAGACCCCGGCACCTCGACAACCTCCCCCCGCACGAGTTCAAGCCGCTTACCGGACGCATCCGGCAGAAGCGCGAACTCTTCCGCCGTGAGTAACTGCCGGACGCGCGTTGCGTGCTCAACGCTCATGGGTCACCTCGTTTCAGGAGGAGGGGCAACGCCGATTTACGAACACGGGCGACCCCAAAGGCCGCCCGCATGCTGTGCAAAGGGAAAAGATTATCCGACGGAGCCTTCGAGTTGGAGATGGATCAGCCGGTTCAGTTCCAGCGCATACTCCATCGGCAATTCCTTGACGATTGGCTCGATGAACCCGTTGACGATCATCGCAATTGCCTCGTCCTCGGTGATGCCACGGCTCATCAGGTAGAAAATCTGGTCGTCACCGACCTTTGAGACGGTCGCCTCGTGGCCGATGTTGACCCGCTCTTCCTCGATCTCGATGTATGGGTAGGTGTCCGTGCGGCTCTCTTCGTCCATCAGCAGGGCGTCGCAGCGCACATTGCTGCGGGAGTTCTCGGCACCGGGGTAGACCTTGAGCAAGCCCCGGTACGAGGCACGCCCGCCGTCTTTGGAGATGGACTTGGAAAGGATCGTGCTGCTCGTGTTCGGCGCGACATGGACGACCTTGCCGCCCGCGTCCTGGTGCTGACCCTTGCCCGCGAAGGCCACGGAAAGGATGTCGCCGCGTGCGCCCGGCTCCATCAGGTAGATCGCCGGGTACTTCATCGTCAGCTTCGAACCGAGGTTGCCGTCCACCCACTCCATCACCGCGTTCTCGTAGGCGACGGCGCGCTTCGTGACGAGGTTGTAGACGTTGTAGCTCCAGTTCTGAATCGTCGTGTAGCGGACGCGGGCGCCCTTTTTGACGATGATTTCCACCACCGCCGAGTGCAGGGATTCCGTCGCGTAGACCGGCGCGGTGCAACCTTCGACGTAATGCACCTGCGAGCCTTCGTCCGCGATGATCAGCGTGCGCTCGAACTGCCCGGAGTTCTGGGCGTTGATGCGGAAGTACGCCTGCAATGGCAGGTCTACCTTGACGCCCTTGGGTACGTAGACAAAGGAACCACCGGACCACACCGCCGTGTTCAGTGAGGCAAACTTGTTGTCGTTCGCGGGAATGATCGTGCCGAAGTACTCGCGCACGAGATCTTCATGCTCGCGCAGCGCCGTGTCCATGTCGCAGAAGATCACGCCCTGCTCTTCCCAGTCCATCGAGATGTTGTGGTAGATGGACTCGGAATCGTACTGCCCACCGACACCGGCGAGAAAGTTCTTTTCCGCTTCGGGGATGCCGAGCTTGTCGAACGTCTTGCGGATGTAATCCGGCACATCGTCCCAGTCGCGCGTGTTCTTGTCCGTCGCGCTCATGTAGTAGTGAATGTTCTGAAAGTCAATATCGTTTAACTCGCCGCCCCACTGTGGCAGCGCGCGCGCGTCGAAGTAGTCGAGCGACTTGTGGCGCAGGTCGTTCATCCACTGTGGCTCGTGCTTCAGTTGCGAGATGCGCTCCACCACATCGTGGTTCAGGCCCTTGTCGAACTTCACGGCATAGCCGGCTTCGGAATCATGAAAGCCGTACTTTTCCTGATAGCTCTCGATGCCCATGTCTGCCGCGAGTTCGTCCTGCGGCAAAAGCTCGCGGGTCTCCAGTTCGTCGCTCATTGCGTCACTCCTTATGTTCCCCCCGGCTGATCGCGCGCGGGGCGGGGATTCAGGGAACGGTCACACGCTCTGGTTGGCGGTCTCTTCGACGGGCAACTCGACGCCCAGGGCGGCGAGCATCGGGCCGTAGCCCTTTTCTTCCAGTTCCAGTGCCAGTTCCGGGCCGCCGTCCTTGATGATGCGGCCGCGCGCCAGCACATGCACAAATTGCGGCTTGATGTAGTTCAGCAGCCGCTGGTAGTGCGTGATGATGAGCACGCCCATTTTGTCGCCGTTCTGTTCGAGCAGGCGGTTCACGCCGTCCGCCACGATGCGCAGGGCGTCAATATCGAGGCCGGAGTCGGTCTCGTCGAGAATGGCGATAGACGGTTCGAGTACCGCCATCTGCATGATCTCGTTACGCTTTTTCTCGCCGCCGGAGAAGTTCTCATTCACGTACCGCCGGGCGAAGCTGCGGTCCATTTGCAGGTCTTCCAGCTTGTCCCACAGCATCATGCGGAACTCCACGGGCGTGAGATCGGTGCCTTTGGAAGAGTTGTAGGCGAGGCGCAGGAAGTTCTCTACGCTCACACCGGGAATCTCCGTCGGGTACTGAAAGGCGAGAAAGATGCCCAGGCGCGCGCGCTCATCTGTTTCCAGCGCCAGCACGTCCTGCCCCTTGAGCCAGGCATGACCGCTGTCCACCGTATAGGCAGGGTTGCCCATCAGCGTATTGGCGAGCGTGGACTTGCCGCTACCGTTCGGTCCCATGATCGCGTGAACCTCGCCGGGGCGCACGGTGAGGTTCAGCCCCTTCACAATCTGCCGGTCCCCCACCGAAACGCGCAGGTCTTCCACGACCAGCGCGTTCGGGTCGCGCCCGTTTGTACCGTTATGCACTGCATCCGCCATGCGAAGCGTTCTCCTCTACCGTTCGGTAATCGGCGACGAAATCCGCACAGAACAGACTCCGCCCATTTCTCTACTTGTCTGTTGCAAAATATACCACATCCCGACACCGTCGGGCAACATGCCGCAGCAATCATTGTTCAGTGGCGACAAACTCGCACCGCAATAACGGTACGCCTCCACGTCCAGTCGTTTTCGTGTTGATTTTGACTTTATGTCTTGTCTGGTATAGTCTACAAATGTCAAAGCGTGATGAGGCACAGGGAGGGAAAGATGGAGACAGCCACGCATGTACACACCGATGTGCTCATCGTCGGTGCAGGGCCAACGGGCTTAACCCTTGGCATTGAACTCCTGCGTCGGGGCATTACCTGTCGGTTGATTGATGAGAATGACGGCCCCGCGCCGCACTCGCGCGCCGTCGCGGTTCAGACACGCACACTCGAACTTTTTACCGCTTTGGGGATAGTAGACGACCTTTTGGCGGCGGGCATCCGCACGCGGGGATTCGCATTCTCCGTGAACGGCACGCCCCGCGCCCATCTCACCTTCGGCGGCATCGAAAGCCCCTACCCCTTTATCCTCGGCTTGCCACAGACCGAGACGGAGCGTTTATTGCTCGCCCACCTGGTCGCGCTCAATGGTTGCGTGGAACGTCAGACGAAACTCATCACCCTCACGCAGGACGCAACGGGCGTCTCCGCGACGCTCCAGCATGCGAATGGCGAAGAGGAAACGATGCGCGCGCGCTACCTCGTCGGGTGCGACGGGGCGCATAGTGCGACGCGGCATCTTCTGCACTTTCCCTTCGTGGGTACGTCATATACGGACACCTTCTGGCTCGCGGATATGCATCTCGACTGGCAGCAACCTCCAGACGAAATGTGCGTCTTTCTCGGAAAGGACGCCACCTTGCTCTTCGCGCTCCCGCTCGATACGAGCGGACGATACCGACTCATCGCGCAGGCGAATGCGGTGGACGCGGCGCGCGAACCGACCCTCGCGGACTTTCAGGCAATGATGAATGCCGTCGGTCCCAAAGGCACGCGGTTGCGCGACCCGGTCTGGCTTTCTGCCTTCCACGTACACCACCGCAAAGTGGCGCGGTACCACGATGGGCGCGTCTTTCTTGCAGGAGACGCGGCGCACATTCACAGCCCGGCGGGCGGGCAAGGGATGAACACCGGCATTCAGGACGCGCACAACCTCGCATGGAAGCTCGCCTTCGCCGTGCGCGGCGTCGCCACAGACACGCTGCTCGACACGTATCACGCGGAGCGCAATGCCGTGGGCGAGCAGGTATTGCGCACGAGCGACCTGCTCTTCCATCTCATCCGTACCCGGACCCCCGCGATCCGGCTGCTTCGCGCGATCATCTTCACGCTCATGTTCCCGCGACGGCGCGTGCAACAGCAAATTTCTCGCACCATTGCAGAGGTAAATATCCGCTACGCACCAAACGTCGCCATCGCGCGTGGCCCAAAGGGCGCGAAAGCACGCACCGGCACGCGCGCACCGGATGCCGCCCTGATGGACGGAGCAGGGAACACCCCGACACGCCTCTTCCGCGTACTGGCGGCAGAACCAAGACGATATACTTTGCTCCTTTTTGGTGGCAGAGCGCCGACGCCCACCGGGAATGCCGCGCTGATGAGTCTGGCCCTGCGTGTGCAGGAGCGGTATGAAGCCGTAGTCGCCCCCGTGCTGGTCGAGACGGGGCGCGGGCGCGGGGCGTCGGCAGAGCAGGCATGGAACGGCCCGCGCTACCGCGATCCCTCCGGCGCGATGCATCAGCGCTACGGTGCGAAGAATGCGGCTGCCTTCCTCATCCGACCCGATGGCTACATCGCATGGCAGGGCAACGCGACCGATGCCGATGCACTCCTGACGCATCTGCGCGGGGTTTTCGATTCCATAGCTGCATCCGTGGGGGATGCCGTGATGATGCGGGCATGAACGCCGATGAACGGCGCGCGGGCATCCTCACGCGTATCCGTCCGCTTATCGAAGCGAACGGTTATGACGCCGTCTCCGTGGATGCGATGGCGCGGGCATCCGGGGTGGCAAAGGCGACGTTCTACCGCGTTTTCCCATCGAAAGAGGCGGTCCGACAGGCACTGGCGGCGGCGGGCGTCGCGCCGCGCCTGCTCGATGCACGGGACGGGCGTGCGGCGTTGCTGCACGCGGCAACGCAGGTGTTCGCGGCGCAAGGCTATGCGCGGGCGACGATTGACGCTATCGCCGCTTCCGCAGGAATGAGCAAGGCAGGCTTCTACTGGCACTTCGAGAGCAAGGAGGCGGTATTCGCGGCGGTGATCGAGCAGTTCGCCCCCCTTGAGGCGCTGGCCCACACGATTCAAACGGCGGAAGCGGCGGAAGCGGACGTCCAGACCGTGCTGCGGCAGGCGCTCACCGTGGTCGTCACCGAACTGCTGCCACGCCGCGACCTCTTCCGCGTGATTTTCTTTGAAATTACCGCGAACCCGGACCTCGCGGCGGTATTCAGCCGGTTTGTCGCGCGGCAGGCGTTGCCGGTGCTTGGCGGCTGTATTGAGCGGCAAATGGCGGCAGGCGCACTGCGGCGGATGCCCACGGCGATTGCGGTACAATTGCTCATCGGCCCCCTGTATTTCTACCTGTTCACATATGACCGCCTGCCTGCGGCGCTCGGCATCGCCTTGTCCCCGGAGGAAATCGTCGCGCATATCGCGCATACCTTCGTTGAGGGCAACCGAGGCTCCCAGTAGCCGGTGCGATGCCCGCTATTGGCACTGCTGGCATGAGGGTTGCGTCGCTTCCCACTACGGAGTGAGTGGGAGTGAGTGCGCGCACGATATCCGGGGTTGCGCGTGAATGAAAGGAGCGCGCGATGGGGACATCAACGACCAACACCCTGATTGCCGGCCTCGTGCAACCGGCGAACCTCGCGGTAGACATGCGGGAATCATCCATGAACCTCGTGCGGCTGTTTGCGCAGCAGGGATATCAATTCGCACTCGTCACGGACGATGGACGGCCAATGGGCATGATTCGCCGCGCGATGGCGGAAAACGAGGCGAGCGAAGACAAGATCGTCGGGCAAATGACCGTAGACCCCCTGCCCGCCATCGCCCACGATACGATGACGCTCGCGCAGGTCATGCAGCTTGGCATCCCCGCTGACCTCGACCGCATCCCTGTCGTCAATGCTGAGGGGTTGCTCGTGGGGGAGCTACCGCGCACGGGCCTCAACGCTATCGGCGGAATGGAAAATTATCAGGCGAGTGTGAACGCCGAAAAGCTCGGCGAGGTGATGCCAATTACCGTGAAAGTGGGCGATAAAGTGGTCGGCAGCGACGGCCACGAGATCGGCACCGTGAAGGATATCGTAAGCGAGGTCGCGTCGGGCCACATCGGGCAGATTCTGGTTGAGGAGGGGGCGCTCTTCAAGAAAGACCGCACCATCCCCGTAGACCTCATTGACCCGACCTTTAATGACGGACGCATTCACCTCAAGGTCAACCGCGAAGACGTAAACCGCCTCACCCCCCTCGGCGAACAGCCATAAACGCAACGGCTAACGAGATGCGACATGATAGGGTGAAGATGGCGCGGAATGCACCGCGCCATCTCTGCTTTCGGTTCGCTGCCCACCGCGCGCTATGGGGTTACTGAAAATCCGCCGCGCTCAGGCCCGAAACTTCATCACGGATGTCCGTGAAGGCGACGGTGCTGAGGTATCGCTCGCCGGTATCCGGCAATACGACCACGATCAGCTTGCCCGCGTTCTCCGGGCGCGAGGCGACGCGGATTGCCCCCACCGCCGCCGCACCACAGGAGATGCCGACGAGCAACCCTTCCTCACGGATGATTCGGCGCATCATGGCGATGGCCTCGTCGCCGCTGACCGCGAGGACTTCATCCAGCAGGTTCACCGCAAGCACGTCCGGGATAAAGTTCGCGCCGATGCCCTGAATCTTGTGACCGGCAGGCGTGAGTGGTTCGCCCGCGAGTTGCTGCTCGATGATCGGCGATTCGGCGGGTTCGACGCCGATGATCTGCAAGCCGGGCTTCATCGGCTTCAGTACCTCCGCGACGCCCGTGAGCGTGCCACCCGTGCCGATGCCACCGACCACGAAATCCACTTCGCCGTCTGTGTCCTCCCAGATTTCCACGGCGGTCGTCTCACGGTGGATTTTCGGGTTCGCGGGGTTGGCGAACTGCATCGGCATATAGGCATTTGGCGTGCTGGCGGTGATCTGCTCCGCACGGGAAACGGCGCCGTTCATTCCCTGGCCCGCCGGGGTGAGCACAAGCTCCGCACCGTACGCGCGCAGGAGCATCCGGCGCTCCAGGCTCATGCTCTCCGGCATCGTCAGGATGAGGCGGTAGCCATGCGCCGCGCACGCCCACGCGAGGCCGATGCCCGTGTTGCCGCTCGTCGGCTCCACGATGGTGGTGCCGGGGCCGATCACGCCGCGCTCCTCGCCATCGGCGAGCATTGCCACGGCGATGCGGCACTTCACGCAGAAACCGGGGTTAAATGATTCCAGCTTGGCAACTACGCGCCCAGGCAACCCCGCCGTGACCTTGTTCAACTGCACGAGCGGGGTATTGCCGATCAGTTCCCAGGCATCTTTGGCGATCTTTGGGCGGGTGCGACGGACGAGTGACGTTGATGTTGACGTTTGCGCCATCGGGGTTCCTCCTGCACTATTGTTTTCAGTGCGACTGCATGGTGCGACGGTCGGTGCGTACAGAGGCATTGTTCGCATTGAAGCGCGAGATTGTCAAGCTCACAACGAGCGCAAGGACCGCAACGATAAGGGGGCAGTGTGGCGGGAAACCTCGTGGTCTTCCAGTCCGGTGGCGTGACGGCGGTAATTAACGCGAGCCTCGTCGGCGTCATCCGCGAGGCGCGGCAGCACGCGGAGATCGGGCGCGTCTTCGGGGCACGGCGTGGTATCGAGGGCGTGCGCGATGGCGACCTCATTGACCTCACCGACACACCGGACGATCTGCTCCATCGCGTGCGCGACACGCCCTCCGCCGCCCTCGGCAGCACGCGCCATAAGCCCACGGAAGCCGATCTCGTCCGCGCCCTCGATACCCTGCACACGCACGATGTCGGCTACGTTTGTCCAATCGGCGGCAACGATTCGGCGGACACCGCGCACCGGCTCCATCTCGCGGCGCGAGCGGTGGGGCGCGACATCCGCTTCGTCACCGTACCGAAAACGATAGACAACGACCTGCCCGACACCGATCATACGCCGGGGTATGGCTCAGTCGCCCGCGCGGTTGCCCGGATGGCGCGCGACACTGCATACGACACGGAAGGATTGTCCGTTTTCCCCGTCAAGATTCTCGAAGTGATGGGGCGAGATGCGGGCTGGGTCGCGGCGGCAGCCGCACTGGCGCGGGATGCCCCCGGTGACGCGCCGCATCTCATCTACCTGCCCGAACGTCCCCCGACCGTGCCGCAGATGCTGGACGACATTGCGGCAGTCGTCGCGGGCGTCGGCTGGTGCGTCGCCGTGGTGCCGGAAGCGTTGCAAGATGCAGACGGCCACGCCATCGGCGGGGAAGCGACGTATGTGGACCCCTTCGGGCACCCGTACCCCGCCAGCCCCGCCGCCGCCCTGTGTGCGCTGCTTGGGCGGGAGCGCGGCCTGCGTGCGCGGTTCGATAAACCGGGCAGCCTCGCCCGGATGCAGCCCGCGCCGCTCGACCAGGCCGAGGCCGAGGCGTGCGGGCGCGAAGCGGTGCGCCGCGCCGTCGCGGGCGAGAGCGACCGCATGGTGACGATTGAGCGCGTCTCGGACACACCCTACGTCGTACGTCACGGCGTGACGCCGCTCGAAAACGTCGCAAACACCGCCCGCCGCCTGCCCGACAACTTCATCCGCGTGGACGGACGCGGCGTTACCGATGCCTTCCGGCAGTACGCACTCCCCCTGCTCGGCCCGGACCCCTTCCCCGCGTACGGGCGCTTGACGAGTTAGATCGCGCGGAACGTGATGACTTCGCTGAAGGTATCGCCGTCTACCTGAAAGGCGTAACAACCGGGGCCGGGGATGAGCGTTTCCGAGGCCCAATCCCGCCAGTCTTCCGTACCGACGAGATATGCAGGCCCCTCGGCGAGCCGCAATTCCTGTTCGGACGTACCGGGCACGCCTTCCTGAAACATCAACGTAGCGTTGCCATAAAGCGATTGTCCGCGAATCAGGATTGGGCCAGTGTAGGAACGGTGCGCGACCCAGAGCGTTTTGTAGAACCCTATTGGGCCACGGGTGATCGTACCGTTGCCGAGGCCAACGGCATAGACCGGACCATCCCCGGCAGCGAGACCGAAGGTGGGCGACACGGAGCGGCTCGTGCTGACCGGACACGCGTCACCCGCCGCAACGGATGGCAACGTGAGTGGGCGACGGAGGCGTGCCCATGTTTCCTCACTTGTGGCAGCATTTGCGAACGGCAATGGAACCGCTGTCGCCGCCGAGTACGGAAGTGGGGCGGGAATGACGTTGACGACAAACCGCAACTCGTGTCCCGAAACGCGCCCGATCACCTCCCAGCAGCCCGTTGTGGGGAACGATAGACCTGTCGCCTGAAAGCCGATATCACCGTCCCCTGATGAAATGGAGGATTCGAGCGGTGGCGCGGGCGCATCGAGCCGCCTGCCCTCAATCGTTAACTGGCCCGCTAACGTGCGCCACCACATGAATTTCGCGCTCCACATTACGCCATCATTGGGCAGGATGACCCATTGGGAGTCATTGCCCCACCAGAAACGGTGTTCGCCCGTGTTCGTACTGCGCACGTTCTCAGGAGGCGTGAGCGGCGGATTTGGTGGTTGCGTCACAGGGCAGGAACTTGCGGTGGCAGTCGCGGACGTGGATGCGGTTCCGGTGGCGGCGATGGACGACGGCGACGGATTCGGCTCGACGTTCGTCACGAACCGCAATTCGCGCCCGGCGAGGCGACCGACCACTTCCCAGCATCCCAGAGTCGGGAAATCAAGCCCCATCGCCTGCAAATTCATCTCATCGTAACCCGGGGGAATACGCACCATGAGCGGCGGCGCGGGCATATCGAGCCGCCGCCCCTCCACCGCCAGCCACCCCGGAATTGTATGCCACCAGACCTTTTTGTCGCTCTGAAGCAGGCTACCCTGTGAGGGTAGCGTCACCCACAGGCCATCGGTACCGTACCAGAACCCACCCGTACCAATCGGCTCTCCCGCGCTCACAGCGGGCGGTGGTGTGAGTGGCGGATTCGGTGGCCGGGTCACGGGGCAGGAAGTGGCAACCGCCTGCATCTCTGGCGGCGTACAGGCGAACATGGGCGGGCCGATGAGCAGTTCCGGCGCGCAACCGTCGGGGTACACATACACGGTTGCATCGAGGGTTTGCGTGCCCACCGCGCCGTGCATCTGCCAGCAGCCCGGCGTGGGGAAGTACACGCCGCTGCTGTAGCCCGTGCCGATGTTCACGGGATTATCCAGCTTCATCGGCGGGGCGGGTGAGTCGAGGCGAGTGCCCGTCGCGGTGATCGCGTCATTCTGGTTGTACGGCCCCATCTGGTCTGGCTGCCACTGCACCTTGTTGCCGCCCACGTAGTAATTGCCGAGCGGGTTGCCCGCCCATAACCCCATGCCATCCAGCCACCATGCGGGAAACCCCCGTCGCACCTCCGCCCCGGCCATGGGCGAGGCAGCGCACGACGTGGGCACAGTGTATGGCAGGGTTCGTGGGCGCGGAATCGGGACGCGAGTCTCGCGTGGGCGCGCGGTAGGGGTGGGGAAAACGTACGGCACGGTGGGCACGGCGACGGGCGAGGGAAGCGCGGGCGCAACAGGGGTCGGAGTGGCAGGCGCATCCGCGCACCCCACGAGCAGCAGAACGATGGACACGATCATGCATGTGCGACGACACATCGGCTGACCTCCTGTGCGAATTGGCGGATTCCTCCTAGTTTACAACATCCGTGTGTGCGGTTCCCGTGTACCCGCACGTCGTGGTGCGTGCTAAGATTGACGATATTGCGATGATTGCGATGGCAGTTCGGGCACGCCTGGGGGAATGGCACATGGCACATTGCCCCGGTGCAAGCGATAACGGAGGGAAACATGGCGCAAGTGTACGACAGCGTAGCGGGGTTGATGCGGGCGGTCAACGGCTCCGTGAAAGTCACCGATAGCGGTGTGACGGTGAGCGACAAAACTGCGGTGCGTGGCGCGGTGATGGACGCGCTCGCATGGAACGCCGCGTTTGGTGAGAACGGGGTAGCAGAGGCCGCGCGCTACCTGATCCGCGCGATTGGCCTGGCAATCGGCGTCTTTCCAGCTTCCATTCATGATTACTATATGGCGGCGGGCCGGGGCGAGATCACGCACAGCACCGTTCCGGCCTGCAACATTCGCGGCATGGTGTACGACTGCGTGCGTGCCGCCTGCCGCGCCTCGGCTTCGATCAACGCCAAAGCGGTGATCTTCGAGATTGCCCGCTCGGAACTCGGCTACACCGGGCAAGGCCCCGCCGAGTACGCCGCCGAAGTGGTCGCCGCGCACATCCGCGAGGGCTACACCGGCCCCGTGTTCGTGCAGGGCGACCATGTGCAGGCGAACGCGAAGAGCTACGGCAAGGACGCGGACAAGGAAATCGCCGCGATGCACACGCTCATCAATGACCAGATCGCGGCGGGCTTTTACAACATTGACATTGACACCTCCACATTAGTGGACCTCGAAAAGCCGACGCTCGCCGAGCAGCAGACGCTGAACTATGAGCTATGCGCCCAATTCACGCAGTACATCCGCCAGCACGAGCCGCAGGGTGTCACCGTTTCCGTGGGCGGTGAGATCGGCGAAGTCGGCGGGCAGAACAGCACCGTGGAAGACCTCGATGCCTTCATTGAGGGCTACGTCAAGGCGTTGCCCACAGGCGTCACGGGCATTTCCAAGATCAGCGTGCAGACCGGCACCTCGCACGGTGGTGTCGTGTTGCCGGACGGCACGATCAAGGAAGTGTCGGTAGACTTCAAAACGCTGGGTGATCTGTCAAAGGTGGCGCGCGAGAAGTACCACATCGGCGGCGCGGTGCAGCACGGCGCATCCACATTGCCGAAAGAGGCGTTCAACGAGTTCGCCAAGGCGAACGCGGTGGAAGTCCACCTCGCCACGGGCTTCCAGAACCTGATCTTCGATCACCCCGCGCTGCCGGCGGCGATCAAGGAAACGGTCTACACCTGGTTGCGCGAGAACCGACAGGAGGAGCGCAAGCCGGGCATGACGGACGAGCAGTTTTACTACACCACGCGCAAGCGCGGCTTCGGTGATCCCGCGATCAAGAAGCTGTGGTGGAACATGGACGAGACCGCGAAGGCCACGATCATGACGGACTTGCAAGCGGAGTTCCGCCTGATCTTCGATCTGCTCGGCGTGTCTAACACGGCGGCAAAGATTGACGAGATCGTTAAGCCCGTACATACGCCGCTGCCAAAGGTTGATCTGGCGGCGGGCGTCGCGGGCGACGATTAGCGCGGGTTGCGGTACTATTGGCCCGGTTTTCCTAACCTCCGGCCCCTTCCCTTCGAGGGAAGGGGCCGGAGGTTAGGAAGATTCAGGATGTACGCGGGCCAATATCACCGTAATCCGCTAAGCGCCACACCGCAAACGGACCGGAGAACGTGGGGGCGACACAACCCCCACGTTTTTCGTTATGTGACTCTCATGTGGAAACCAGAAGGGGAACCCGTGACTGAACCACGCACCGCGCCTGCACTCCCGCGCATCGCCATCGCGGGCGGGAGCGGCTTTATCGGCCGATGGACGACCCGCGCCCTGGTCGCGCGGGGGGAACGTGTCGCTGTTCTGAGCCATGACCCAGCGCGAGCACGGCGACGGTTGGGTGAAATCGGCGCGCACGTCACGGTGCGGTACGCGGACGCGCTCGACCCACTTTCGTTTGCCGACGCGCTGCGTGGCATCGAAGTCGTCATCAACGCGATGCAGTTCCCCGGTTTTCCCGTGGAACAACCGCGTCGGGGTTGGACATTCGACGCGGTAGACCGGCAGGGCACGGAATGGTTGCTCGCGGCGGCGAAAGCGGCAGGTGTGCGGCGGTTCATCTACCTCAGCGGCGTCACGGTGGATGCGGACGGCCCTCTGCCGCCGGAACCCTGGAACCGCGCGAAGTGGTACGCCGAACACGCCGTGCGGGAAAGCGGCCTCGACTGGACGATCCTCCGCCCTGGATGGGTCTACAGTGCCGACGACAAAACGCTGAACCTGATCGCTGCACAGGCGCGCTACAGCCCGGCAATAGTCGTGATCGGGCGCGAGCGGCAGATGGTGCAGCCGGTGTTCGTCGGCGATCTCGCGGCGGTGATCGCGGATTGCGTCACGCGGGCGGAAACGGTCGGGCAGACGTATGCGATTGTGGGTACGGAGGCCATTGAGATCGCCGACCTGTACCGCGCGGTGCAACGGGCGCTTGGCGTCTCGCGCCCAATCATCCGTGTGCCAAAGGCAGTGCCCAAAGCCGTCGCGGCAATTGCAATGCTCCTGCCACGTCGCCTCCTGACGCCCGGCGCGATTGATTTCGTGACTGCCTCGGCGACCGCCGACCCATCGCCCGCCGCGCGAGTTTTCGGTACGCCGTTCCGCTCACTCGATGAGGGATTAATGTACCTGCACGGGCGTTGAACAGGGTACAACGCCGCGCTGTGGATGCACTTAGAAACACATAGGAAATAACGGAGGCCCAATTCGATGAAAGCGATTCAGATGCACGCAACGGGTGGCCCGGAAGTCTTGCAATTCGTGGAGATACCGACGCCCTCACCGAAAGCGGGCGAGCTGTTGATTCGCGTCGCCGTTGCCGGGGTGAATTACGCCGACATCGGGATGCGCATGGGCATGTTTCATGGCCCGCAAACGATGCCGGTTATTCCTGGGTTTGAAGTGACGGGCACGGTTGCGGCGGTTGGTGCGGACGTGACGGGCTTCCATGAGGGAGATCGCGTCGCTGCCGTGCTCGACGCGGGCGGCTACGCGGAATACGCTGTGGCAGACCCGCAAAAGACGTTTCCGTTGCCCGACGACATAGACTTCGCCGCCGCGACGGCACTTTGCATTCAAGGGCCAACTGCGTACGGGGTGCTGTACGACGCGGGCCGGTTTCAGTCGGGGGACGCGGTACTCGTGCAGGCGGCGGCAGGCGGTGTCGGGTCACTCGCGGTACAACTGGCGAAGCTCGGCGGCGCACGCACGGTGATCGGTACGGCGAGCACGCCGGAAAAGCGCGCGCTCATCACCGAACTTGGCGCGGACGCAGCGATAGACTATACGCAGCCAAACTGGACCGATCAGGTACGCGCGGCGACGGGTGGGCGCGGCGTGGATGTGCTACTCGAATCGGTCGGCGGCACGCTGGGCGCGCAGGCGTACGGCACACTCGCCCCGCTCGGTCGCATCGTGGTTTTCGGTTCCGCGAGTGGTCGTCCGGCACCTCCCGACATGATGCAGATGAACATGCTCGGCCTGAGCATTAGCGGCTTCGGTGGCCCATGGCTTCGCCCCGGACGCGCGCAAGCCGCCCGTGCCGCGATCATCACGGCGATGCAGGCGGGCACGCTCCGTGTCGTGCCTGGGCCGTCTTTCCCACTCGAAGATGCCGCGAAGCCACAGGAAGCAATTTCCGGGCGCGAAACCACGGGTAAAGTGACATTGCACGTCATGTAGCACGGACGCCGCCGATCAATATGGAGGGGCATCGCAACAGGTGTTGCGAGAACCGCGTGAGCTATTCTTGCCGTCTATGTCTACGCGTAAGCCACGAGATTGGAGGGGAATTTAATTGGTTGACTTGACAACGAAAGTGGGCCAGCGGGCGATTGTGCAACTCACCACGGAACAGATCGTCTGGTTCACCACGGTGGGAGAGGATCACGCCCCACAGCCAAGCCCCGTCTGGTTTCTCTGGAACGATGAGGCGGCGCTGATCTTTAGCCGTCCCGATGCGCCGAAGGTACGGAATGTAGGATTCAACCCGCATGTCGCTCTGAACTTTCGCGGGGATTCACTCGTGATATCGGGTCAGGCGGCCATTCTGCAATCCGCTCCCGGTACCGAGGTGATTGCGGCGTATATCGAGAAGTACCGGGAGGGCATCGCCAAACTCGGCATGACCCCCGACAGCTTCACTGCCATGTATTCCACCCCCCTTCGGGTGACACCGACGAAATTGCGCGGTAACTGACGGCGAATGCGGCCATCGTTTTGCCACCCGTGTTGCGAGAGACGTGGTACCACGCGCATGGATACTAGGAAGCGTTCAACCGCATTACTGCGCGGTTGGCGCTCCCGTTGCAACGATGGACGGCACGGCGACACCGGGGCGGAGCCGCGCGGCGAGAGCGACATCGGCAATGCAGAGGACGACGCCAAACCCCACGAGTGCGGTCACGATGCCGATGCGGTCCGCGAGAAACCCGACGGCGATGCTCGGCAATCCCAGGCCGAGGTAGGCGCAGAGAAAGTAGCCGGACACCGCCCGCGCCCGCTCCACGCCACCCGCCACGCTGACCGCCGATAGCCCACCGAGGTACGTGAAGCCGTAGCACGCTGCCCCCGCCAGCATCGCGCCCGCCAGTATCCCCGGTAACACGCCCTGCCACGCGCCGAGCACGAGCAGCCCGTACCCGAGCGGCAGCAGCACAAAGCCGACCCGGAGCGCGGCGACGGGGGCGAGACGGCGTGCGAGGGGCTGCATCAGCGCCCCCGTGCCATTAACGAGAAACAGCGTCGGCCCGCTCCACACGCCGAGACCGTGCCGCGCCAACTCCCCCGGTACCACGGCGATCACCAGTCCCGTCACCGCCCACGCGACCGCGATGGCGACGCCGTACCCCCAGACGCCTGTGGGGTAATACGGCAACCGGAGCAGCGCGCCCGTTCCCGTTACCCCACCGCGCACTCGCAACGCGCTCACCGCAAGGAAGCAACCGAGCGCAAGCAGTGCCACCAGCACGTAGCTGATTGGCGGCACCGTGGATACGGTGGCGAGACCCGCGCTCGTCAACAACGCGCCACTGCCAAAGCCCAGCGAGGTCGTGACCGCCGCGAGACTCGCCGCACGGGCCGCGCCAGCCGCGCCGCCAAGCAGTTCCGCCAGAAACGCTGTGCCCGCGCCAATGCTCAAGCCCACGCCAATCCCTTGCAGCACGCGGGCAACAAACAGCGCCGTCACCGAGGGCGCGAAGATCATCAATGCCGTGGCGAGGATCGCGCATCCCAGCCCGACGAGCAGTATCGGCTTGCGCCCGACACGGTCCGAGATACCACCAAACACGATCAGCGTGGGCACCAGCGCCCCGATGTATGCGGCAAAGACCACGGCGGTCAGTCCCGCGCCAAACCCGGCACCGGCAGCGTACACACCGTAGAGTGGCACTTCGAGATTCACGGCGGCGGTGATCAGAAAGAGCGCCGTTCCGACAATGATCGGAGCCGCAGATGATCGCGGCGCGGTTTCCCGCCCGTGTTGTTCGATCATACGTGATTCAATCATCGGTAGCGCTCCCCCATCGGTCCGTTTTCACCATTTTCGCCGTGTCGGTCTTCTGCCGGTAGAATACACTGGCAGTATATGGGAAGGGACGCAAGAAATCAAGACGCAATTCTACTATAGGGGAATCGTGGTGGAAACGGGAGGGGAAATCGGCGCGCGGTTGCGCCTCTTACGCGATGAGGCGGGGCTGACTCTCGATGCCCTGGCAGCGCGGAGTGGCGTCAGCCGGGCGATGTTGAGCAAGATCGAGCGGGGGGAGAAAAACCCCACCGTGCAGGTCGTGGCGCGGGTCGCTGCGGGCCTCGACACGAGCGTGTCGCATCTGCTCGGACTGGACGTACGGCGGCGCGTGGTGCGCATCCCGCGCGATGGGCGGCGCGTGCTGCGCGACCCCGACAGCGGGTACACGCGCGAACCGTTATCGCCTACTTTTGACGCGGGCGGCCTGGAGTTCGTGCGGGTGGTCATGCCGCCGGGCGCGGGGAGCGGGCCGTTCCCACCGCACCGACGCGGCACGGAAGAATACGTCGCCGTGGAGCGGGGCCGTGTGCGCCTCCGTCTCACGGAGGCAGACGAATACCTGCTCGACGCGGGCGATGCGCTCTTTTTCGAGGCCGATACCGTGCACGAGTTCTGGAATGCCGCGCCTGATACGGAAAGCGTTTTCTACCTCGTGATTCACGGCGCGCGCGCTATCGGTTGACGTTTCCCCGCTATGCATTATGAGAGCGCAATCGTCGCGTAGATTAATCTCCCCTTGCGGTAGGCATGATACGATGCGCGCGTGCGAACGGCACGGCGGCGCGGCTGGGGAGTGGATGGGGGAGGCAAAGGCGATGCGCGATTGGGCGACGGTGCCGGAAGGGGAAACGGACGAGGCGCATATCACCCCGGCGGAGTCGCTCGCCTATCGCGTGGCGCGGCTGGAAACCGAGGGCATCCGCCAGGTCGTCCACCGCACGGTGCTGCTCACGTTTCAGAGCGGGATCGCCGAGCAGTTCGTGCAGGAGACGCACGCGCGGCCGGCGGGCGAGGGGTTTTCGATGGAGTCCGCCGCGCCATTATGGAATGGCACGCTCGGTGGCCTGCCCGTTTCGATCCAGAAGCTACCGGTCGGCGCACCCCCGACCGCCATCGCCTTTGAGATGCTGATCGCCGGTGGTGCGACGACCTTTCTCGTCGCAGGCACGGCGGGCAGCCTGACGCCGGATGCGCCCATCGGCAGCATTGTGATTCCCACGGGCGCGCGGCGCGAGGAAGGCACTTCGTATCACTACCTGCCGCCGGAGGCCGATCCCCTGCCGGACGCCGCGCTCGTCGCCCTGCTCGGTGACGCGGCGGCGCGGCGTGGGGTCACGCCCCTCATGGGGCGCGTCTGGACGGTGGATGCGATTTACCGCGAGATGGGCTGGAAAGTGCGGCAATATGCGCGCGAAGGCATCCTCGCGGTGGAGATGGAACTGTCCGCGATGCTCGCCATCGCGCAGGTGCGCGGCGTGCGGCTCGCGGCGTCGCTCGTGATCTCGGATGAACTCTTTCATCCCTGGCGGCCCGGCTTTCATCTGGATGCGTTTATCGCCGGACGCCGCCGCGCCGCGAACCTCGCGCTCGATGCCGCTGCACGGGTACAGGTGGCGAATCACGAGACTACTGCGTGACGTATTGGGCGAAGGCATCGAGCGACAGGGTGCCCGCGATCTCAATGCGGGACGCGAACCAGCGCTGCCCGGGGTCGCTCGCGACGCCGCCCGTGGCATTCATCGCACCGCGATAACCCGCCGCCTGCGTTGCCGCCCAGACCCGCCCGTTGGACTCCCCATACGGATAGGCGAGGTAGCGCACGGGCCAGCCCAGACGCGCTTCGAGGTCGGCCTTGCTCGCCGTGAGTTCATTCGCCAGCACGCCGTTACCGACACCGGGCAGGTGTGGGTGGGTGATCGTATGGCTGAGCACGTCGTTGCCACCGTGGATCAGGTCCACGAGTTCCGTGTCCGAGAGGTCGTGCTTGCCGGAGATGATGAAGTACGACGCGACAAAGCCGTGGTCGCGCAGGATGGGAAACGCCAATCGCTGGTCAATGTTCGCGTCATCCCAGGTGATCGCCACGGGCTTGTCGGGCAGAGCGCGGCCCGCGTAGATCGCGTCGTACAGGTGCGAAACGGTGATCGGGTGATAGCCATTCGCCCCCAACCAGTCCATCTGCGCCGTGAACTGGGCCGCCGTGGTGAAGTAGCGCGACGCGGGGCCGATGTGGTGGTACATCAGCACGGGCACATGTACAGCGACCGGGGGCGTCGCCTGTGAGGGTGCGACGCCGAGCCATTCGGTCGGGTACTTGCGCGCGTCGAAGGCGGCGCGTCCGAGCGGCAGCATCGTCACGTCGTCCGCGCGGTCGGCGTGGTCGGCCCGCCAGATCAGCGCGCCGAGCACGAAGTACTGCACGGTGCCGCCGTCTTGCGCGAACTCCTCCGAGAGCGGTGGGCCGAGCAGGGCGCCGCCATCGTGTGCTTCCCAGAAGCGACGGATCCCGTTCGCCAGCGTGTGATGCGTTTCGGTGAAGCTGTGGCGGACGGCGTTGTCCGGGGGCAGGAGCGCGATGGGCGCGAAGGCGGCGTCGGTGCGCCCGTTGCTCGCTTCACGTCCCAGCGATGCGGCTCCGGCATTGCCGAGTACTTGTGTCTCCAACCGGGCATTCGTGAAGTACTGCACCGTCGCGCCACCCTCGGCCATCGCCTCGGTCAATGGCGGCCCAAGCACATCCTCACCCCCGTGCGCGTACCAGAAGCTGAGAAACGGCTCGCGCACGTTGTGCCCCGTCGCCTCAATGTAGGCGACCGGCCCCGGTGTGTCCCCCTGCTTCGCCGCGTTTACCGCCGTGTTCGGCCCCGCTCCCCACAGCAGCACCATGCCCGCGATCACTCCAAACCAGCCCCGTCGTGTCATTCCCGATTTCCTCTCCCGTACTGCGGTATCCGTAGAAGCGGGAGAAGGATAGCATATTATGTCAATAGCGAGATAATCGGCGGCATGGCGGCAATCGCCGGAGATCAGGGTGTGCGTGTCGCGTCTGGGTGACGACCGGGCGCGGGGAGCGGCGTGCCGACGACTCCACCCGTACCGACGCCACTATAGTAGTTGCGCAGCACGTCCCCCGCCGGTTTGTTGATCGGCGTGAAGTCCATATCGGTGATGCCACCCTGATCGCGGTACGGTGTGGCAGACCACCAGAAAACGCCGTGCCACCACGAAATATCACGGAAGACTTCCAGCAGCGCGGTGTAACAGTTCGCCTGCTCCTGAAGGTCGAGCACGTTGGAGGTCACGTTCCAGGGCGTGATGTTCGCGCCCGCCTGCGATTGATACCCCACCTCGGTGAAGATCACGGGTTTTTGATAGGTGGTGGAAAGAGTAGCGAGCAGCGCGACCGTAGGCACCCATGCCGCTTTCAACTGGGGCACCGTTGGGTTCACGATGGTCGTCAGGGGGTAGTATGCATCCACGCCGATGGAGTCGAGCGCGTCCCACCACGTCACCGAGACTTCTTCGCCGTGGTTCGCGGCATAAGTGATCGTGCCGATGGTGTATACGGCGCGTACCGCAGTCACGACTTGCCGCCACTGAGCCGCGCGCCCGCTCGTGCCTTGTAGTTCGGTACCCAGGGAAAACATTTCCGTGTGTGTTGCCTGGGCGAGGGCGGCATAGTGGGTGATGAACGCGGTGTAATTGGTGAACCAGAGGCTCCAGTCAAGCTCTGAGTTCATGCTGATCTCGCCGCGCCAGTGGTTCGGGTCGTCCAGGTCAACATGCGGCTTGAGCATCACCTTGATGCCCTGCGCGTGCGTGGTGGCGATCAGGTGCGTGAGGTCAGCGTCGGTCGGCGTTCGCTGGCTCGTGCGGTCAATGACCGTGGAAGTGGTCGTCTGAGAGTAGCCGGTGACGATGGGCGCGAGCCAGTTCGCGCCAAGAGGGACGATCTTCTGCGCCAGTGTCAAGTCGGATTCCCCACTCGAATACTCGCCATTCCACCACGAGGTGTACTGGATACCACGGGCAACATCGGTGCGGGTGATCGGGGTGATGGATGACATGGGTGGGAGCGTAGCATCGGGGTGGCGGGTCGGCAATGGGCTGATCGTACCGGGGACGACCGTGCCGGGAGGGGGGGTGGAGACGCGCGGGTGGTTCTGCGGTGCGATGGCGTATGGCATGGTACCGGGAGTCAGGATTGGCGCGTTCGTGGCGACGGGCGTCGCCGTACTCATCGCGGTGGCAGTTGCCGCACTCGTCGCGGCGCTTTTTGCCGTGCTTGTCGTCGCACCTGTTGCGGTATGGAGCGTGGTCGCAGTCGCGGTGGGTGTTGCCACAACGTTCGCCGTACGCGGCGTGGCGGTTGGTTGCGGCGTGAGGATCGGGGCATCCGTTGCGGGAGCGTCGAAACGCGGTGGCGTGGGCGCGACTGGCGCGGTTGAGACGGCGATGACCGGCCCATCGGCATGGCGAGCAGGGGCGGGGTCCGGGGCGGCGCGTGAGATGGCGCCGGTCATTCCCACGGTGAGCAACGCCACGAGAAACAACAGGATCGTTTGCACCACGCGATGAGAGGCCGAAAAGCGAAACCCGCGCATGAAAACACCCCCATAAAGGTGGGGGTTGCCACCGCATTCCCCGCCGATTCGCGGGGCTACCCAGACAGGGGCAGTGCTGGCAACCCGGCAATCTCTCTCCACCGGAGAGACCCGTAGCTTTGCGTCCCCGTCTCACGACGGGTTTGCCCGTGCGACCACTTCAGAAGATGTGCCACACTCATTAAACGTCAAGAACAGGGTACTTGTGACGGGCATGAATGTCCAGATATTTCCGTGATCTATAAATGTAGCATGATTTGTCTCTCAGCCGCGCGGGCCACCACCATAATGACGACGCAGTACCTCGGCGGCAGGTTTGCCGATGGGGGTGTAATCGGTATCCTGCGGGCCACCCTGCCCGGTCGTCGTCAGTACGGCCCACCAGAATGCGCCCGCCCACCATGTTTGCCCGTTCAGCGCCTGAAAAGCGGCCTCGTAGCAGTCCGCCTGCTCCTGCAGGTCGAGCGTTTCATCGGCGATGCCGGAAGGCTTGCGCGCGGTGCCATTGCGCGATTGGTAGCCGATTTCAGTAAAGACGATGCGCCGCTTCCAGCGATCCGAAAGTTGCGCGAGGCGGTTGGCAATCGGCGACCACGCGGAGACGAGTTCCGCCACCGTGGGGTTTGGTTTCTGGGCAAGGGGGTAGTAGGCATCAATACCGATGAAGTCCACCGCGTCCCACCACTGCACGGCGCTATCTTCGGTGTAGTTCGCCGCGTAGGTGATTGGCCCACGATACGCAGTGCGCACGCCGCGAATCACGGCACGCCACTCCGTAGCACGCGCGCTCGTCCCCACCAGTTCGGTGCCGATCACGAATGCATCGGCGCGGTTGTTCTGCGCCACCAGCGCGTAATGCGTAATGAATGTCGTGTAATTGGCAAACCATGCCCGCCACGCCGCCTCATCGTTGCCGAAGGCGATGTCGCCCCGAAAGGCAGTGGGGTCACTCTCGCGGTACAGGTCAATGTGGGGCTTGAGCATTACTTTCAGCCCTAGACGATGGGCCGTGGTGATGACGTGGATAAGATCACCGTCTGTGGGCGTGGCGTCTTGCCCGCAGGTGATCTGCACGGAGGTGATCGTGTCCTGATAGCAGGTGACGACCAGCGAAACCCAATCGGCGCCGAGCGACACCACGCCGTCCGAAAGCACCTGGTCCGATTCGGGGTCCGAATACTGCCCCGCGTAAAACGCGACTCTTCCGTGAAGTTGGTGAACGGCAGGATTGTCGAGCGAGGCGGTCACGGTTGCGTCAGTCCGCTACGTACAGGATACGCTGACGCAACAGGTCAAACTTCGCGCGCCCGTACATCGCCCGC
>JAABUQ010002905.1_pt1 | contig 32635 bp, 32 predicted proteins | sample 5560001 | NCBI WGS metagenome assembly JAABUQ01 (sample SAMN10711888, study PRJNA513371) | rock metagenome | isolation source: Antarctica rocks | place: Antarctica: Victoria Land, Finger Mt nord | collected 2015-12-18 | reverse complement strand
TGTTACCCCCTACCGCGACCCCGATCGCAACAGGATCCGGGAGATCTTCGCCAATAGAAACACCTACGAACTGCGCAAGCTCGTGGCCACGGACAAACTCTTTGTAGAACACGACAAAGTTTATGGCGTGACCTTTACGATCCGCATGGGAATGCTTGCCGGGATACCCGTAGTGACCGATATTCACGGTAAAATTGGGGACAACTATTCCGGCGACGGCGAGGATGTTGATTTTCGCTTCAGGGATATTGCGTTTCCGAAGTCGCTACCGGATTGGTATTTCGACGCCCACACGTACGCATCGCATCAAGATGATGCGCCGTCTTAGAAGTGCTAGCGGCCGTTTCCAGACTTAACTAAAGCTGGGAACTGTTTGCGCAGTTGCTCCACTTTAGGTTTATCGTTATAGACGATATATGAGTCGTTGGGGTTACGATCGAAGTAGTGCTGATGATAGTCTTCGGCGGGAAAGAAACCTCGCAACGGTACGAGCTGAGTGACGATAGAATCGTGAAAAACCTTCGCGTTGGTTAACTGGCGAATATACGCCTGAGCCGTCCGCTTTTGATTGTCGGTAGTGTAGAAAATCGCCGAGCGGTATTGAGGGCCGGTATCTGGGGTTTGGCGGTTCAGTTGAGTTGGATCGTGGGCCACCGTGAAATATACTTTCAATAACTGGCTGAAGGTAATCTTTGAGGGATCAAAAGTGACCTCGACGGACTCCGCGTGACCGGTCAACCCCGTGCTAACTATTTCATAGTGGGCAGTCGCCTTGCTTCCACCGGCGTAACCGGAGACCACTTTAGAGACGCCTTTGAGCGATTCGAAGACCGCTTCCATCCCCCAGAAACAGCCTCCAGCAAGCACGACGGTTTGTGTTGCGCCGCCACGGGGCATACTGGCCGATGAAAGCGCTGGTCGTGAACTCAGCACCGTCACCTGCAACAATAAGCACGCCAGCGCAACAAAACCAGCCAGACCAACAGAGCGCTTATTCACGTTTTCTCCTCGCGGTTGAGCAGCTTTCCCTTATAGTACACGGATAGCCACCTGTCTACAGTAACGGTCCTTACGCTCAAGCGGATGCCGGGGGGGCTCAACGCTAGGTCTAACGGATGTTGACCGCGCTATCGTACCAGCGCGCTAGGTCCTTTTTGAACTGCGCTTGCGCTGACGGGTTGAGATAGACCATGTGGCCCGATTGGTAAAAGCCGTAGGAGATGTTCTTCTGCAGCGGCGGCGCGATATTTAAGTGATTGAGCGTGTATTCCGTCTGGAAGTAGGGAGTTGCAAAATCATAGACTCCGTTTGCGGACATGACGCGCAGATGGGGATTCTTGCTCATAGCGGCAGCGAGGTCTGGAGCGACGTTTGCCGGCGGGTCGTCGCCACGATGGTGCATGTCCCACGGCGCGCCCAATAGCCCACCGTACGCCGTTGGACGGTATTGCAAGCTCGTGTGATAGCGCAGCGTTTGACGAACGTACTGGTTAAACGTTCCTACGAATGCACCGGCGATGCCGACGTCGGACGGATCCCAACTCGGATCGGCGGCCGCCGCATCGATGTCGTACGTCATGAAGCGCGAATCGTAGCGGCCTACGATGGTGTCCTGGTTACGCATCAGTTCCTTTTCATATCGTCGGTACGGAATGCGCAGATTCGATTCGCGAATGTACTGCGGTGAGAGCCCCAGATAAGCGTGCAATTTCTGTACCAGATCATTGTACTCGCCCGGTTCTAAATCGGAGCCTTGCGCCAGGTCATGCATGTATTGACCCTGAGCGAATTGTTCGACGCCTTTCAGAAACGCGCCGAGAGTCTGACCGTGAGTCACGGCTTTGTGGTGATACCAGGCCGTGGCCGCTTCAGTTGGCAGGTATAACACGTACGGCCAGTCTCCCCCGGCAATCGGCTGCCCGCCTCCCAAGCCCCCGAGGCCAAAGTTTAGGATGGAGGAGAGCAGCACGACCCCGTTGATCTGCACGCCGGCATTTTGCAGCATATCGACGAGCACGCAGTCGCGCGTCGTACCGTAGCTTTCGCCGAAGAGAAATTTGGGCGAGTTCCAGCGGTTGAACTGGGAAATGTACCGCTGGATGAATTGCATAAAGGCACGTGCGTCCTGATCGACGCCCATGAAGTCTTTCGGCCGGCCGGAACCGATGACACGGCTGTACCCGGTATTGGGCGCGTCGACGAAGACCAGGTCTGATTTATCGAGCAGACTTTTCGGGTTGTTGACAAGCCGAAAAGGCGGTGGTCCCGTTGGCGCACCGTTGGTCGTTAGCACTTTAACGGGGCTAAAAGAACCCATGTGCAACCAAACCGTCGAACTGCCGGGGCCGCCATTGTAGAAAAACGTGACCGCACGGCGATTGGTATCTGCGCCATCCTTGGTGTAGGCGACGTAAAATATGCGTGCCGTGATTTCTTCTTTGTCGTTGCGTAAGGTCAGGTTGCCGGCGCGAGCCGTGTAAGGTATCGATTGACCGCCAACCTGCGCGATGTGGTGCGTCACCGCATCAGGCAACGCTCGCGGGATCGGCGGCGCTTTGTGTTTGGCCGGAGAGACCGCCAATGCAACCAAAATCGCGAGTACCGCCAGGAACCTTAGCTCAGCATTCATCGGCATTCTCCTAGCGGGCCAGCGCGGCGTCGTACCAGCGCGCAAGGTCTTGCTTGAACTGCGCCAGCACGGGTTCTCGCAAGTACACCATGTGTCCCGACTGATAGAATCCCCAGCTGATGTTCTTTTGCAGGTTCGGCGCGATGTTCAAGTGCTTGAGGGTATAGACGGTCGCAAAATACGGGGTGGCAAAGTCATAATAGCCGTTTGCCGAAAAGACATGCAAACCGGGGTTTTGCGTCATTGCGTTCGCGAGATCGGGCGCGACGTTGGTGGGATAGCGCTTGTTATGCGCAAAGTCCCACGTGTTGCCGCTCGCATAAATAATGCGGTAAATGCTCGTGCGATAATCAAGGGGCGTGTCATATTTGAGGTCGGCCCGCAGGTATTGGTTGACGGCAGTGGTGTACGGCGCATCGATGGCCGAGTCCGTCGGATCCCAATCTGGCCCTTCGCCCGCCCGGTCGAGATCAAAGGTGGCAAACCGCCCGTCGAGGCGTCCAACCACTATGCCCTCAGAACGCAGCAATTCTCTTTCAAACCGCGCGTACGGCACCCGAATGTTGGAATTGCGAATGTACTGCCGCGAGAGGCCAAGATAACTGCTCAACTTGTTGACGATGGTGTCGCGCTCGGATCGACCAAGTCGATCTCCCTTTGATAGCGCATTTAAGTAGTCGTTCATGGCGAACTGCTGCACGCCGGCCAGGAACGATGGCAGATCCGCCGATTTGTTGCTGATTTTGTTGTGATACCACGCCGTTGCGGCCTCCGTCGGCAAGTAAAACACGTAGGGCCAGTCGCCACCGCCGATTGGATCGCCGTTACCGTAGTCTAAGCCAAAGTTCAAGATGGAAGACAGCAGCACGATACCGTTGAGTGCAATGCCCTGATCGAGCAGATAACTGGCTAACGCAGCGGAGCGCGTGGTACCGTAGCTCTCCCCGAAAAGGAACTTCGGCGAATTCCAACGACCGAATTGCGTGATGTAGCGCTGGATGAATTGACCGAACGCCGCAACGTCTTGATCGACTCCGAAAAAATCCTTGCGTTTGCCAGGATCGACGATTCGCCCAAAACCGCTGTCCGGCATATCGATGAAAACGAGATCGCTCTTGTCGAGCAACGTGTTCGGGTTGTCAACGATGGGATACGGCGGCGGCCCCGACGGTGTTCCATCGGCAGTTACCACGTGAACCGGGCCCACCGAACCCATACGCAGCCACATCGTGGAGCTTCCCGGTCCGCCGTTGTACAGAAAAGTGACGGGACGGCCTCTTCCTTGAGCTGTATACGCCGTATAGAAAACGCGCGCCGTGGGTTGATCCCGCTCGTTGCGCAACGTAATCGTTCCGGCTCGCGCGGTGTATTGGATCGTTCTCCCATCGACGGCAACCGAGTGCTGAGTTACCGCGTCAGGGACTTCCGCCGCAAAGGCGCGCTCAACCGCCGGCCCCGGTGACGAGCCAGGCATCGGTTGAGGGAGGGGCTCGGCGGCAACCACGGATGTCGTCATGCCTAGCGCGAGCATCAATATACAATGGAAGAGCCTGTTCAACGATTTAATCTCCAAGCAGAGTACTCGGGTACGGTATCGCGCTTCGCGGCCGCAGACCCTTTACGCCGCTCGACGCAGCACTTGTGCCCGCCATTGCGAGTGAGATCATGGTTTGGTTGTGACTCCGGTCACAACCGGCCAGGGCCCAACCGTTGTAAACATGAGTGTGATGTTATGAAACAAATTGGCGTGCTATCCGCGCAGTTGATCAACCGTTTGGAAGTAAAAATTGCTTTGTTGGCTGTGGTGGTGCTGGTGATAGCCTTTTCAACACAACCTAAATCCCCTCGTCCCCCATTGATCTCCGACACGGAGCCCGAACGCATTACAGTGAACAGCGTCAAAGTCGCAAGTGGTGCTTCAGTTGGAACTCCCAAGTTGGTGGTTCAACCTCGGAGCCAGGTGGCCGCTTCCCGGACAACGGAATCGCGCGTTTTGCCCTCAACCCAGATCGCGCGCGTCGGCGAAGTGAGTCTGTTGGTACCGAATTTAGGTAAGTCTCTGCAGGCAGTTGCTGTGCTCATCCATCGACAAAGCGGCGACTTAGTTTCGCTTGACGATCAGAATCCGGAAGAAAGCCGCTTTCACCGCACCGCCCAGATGGAGATCCGGGTGCCTGAGGGGCGTTTTGATACGACGATGGCAGCGTTGAGCCAAATCGGGAAGGCGCGAGCCCGAACGATTTCTGCAGAAGACCTTAGTTCTCAAATCGTCGATTCAGCCGCGCGTTTGCGTAATTTGCGGCGCACCGAGGGCGATATTTCAAAAATCATGGATCGCGCCGGATCCATCGGGCAGGTGCTTGAAGCCGAAAATCAGCTTTCGTCCACGCGCGAGCAGATCGAAACGCTTCAGGCGGAATTAAAGACGATGCAAACGCGAGTGCGTTATTCCACCATCAAGGTTACGATGGAAGCGGAAGCTGCCAGCCCAGTGGTGGCGAGCAGCGGTGCCGCGCAACTGGCTGACGCCTGGCGTTCAGCGCTGCATGCGGTGTGGCAGCTAACACTTGGGTTAGCAGCAGCGCCGATGTGGGTAGCAGTCTTTGTACCGTACTTCATCATCGCAGCCATCGCGTTCTCGCTGCTAAACGTGCAATTGCGGAAAAAACGTGGCTCGGCCTGACGCCAAAAAGCCTCTGCGCGAAGCAGGTAAGTGCACACCCTGATATGGATTTTTGTTCTCTATGCCGTAGGTAGCGAGCGACCATCTTAGGTCGTGGGAGGAAACGATGAAGCAACCTTCATGGACGCTGGCGCCGTACTTACGCGTCGCTAATGCGAGTCAAGCCATCGATTGGTATGTTGCAGTCTTCGGCGCAACGGAAAAAGAGCGTTATGAGATGCCCGATGGAAGAATCGGGCACGCGGAGCTTGACGTGCACGGCAACTTGTTATGTCTAGCGGATACCTCCGCCGCAGGTCAGTTTCAGCAGCCCAAAAGCTACAATGAGGTCCCCATTACTCTATACGCCGTCGTACCGGACGTGGATGCCGTGTTCGCTAAAGCGATTGAGGCGGGAGCCCACATCGATCGGCCGTTGGCAGATCAAAGCTATGGGCACCGAAACGGCGGTTTTATCGATCCGTACGGCCACGTTTGGTACGTTCCAACGCCGCTTGCGGTTACTACCTAAAGCGGAGCGCCGCTCGCGGACGGCGCGGGATTTGGGGCAGTCGAGGGAGTTGATGCTGCAGCGGCGTCGGCGTTGGGATGCATGGTGGTGTGTGTATCTGCACCTTTGGCTTCCCCGCTTCGGCGAGGTGCGCGGAAGGCAGGGCGGTCGAGATTTCGCCCTGCAGGCTTGGCAAACACGGAACCGGCTCGGCGAAATAGTGCATGGTAAAACCGGTCTCCAGATCCTTTTTGACCTGCTTGCCGAAGAACGTGCTTGAGTATTTGGACTCCAGCAGCTGCATGTACTGCCAAGCTTTTTCCTGGTACTCTTTCGTCCAGATCTTCTTGTACATCTCAGACGCGAGGTAGTACGACCGGGGCAGGTGAGGATCGTTCTGATGCGTCTTCGCCCATTCACGCAGCGCTTCGTCCGCAAAACCAACTTTATTGATGATGCCGGAATCGGTCGTGTAGGCACCGGCACGAATCTTCTCGTGCATAAATGTATTATTGATGCCCAAAAAGCTCAGCTTCATGCGCCCAAAATATTTATCGGCCGGAGCCATATGCTTGAGCGGGTGCTGTTTTTGTTGCGCGATAGCGGCTGATTGGTGATCGGCGTCCGCGACCGCGAAGCAAAGAGCAATGAACCCGGCCAACGGTAGGCCGCGCATCATCGTTTATCCGCGTTGATGGCTTTCCCCACAATGGGCACTTCGCTGGTTTCCTCTCCGAAAAGGACCGGGTATGCGAGTCCGGCAAGCCCGCCTCCGATAAGCGGTGCTATCCAGAACAACCATAGCTGCGCAATTTCAGCCGATCCCGCAAAGAGCGCAGGGCCGGTGCTGCGCGCTGGATTCACCGATGTATTGTCTACCGGAATGCTGATGAGATGTATTAGCGTTAGCGCCAAACCGATCGCGAGACCGGCAAATCCCACGGGCGCGCGGCGATCCGTTGCTCCTAGGATGACCATAAGAAAACCAAACGTCAGAACGATCTCGACAGCAGCGCCGAACCCATTGCGTACCCGTCGGGCGAAAGCGCGCCGTATCAGTTACTTGCAAACTGCCCAACTGCAAATCCCGATTTTCCGCTTGCGATCACGAATAATACGGCTGCCGCAACGATGGCACCGATCACCTGAGCGGCCATATAGGGCAAGACATCGCGAGAGGGAAATCGCTTGGCCAACCACAGTCCGAAGGTGACGGCGGGATTGATATGGCAACCGGAAATCGGCCCAATAGTGTATGCCATCGTCAACAGCGTGAGTCCGAATGCTAAAGCCACTCCTGCGAAGCCGATTCCCAGGCGAGGGAAAGCCGCCGCAAGCACGGCGCTTCCGCAACCGCCGAAAACAAGCCAAAATGTTCCGAAAAATTCTGCCGTGAGGCGTCTGGAGAGGGCCATGAAAGATTTCCTTTCTGCTGCAGCGACTATTTGCCTATTGCCGCGAGCCGCTGGTTTAGCCAACAATGCATTCGACCCTGTCGACGGTACAGTCTCTTGCTTGATGACGGGAAGGCGCGCGCTATGAATCGTGAGCCTGCGATGCGACCTTGGATTGGCGCAATCGTCGTAGGGGCAATCATCTCGTGGGCGCCGGCGGACAGTGCGTCTCTCTCCGTCTCATCGCGTATTAGTGCGACCGGCGTGGGGGCAATCATGTTCGGAGTAACGCCGGCGCAAGCGCGAGCTACAGGCGAAAAATTCGATAACACCGCGCCCGTCCGCGGGAGTACTTGTTTTTATATGCGTCCGCGAGCGTTGCCAGGTCTGGCATTTCTCGTCGAAGGAGGTACCATTCGCCGTGCGGAGGTCAGCAAGGCGACCATCGGGACGACCGACGACATTCGGATCGGAGACTCTGCGTCCAAAGTGCTAAAACTCTACGGAGGCCGCGCCCACTCATCGACCGACAAGTATGATCCACACGCTCGAGTAATCATCGTTGATAACAAGAGCGCCTCGGATGCAAAACGGAAAATGGTGTTTAAGGTCAACGCCGGCAAAGTTCGGAGCATCTACGCTGGACTAGTGCCGCAAATTAACTATGTGGAAGGATGTGCTTAATCGCAATGAAGTGGATGAATCTGGTGCATTGCAGCGTTGGTGCTTCGTTGCTGGGATGCGGCACCGCGCATGGCAAATCCCGCGTCGATGCCCGGTCCGCCGGGATCGATCGTGAGCTCGGTTCCGGTCGCTGCGCCTGGCGCCGCTTCCGCATGGAGAATACGATACGTCTCCACCGGTCTTGATGGGAAACGCATTGAGGTCACAGGCGTCGTTATCGCACCAAATTCCTCCGGCAAGAATAAGCCCGTTATTGGCTATGCGCATGGAACGCTTGGCATCGCCGAACGCTGTGCTCCCTCATCGCGGGATCCGAAGTTCACCTATATAACCGGCCTACAGGACATGATCGCTCACGGATTCGTTGTTGCCGCAACAGACTATCCTGGAATGGGCACTACCGGCCCGCATCCATACTTGGTCGGAGTCAGCGAGGGACGCGCAGTTCTCGATTCGGTGCGAGCTGCGCGCCGCATCGCCGCTGCTGGTGCGTCCGCGCGATTCATTCCCTGGGGCTACTCGCAAGGTGGACACGCGGCGCTGTTTGCTGGGCAGCTTGCCGGCACTTATGCCCCAGAATTGCAGATGGCCGGAATAGCCGCCGGGGCGCCGCCCACGGACCTCTACGAGACGATCAAGTTTCACATCGATCAGAACCGCAACCGGTTACTAGCAGCGTACCTGTTGTCCGCATGGTCGAGCGTCTATCATCTGCACTTGGAAGAAGTCCTCGACAAGCGCTCGATTTCAGCGCTTCGCCTCGCGGCGCGTTCCTGTCTGGGAACCCGGTTGGATGCCGTCTTCGCGGCGCTGCACAACGTCAATCTCGGAAGTAAGTTTCTGAACGAACGAATGCATAGCAATGTCGCTTGGAACAGGCGGTTTGCGGAAAACTCGCCGGGGATCGTCTCGCGTGCCCCGTACTTCGTCGCGCAAGGTTTGACGGACACCATCGTGCCCCCCAACGACACGAACGCCTATGTAAAACGCGCCTGCTCGAACGGTAACCGTGTCGCTTACGCCCGTTTTGCGGGTATGGGACACATTGCCGCCGACGCTGATGCTGCAAAATCGGCGGTAGCGTGGATCTCCGCTCGCTTCAAAGGCTCACCCGCGTTGAGCGATTGCGCATCGAATGTGCCCCGATAAGCTGAACGCATGAATGTGTTTAACGCCGGAAAGCGCGTCATGTTTTGCTGATGCTGAGCCTGGCCCTTGTCATTATTCTACAGTTCATCGCGATTTCACACGTCGGCTCCCCGGTGATCAAGACGGCCGATATCGGACACGGTATAAAGCTGCACTATGTCGAGCAGGGCAGCGGTACCCTTATCGTATTCGTGCACGGCTCGCTCAGCGATGGCGGTTATTGAGCCGATCAACTGGGCCCGTTCGCCAAGCATTATCGCGTAATCGCGTATAGCCGGCGGTACAATTTTCCGAACAGGAACCCCGCACGCCCGGGATATTCGGCAATCGCCGACGCCGACGACCTTGCCGCCCTCATTCATACGCTCCGGCTTGGCAGAGTCGTCGTCGTGGGCCATTCCTATGGTGCATTTACGGCGCTATTTTTCACGCACAAACACCCGGAACTGGTTCGCGCTCTGGTGTTGGCCGAACCACCCGCTGTGTCGCTACTCGCGCATCTGCCGGGTAGACAACACAAGGCCGGATTTGCAATGCTCGCAGACATCAAACGGCGCATGGTTCTGCCGATGCAGACCGCGTTTCGTAAGGGCAACAGGGAAGCTGGAATCAGTGCGTTTATGGCCTACGTATTCAACGATCCGCGCGCATGGAAAAAAATGTCTGAGGCTTCGCGGCGCCAGACGCTGCGCGACGCGCACGAATGGGACGTCATGATGACCACCGGAACTTTGTTTCCGGATATTCAGCCGGCGACAATCAAGGGGATAACAGCGCCGGTACTGCTGCTTTCCGGCAAGAAGTCATATCCGTTTCTGCGCCTTGATCGATCAAGAATTGGCATTGCTTCTTCCACACAATCAGGACATCGTTTTCCGTGGAGCCGGTCACCAAATGTGGTACCAGTATCCCGATGAGTGTCGTAATGACGTGGAGATATTCCTCCGTCGCCTCAAAGCCGGGTGAGCAGACCCAAGCGTTACTGGGGTGGCAACGACGTTGCAAACGGCGGACGCTTGAAGGAGCCGTTGCACGCGGTGAGATCGAGCCCCGCCCATGAACCGGCCCGGATGAATTTTTCTATTACGCGGTCCACGCAGGGCGACTCCGTATCGTGGGGAGCGTTGGCCACCAACATTTGACGAGCGTTGGAAAGATATTGCAGCTCTTGCTTTCCTTCGTACGAGGGCGTCGCCGGATCGTCGGTTCCAGAGACCATTAATATGGGGGCCGCGCTGCGCACCGGCTCGTAGAATGTTGCGCGAAGAGCGGGGACGTTCCAAACCTTACAAGCACGCTGCTGTGCAGCGGCGCGATCGTCCCCAAACCACGAATGGGTCTTCGCGTACTTCATGTCGGCCGGCGAGTTCCCAAAAGGTACGACTTCCGCGCAGGTATATGACAAGAAGCCGCCGGCGTCAACAAGCGCCGCGAATTCTTGCGTAAGGCCATCCACTAATGTCCCGAGCGGGAGCGTGTCATGATGGTACGCCCGTTCGATGACGGAGGGCAGATAGGCGGCGGTCGGGGCGTCATAGAGCGAGTGCCGAATAACGTCGGCGAAAACCTCCCGCGATAACGACACGATCTCCACGCGCTTGGTCACGCTGTTTTTCACGCTAACCCGGACGGGTCCGTTGTCGAAGCGGTGGAGCACCGAAAAGAAATGCGAGCGGAAGTTCGGAAAGGTTGCGCGGCAGCGCGGGTCATGTTCGCAATCGGCTCTGAGACGATCGAGCGAGACTTGGGAACCCCTTGCTAAATCTCGGAAAAAGTGCATGATGCCGGGGGGAGCGACGGCCTGAAGTACCGCGCTCTCCACGCGCTCCGGATGCCGGCGCATGTACACGAAAGCGGTAAACGTTCCATACGATCCCACATCGAAGATCAGCCGCTGGTATCCCAAAGCGCCACGCAAGTCATCAAGATCGTCTACCGCGATCGGCGTATTGTATTGGCGCAGATCAGAGCTTTCGGCGCTCTTCTTCCGGCAGGCCGCAAGGCGCTTGGCCGGCCAGAGCTGGCGAAAATACACGTCCGGCTTTCCCGCAGGAGCGAGCTGACACGCGAGGCTGTGTGACTGGCCGAATCCGCGCTCGTCGACGAACAAAATATCGTAATGATCTCGCAATGCCGATAGCTCTTTCAAGAATGCGCCATCCGCAATGCCGGGCACAGCTCCGAGCTCCGAACCGGGGCCCCCGAGGTTGACGTAGATCACGCGCCCGTTCGGCTGCTTGGCTTTCAACACGACGAAATGAATCCGAATCGTACGCCCGCTCCTCGAAGCGCGGTTTTCAAAGACACGCAGTGAACCGCACTCCGCGGGCACTTTCGATTTCCCCTCGCTGCAACTATGGACGCGCAATCTCCCGTGATCGCTTGCCGCATACGCATGCATCGATGCCGTCGTAGTTACGACGAACAGCGCTAAGAGAACGCCGCAGAAACGCATGAAGAAGAGTCCTTCCGTATAGCTACGACGCACTGGGCGCTAGCACACAGCCCGATGTCTATGAACGGCGCCTGAGCGAATTATCGAGCATAATCGCAAAAAGCCTCCTGAGAATAGCAATTGTTCTGGCGCGGCCTATTCGCCCGTTTCGCCATATATTATGCGCCCGGCCCGAATTGTAAGCCGGACATCCGCGAAGATATCCGCTCCCCTCGACACATCGCCGCGCAGGACTACAATATCGGCCGGTTCCCCTGGAGAAATTGTGCCGGCAGTCGACGAATTGCTAAAGCGGCGTGCCGGCGAAGTCGTCAGCGAGGCCAGAATGCCGGCGAAACCCAATCCGGCTTGCTCCATGAGGAGGTACTCATCTTTCGGATCGGGATCAACGGCACCGTGGTCCGTTCCGAACAATATTGAGCCGCCAGCGGTATCAAACGAGGCCAACTGCGCGATCGCGGAGCCGAGAATCTGCGCGCGTAAGGACGCGCGATCGTGCCGCATCATGTGCTTCCAGAGCATCAGTGTCGGTATCAGCGCGATTTGGAGACTCTTCATCGCAGCAAAGTGCTGTTTCCACGATTGCGAACGCGGTACTGTGTGTGCGATCACGTCGACGCGCGCGTTAACCGCACGGCGCAAATCTTCGTCGGTATTCGGATGAACGAATACCGGCTTATGTGCTGAGTGCGCGGTCTCGACTATGGCGTGCATCGCCTCCTCGCTAAGTATCGATTCAGGCATCGATGGCGGCCCCGATGCGAATATCTTAATTGCGTCAACGCCTGCATCCACCAGGGAACGCGCTACAACGGCAGCATGCGCTGGACCTTTGCTCTCCGGCAACGGTACCTTCATCCAGCCCATCATGGCCGCCACATTGTCCGAAGGAACGGCGCCTACCGGCACGATGCCGGGACCCGTCGAAAAGATGCCGGGCCCATCGACCTCTCCAGACTGAATGCGGCGATAAATCGCCTTCGTATTTTCGTGGAGCGACGAAAGGTCAAATATAGAGGTGAAGCCGTAGCTGGTGAAGTCCTGCAATTGCAGGCTAAGCTCCGCCGCAGGAATATTCTGACTATCACTCCATTTGCGCTCAGTCATGTGAACGTGGCAGTTCCAAAAACCTGCTACGATCGTTGTTTCGCTACAATCGATGGCGCTAGCTCCTGTGGGTATCTCGATAGAGCCCCGTTCGCCGACCGCCACGATTTTCTCGCCATCAATAAGGAGCACGCCATTTCGGATCGGTTGGCTCTGCGGATCGACGCAAATAGTGCAGCCCATAAGCGCAATGATGCTCACAGGCTGAATGATCGCACAAAACTGCGAGAGTTAAAAGGCCCCGCTGCGGCGGAGCCTCTTCACAAATGAAGACTCGGGCTTACTGGTAAGGTGCACTTATTCCAACCAGTACTTATTCTTCCATCGGCCGACTTACGGCTCTCGTTCTCGAATAGCGATAACGGGGGCTGTAAGTCAAATTTCATGACCTAGCCTCGGCGCGCGAGGTGGGATGAGATGAGCCAGAGGCCCACGCCGATGAAGGCCGCGCCGGCCAACGAGCGGCCAGCATCGATATGCGCTCACGCGGCCGCCAGCCGAAGGCCACACCCGCATAGTCAACGATCAGCGTCTGTGCGGCAATCAAAAGAAAGACTGGAATCAGCGGCAGATGACTCAGTTGCCAGCGGAAAGCCGATGGCAATCTCATCGAGCGACACGGCGAAACCAGCAATTATCATGCTGCGCAATGATCTGAATGAGAGACGCTCTGCTTCTTCGATCTTCGCGCGCCTCCCTGAGCGAGTGAATGCCGATAGCGATCGAGATCGCGCCGCCGAGATATCCCGCGAGTGTCGCGAAGCGCGTGGAGACGACGCCGGCGAGCAGAACTCCGATCGCCGGCATCGTTCCCTCGAAGATCGCAAACACAATCGCGGGCCGCAATGGCTTGATGCCCCGCAGACCAACCGCGATCGCCAGGGCCAGCGTATCGAAGCCGAGCGGCAACGTGAATGCCAATATCTTCGGTATCACCTCGGTCCCTAGGGGGATTTGGGGCCGAACGTCGAGCCATATTTCAACTGCAGCACGGTGAATTGATCATTCGCCGCGCCGTTCTGGTAATGGCGCATCCAACTAACTGCGAGCGTTTGCCGCGCGGAAAGCTGCTTGATGAACCCGGTCTCCACTTCAATCTTCTGGGTCGGCACCGGATCGAGTTCGCCCCAGTTCTCGTACCGGTGGACGGAAGTTTCAAAGGTGGTCCCTTGGCCCATTTGCTCATCCAGCGTGCCAGAATAATCGTAGAAGAGCCGCCCGCCGCTAAGACGTTTTTCCACGTTGAAGTTGTTCGCCAACGTCAATCTACTGGTTATGGGTAACGTATAGGTGATGGTCGCAATCGCCCAGTTGTATGCGTCCTCAAAACGGAAGTTATGATGATGCAGCAGAGCGGCGGACGCCGACAGGCGCTGCGACACCGGAACAGTGTAGGTCAGTTGGTACTCGAGCTTGGGTTCGTTTACGTTGTCCCCAAGAATGTTCGGCGGTTCTTCATTAAAGCTGGGATCCTTATACAGCTCCGCTCGGAAATCGAACCCTTGCCCGTGCGCGAAGCCCCAATCCAGATTGAGTCTTGCGTTGAGCGACTCGTTCGGATCGTCGCCGATGAGCGAATGACGCCCATAGAATAGCGCTTTTCCGGTGAATCCCAGGGGTTGCGCTGGCGGCGGCGTTGCTACTGCACCTTTGGTGGAACCCCCGCTTGCGGCAGCGACATTGGCCGTTGCAATGGGCGCAATCGTCGCAAGCAGCAGTGCGACCAAGTAGCGGCGCATCAGTTGTGCTCCTGAGTTGTCGTCGCACCGCTGTGACTGCTCTTTTGTGGGTTACCGGAGTTCGGCTCCACATCGCGCGCCCAGTTGAGCCACACGGGCACACGATCAGGCGTCTTGCTTTGCGTGTGAGCGAAGGCGCCGAACCCAAGCACGACAAGCGTAACCAAGGCCGAAATCGTAAAGCCGCGACTCGACCGTAAGTGGATTTCGCTCTCGACTTGCACGTTCGGCGCAGCCTGTGCAACGCGATCCGGCTCTGCAAGCGCCTGAACGACACCCGGTCTGGTATCGACGTCCTCATGCACCACTTCTAGTCCGATTATCATTGCGCGAAAATTGTTCCAACCAGCACGCACGACTTGGATGACGTGCACGACTATGAATGCGAGAATGCCGAGCATGAGCAGGAAGTGCTGGAGCCGGATCGCGGTCTGACCTCCCAATGCGTTCGCGAGCCCCGCCCAGTCCTTGAAGTAAATTGGTAAGCCAGTAACGATTTCTCCTAAGCCCATCAGAATGACGGCCGTGTACGCGATGCGCTGAGCACCATTGTACTTGACTTGCAGCGGATGGTGCGATTTTAGTCCCGGATCGTGAAGGACGACCAGATAGGCGTCTTTCCACGACGCTGCCGTTGGGATGATGTTTTCCCATTGGCGGCTCGCAGCGAGGTAGATGGCGTACAGCACGCCTACGGCAATCATGATGAACGAAAAGAGCACATGCCAAACGCGTCCTTCGTCGTTTCGGTGATCGAGGTGGAGTGCTGAATAGAATCGCGGCGAGAACCAATGACTCCAACTGAGTTCGGGCGTGCCGCTGAGCAGCAAGAACGCCGTCCAAACGAGAACTGCGATGACGACGACGTTTGCCCAGTGCAATAGTCGGGCGGAAAGCGAATGCTTGACGTAGATCTGCTGCACCGTGTGCCCCGCAGCAACCTGCGCGGATACGAATTGTGACTCCATGGAAAATCTCCAAATCCGAAGCTGCGCCGATGAGACATCGACGCGAAGTAAGGGAATGAGGGAGTGGAAGGTTAGGCTTGGATTGGGGGAGGGCGCTGAAAGAGCGGAGGTGGCCACGTGTCGTGCCGCTGCGCGAGAATGCGACAAACGCTTAGGCCGAATGAGGAGTGCGGTGTTGGCCGCTCAGTAATGAAAAACGTGAGTATTGCGATCCCAACCGCGGGCAGGATGCGGAGGGCAAAATAGCTCACCAGCACGGCAACCAAGGCGATGACTAGCGACGTAATGAGCCACGCGGCCACATCGTCGTGCCCGAGCAGCGGCCGTCCTTCTCCGTGATGTGCGAGAGCGGCAAACCCGACCGACAGGGCAAGGGTAAAGATGAAAAACCGGCAGCCTTGCCCTTTGAAGGGTAGTTCCTTCAAATCTAACCGCAGCCGCCGTTTGAGGTCCAGCAGCCCAGAAGCGGCCCGATAGCGCGATGCGAAAGCGAAGATGACGGCTACGGCAATCGCCATACTAATAAAAAGAACGTCGCGGCGCGCCGTTATGGTAAATCCGCTCTCATCGAACCGTTCCAGCAGCACCTGGGTGGCGAGCGCAAAGATACCGCACAGCGCTACGTACGTCGCTATTGATGAGGTCGCTGCTCGCCGTTATGCCGTCACGCCTTTTCTGATACGTGTAGCCTTAGCGCGGCGCCTGCCTCGAGTCCGACGAATCGCCCGCTCTTATTACTGGCTTTTCGCTGATAGGACTGCCCTATTCAAACCTCCCGGATGCCTCACGATTACCATAGTAGTTACGCAAATGCTACGCGTCGACAACGTTATTTTACGCCTTGGAAAAGCGGCCCAAGCAACAATCTTCCTCGAACACCTGCTGGCCCGCCCGTACAGAGTCATTCCTCGCGATTGGTAGCAGCAATCCACGCTCTCCCTGGCTCAACGAAACGATCCCGCTGCCGAGATTGTACTTATCTATGTCGTTAAATTCATGCCTTTTAGAACCCCACATCGTCATGTTCTGTGCTGCCGATGAGATGATCGCCCATGCCCGCTGGGCACAAGGGCGTGGCACGCCGGTCGTTCGTTTAGCGTCGTTTCCCGTTACGGCTTTGTGTACAGCGCAGTCGGCCTCAACGGTAACGTAGTAGTTGCCCTTGATTCCGGGCATCTGCTGAACAACCACAGCAAAACGCCTCGGCGCGAACCTCAGAAAGCGCCGGGTCGGCCTTTTACTGACTCAAGAAGATGTACCCGATCGGTGCGGCATTGCTACCGTCACTATCAGAAGCTTGAAGCTGGCGAAGTTAATGTAACCCTGCGAACTCTTGTCCGCTTGTCGAACGCTTTGAAGACTGAGCTACGGGCCCTTTTCTAGGCACTGGCATCTCGGCGCCATTTTGCATAATCGTTGTAGGAATTGCCCGCCGCTTCTGACCATTGTGCTGCTCGCTGGACATTCACGTTCAGCAAGGGCGATAGAATTGCAGGCGACAAGTCCGCCGCCAAGAACATCAGGGCCGCATTTCTTCCGGGGCGCGCCTTGATTCCCAAAACGGTGCAGCGTTCGGCGTTTCTTGAGATAGGCGGATCTGCTTCCATTTATTTTTGACGATGAGGGCAACCGGGCCAACAGCAAGGTCGGTGCATACCTTTATGCATTTTATCAAGGCCGACGGTTATACGGCGTTTTCTGGTTTCATTTTTCTTAGCAGACGTAACCCAGCAGATCCACTCATTGCGTGCTAGTGGTGTAATGTCCGCCCACACATCCTTCACAATAGAGTCAGACTCGATTGCTTTGCGAAAGTCTGTTGGCATTTCATGTACCATACCAGTGGCGCGTTCTTGTTTAGCCATCACCTTAGATCAGAATTCCTAATATGACGCGGCGTTTCGACGCGCAATCCGTCTTTTTCCCGTCTCGGGTGCACGCCCAGTCGTTCGACGAGACGCACTCGCCGCCGACCCAACCTGAACGCTAACTACGGACTGCGCACGTTACATTTAACAAAATAAGTCGTCTTCTAACTACAGCCGCTCGTAGCTCCGCAGGTGTCGCACTTGGTGCATGTGCCGTTGCGGATCATTGTGAACTGGCCGCAATCACGACAGGGATCGCCCTCGTAGCCTTTTGCTAGAGCAACGCGCGCGCGCTCTGCCCGCACGGCGTAGCCGTTGCCGTTGCTGGTAACGCTGGCGCCCACGAGCGCTTGCGGTACTTGTGGAGCTCGCGGCGTTCGTGGTGCCGTCATTGGGGAGGGCGCCGATGCGACGGTGGGCTTTAGGTGAGAACTCGTCGGGTGCATTTTTTCGCCCGCCGCCGCTTCCGCAACTGAAGTGTAGCGAACTTCGCCTTCCTCTTCGGCGGTGTACTCGGGGTCCGGCCCCATTGCGTCGACCGCCATGTCCGGTTGCACTTGAGCTAATTCGTAGCGTCCCAAATAGCTTACCGCTACCTCGCGGAAGATGTAATCCAAAATCGAGGTCGCCATCTTGATGTTTTCGTGCCCCACAACGGGACCGTTGGGTTCGAAGCGCGTGAACGTAAAGGCTTCGACGTATTCCTCCAAAGGAACGCCATGCTGCAATCCCAGACTCACAGCGATGGCAAAATTGTTCATCAACGAGCGGAAAGCGGCGCCTTCCTTATGCATGTCTAAGAAGATTTCACCAAGCGTTCCATCTTCATATTCACCGGTTCGCAAATAGACTTTATGGCCGCCCACGATCGCTTTTTGCGTGTATCCGCTGCGCCGATCGGGCATGCGGCGACGCTTGGCGATATACCGGTACACGATTTTTTCTGCAATCTTCAGCGGAGTCTGATACGGCGCTTCGACCTCGGCATCGATGTCGGCGCCCAGATCGTAGGTGCCGGCAAGGGGCTGCGATAGCTTGGAACCGTCGCGATAGAGCGCAACCGCTTTAATCATGCGTTCCCAGCTGTACCGGTACGCTTCTTTCACCTCTGCGATGGTTGCCGACTGCGGAAGGTTGATGGTCTTCGAGATGGCCCCACTCACGAACGGCTGCGCCGCTGCCATCATGTCAACGTGTGCCAACGGCCGGATGAAACGCGAACCGTGCTTACCACAGGGAGTAGCGCAATCAAATACGGGGAGATGCTCGTCTTTGAGGAACGGCGCGCCTTCCAAGGTCATGCGGCCGCAAATTACATCGGAAGCTTCATCGATTTGCTGCTGCGTGAAGCCGAGCGCGTCGCGCAGTATCGAAAAATTCCAATTATCGAGTTGAGCTTCCGTTATTCCCAACGTCTTCGTGGAAAACTCGCGTCCCAGGGCGAAATGGTTGAACGCAAAAGATAATTCAAATGCGCCGGCCAGTTGCACTTCGATTTTATCAAGGGTGGCATCATCGAAGCCGCGATTTTTCAGAGTGGCGCGGTTGATGTGCGGAGCTCCCTCAAGGGAACCAGTGCCCTTTGCGTGGATTTCAATGGCTTGAATCTGTTCTGGGGTATATCCAAGGCGCTTCAAGGCCGAGTCAACGGATTGGTTTACGATCTTGAAGTAGCCGCCGCCGGCCAGCTTCTTGAATTTCACGAGCGCAAAGTCCGGCTCGATGCCTGTTGTGTCACAGTCCATCAGCAAGGATATGGTTCCGGTAGGTGCGATACACGTCACCTGCGCGTTACGGAACCCGGCAACTTCACCGATGGTGAGTGCGCGATCCCACATATTGCGTGCTAACTGCCATGTCTCTTGGGTAAACAACGTCGGTGCGTGCGTGGTTGGTGTAACTAAGAGGCCTTCGTATTCGTTCGCCCGGTACACTGCACTGCGATGATTTCGAATCACGCGCAACATCTCGTCGCGGTTGAACTGATAACGAGCAAAGGCCCCTTGCTCTTGGGCCATTTCTGCGGAAGCCAAGTACGCGGCGCCCGTCATCAGGGCGGTTATCGCGCCGCACCAACCGAAGCCGTCCTCGGAATCGTATGGCAGTCCCAATCGCATCAGCAGCGTTCCAAGATTTGCATAACCTAGTCCTAGGGTGCGAAAATCAAAGGATTTCTGAGCGATCGTTTGCGACGGGAATTGCGCCATGACGACGCTAACTTCGAGCGTGAAGGTCCAGAGGCGACACGCTTGAGAGAACGCTTCAGCGTCGAAACGGCCGCTGCTTTCGTCGAGAAATTTGACTAAGTTTATGCTGGCGAGATTGCAAGCCGTATCATCTAAGAAAACATATTCAGAGCAGTTATGAACTACAAGGCCGTTAGTGACGAAGTGGTGCGTATCAGGCTCCGTTAGGTCGAAGACCTCACGTTCACCGACGTACTCTAATTCTGAAAACCGATCGCTCAAAACATCACGGTATGCTTCAAAGGCGGCATTCACTTGCGCGAGTTTGCGAGCTTTATGAGAGCGCGGATGAAAACCAATCTCTCGCTCAAAGATAACCCGTGACGAACGCGATATGCGTAACGAATGCATTTCTTTTCGGTCGTCGCACAGCTCAGATTTGACTCCAAAAGAAAGAAGCAACAGTTGCGTCTGCTTTAGGAGTTCGAGCGAACCCGAATCGACGCTGACATATGAGCTATCGTCGCTATACTTTGCCACGGTGCCGGCTGTGGTAAAGAGGCCCTGAAGAACCTTACTGAGTGACTCTCGATTCAGCCGGTGTATCGCCTCAGCAAAGCGTTTGTGCTCGTTCCCTTTGCCTGAAACGACAAATTCTGCAACGCCTGGTGTCACCCTGAGCTTGTCGAAGGGCGGGACGTACGAGGGTCCATGCTTCGACAGGCTCAGCATGACATTGTTGGCTGGCGCAGCATGGCATGCAATATCCAGCTCGTCTGCGATAGTACCGTCACCGACGGCGATACCGATTTCAACGGCGGTGCGGTCCGGCAGTGACGCGGAACCGAACCGGGAGCCACTCAGTAAAATTCGGTCGTCCACAGTAAGCTCATGCGCTGGAACGTCTCCACGATTCTGCGTAAAAACCCGATGGTCGGCGGTCAGCTGCAGTTCGTAACCCGCTTGAGTACGTAACGTGTAAACGGGTTTCCGCCCAGTCGGAAAAATGTGGGAAACGAAATGGCTAGCCCCATCCGCGCCGATAACGAACGACGATTTTCCGACCAATGAATCGATACGTTGCAGTCCATCGGCAGTCGCCACTAGCGTCTCGCCTGTAACGCACGGATTACTTGCGTTTATTGCACCATCTTTGGGACAGGTGTGCCATTCGTTGAGCGTTGTTTGGAACTGAACGCCTGGATCGGCGCATTGCCACGCCGACATGGCAATTTTGTCCCACAGATCCTGTGCGGGAACGGCTTTGCGCACCCGACCGTCGGTGCGGTTGGTTAATGCCCACGTCTCACCGGCATCCAGCTTGGCAAAAAAATCGTTTGGAATGCGAACGGAGTTGTTGGAGTTCTGTCCAGACACCGTGCCGTAAGCCTTTGAATCCCAATTAGTATCGTAGGTCTCGATTTGGAGTTCACGGTAGCCCTGCCGCGCAAAGTCGAGCGCATATTGAATGTTCGCCTGCGGAATGCCGGCGATAAGTGCCGCGCGCATCGCCTGCTTTAACGTGGGGTTCAAAGCAGGATCCAAACGCGCCGATTCCGGCACAGCATCGTTGTGTGCGGCTTGCATAATCAGATTTAAGTGTTTTTGGCAAGCAATGGAGCCGGCAACCAGATCGGAAACTTTCTGCTCTTCCTTGACCTTCCACATGATGAATTCTTCGATGTCGGGATGATCGAGATCGAGCACAACCATTTTGGCGGCGCGCCGAGTCGTGCCGCCGGATTTAATCGCTCCGGCAGCGCGGTCTCCGACGCGCAAAAACGACATCAACCCGGAACTTGTGCCGCCACCGGAAAGGCGCTCACCTTCACCGCGAATCTGCGAGAAGTTCGAGCCCGTACCGCTCCCGTGTTTATAAATGCGCGCTTCCCGCACCCACAAATCCATGATGCCGCCTTCGTTGACCAAGTCATCGCTGACGGATTGAATGTAGCACGCGTGCGCGGAAGCGTGCTCGTAGGCGTTCGCGGAGCGGGTGAGTTCTTTGGTCTGCGGATCGACAAAGTAATGGCCTTGCGCCGGACCCGCAATGCCGTACGCCCAGTGCAAGCCGGTATTGAACCACTGAGGACTGTTTGGCGCACCAATCTGCAAGGCGAGCATCGCCCGCATCTCGTCGTAATAGATTTTGGCGTCGTCTTCGCTGTCGAAATAGTTGTTCTTAAAGGCCCAGTAGGTCCAGCAACCCGCCAGCCGGTTGAAAACCTGACGAGAATCCGTTTCGCTCCCAAATTGAGCGTCGCGAGGGAGCGAAGTTAACGCGTCTTCATCGGCTACGCTACGCGCGAGCCATGTAGGAACGCCATCCTCCAACACCGGCTTGAGCGCCGCGGGGATACCTGCCTTGCGGAAGTATTTCTGGGCCAGGATATCGACAGCGACTTGACTCCAGTGGTCCGGTACGAGCACCCCAGAAGCTTCAAAAATCAGCGCACCGTTGGGATTGACGATTCGGGAGGTGCGCGGTTCGAAACTGACGCGGGCATAGGGATTGTCGGGCGAAGTGTAAACTCGGCGGAATTTCATAGACTGACCTTTCGGGCTCGGTCACTTTCAAGCGATGACAATCGAACGCCTGTTCGAAATAACGAACCGTGGCAGCAAAACCGGTACTAGATATTGTACTACCGATTCCACGCAGATACAAGATGTGGGCTGGCGGTCCTTGTGGGGCCGATGTTCAGAAGCTCACATTTCTTGCGAACAAGTCGGCGCGAGCTGGCGGTATCATGGTACACGTGTGCATAAAGCCGAGGATAGCGGGGAGAACTCGCGCAAGCAGGCCAGATGCTCGGACCGAACCGCTTCGCTCCCCGCCTTTGCGACGTGTCCCTCGCGGATTTAGCCGCGAACGGCTTCCGCGGGATCATCGTTGACCTCGATAACACCTTGGTTGGTTACGGGCGTGCCGAGGTCATGAAAGATCATTTGGATTGGGTGGCGCAAGCCCACGAAAGCGGCTTCCGAATCGTTATGCTCTCCAACAACTTCAGCGATCGCGTTACGCAAATTGCGCGGCAGCTCGACGTGCTGAGTGTTCCCAACGCCCTCAAACCGTTACCGTTCGGATTTGCCCGAGCGCTGCAAGCACTGAAACTGCCGCGCCATCAAGTGTTTGTGGTCGGCGATCAATTGTTTACCGATGTCTTGGGCGCAAAGCTCTTCGGTCTCTACACCATCCTGACCGAACCGATCGAACCGCATGACTTTGCGATTACTCGTTTGTTTCGCTTTTTCGAACGCTTGGCGTTGCGCGGTCGGAGCGCACCATGAAGCTTGCACTTATCGGCGATCCCGTCGTGCACAGCCGTAGCCCCGAACTGCACAATAGGTTCCTGCGAGAGGCGGATCTCGACGGAAGTTACGTCGCCGTTCCCGTCAAAAAAGGTCACGCCGTTGAGGTAATCCAGAGGTTGCAAAGCGATGGATACGCGGGCCTCAATGTTACGAGTCCTCTGAAACAAGAAGTCATTGCAGCGTGCGATGAACTCGATGAGGAAGCGGCGATGGCCGATGCCGTTAACACGATCATTTTTGGACGCCGGATCGTTGGCGCGAACACCGATGGTATCGGTGCGCGCAGTGCGATCGAATCCGTTATCGGAAACGCCGTTGCGCTGGAGCGCATTGGCGTCCTGGGAACCGGCGCGACCGCGCGCGCAATCCTAGCGCAACTCCGCGAGACCGACGCCTACACCTTTCTGTGGGGACGCGACGGCGCAGCAGTTTCGGCTTTATGCGAGCGCTTCGAAGCGCTGCACTGGCCGGACAACCCGCCTGAGTTGGTTATTTCTACCCTACCGCCGCACGTCGCGCTGCCGCAAGGTTTGGCGGCAGATTTGCAACGCGCGGACACCGTAATGGACGTCAATTACGGCGAGCGCTCTACGCTTGGTGCCACGATCGGCCGCGAAGTCGTCAAAGGTGACCTCATGGTGGAAGCGCAAGCGCGCGCATCGTTCAACTTATGGCTCTCTGCGGCGGCGCCGCTCAATTGAACGGGCTTCGGAGAGGGGGAGATTCGAACTCCCGAGACCTTTAAGGGGTCTGCTCGCTTTCCAAGCGAGTGCATTCGACCACTCTGCCACCTCTCCGCGGGGGCGCTACATTCGTCGCTGTGCAGCGGCGCCCTGGCCGTCGAAATACGCGACGCGGGCTGATTCTTCTGCCACATCCGTCAACACGAAAGCATCTTCGAGCGTCGCACCGACGGTCGTTAGGCCGTGATTTTCCATGAGCACCGCATCAACGCCGCGCGAAAATTCTGCAGCCACTAGATTTGCAAGTTCTTGCGTACCCGGCGCCGCATACGCCGTCCATGCAAGCTCTCCGAGTGTCTCGCGCGCTCCAACGGTCTCGCATGGGAACGTTGTGCCGAAACTTGACCAGACAACGCAAAACGTCGGATGTGAGTGGACTATCGCCCTGACACCCGGGCGCACGCTGTAGGTCGCAAGGTGCAGCGCCAGTTCGCTTGAGGGAACGGTGTCTCGATCGGTTGCACTACCTGCTTCGTCGACGCGCACGATGTCGCGCTCGCAAAGCTTGCGAAGCGATTGGCGTGCCGGAGTGACCAAGAAGAAACCGTCTTTGAGCCTGACACTAAGGTTTCCGCTTGTGCCGCTGACGAGTCAACGTTTCCATACTTGCCGGCTGTAATATACCAACGTACGCCGCCCACGCTTTTCATCGGAGTTCACCGCGCCGGCCTACGACGCCGGCGGGATTTCGACCTCGCGGCGAAAGGCACTAACGGCCCAGAGCAAAACAGATGCGTAGGTGTTCCAGTCAGTGAACCGATCGCCTCGCGTGATTGTGGCAGAACCTTTCGCGCAAAGCGGCCTGACCGTTCTGCAAGAGAACGGTATCCAAATCGCTTCGTGCATCGGCGCCAGCCGAGCAGAACTTTTGGCAGCCGTAAAAGACGCGCATGGCTTGATCGTGCGTTCGCAAACGCGCGTCGACGCTGAACTCCTGAAGGCGGCGGACAACTTAACCGTCATCGGGCGGGCCGGAGTTGGTGTTGATGCCATCGATGTCACTGCCGCAACGGATGCAGGGATCGTCGTCGTCAATACGCCATCGGCAAATACGCTTGCCGCAACGGAACTCACCTTCGCTCTGCTCCTGGCAGTGATGCGCCACATCCCGCGCGCTTCTCTTTCGGCTGCGGGTGGGCTTTGGGAACGCGGATCGTTCGTCGGTCACGAGTTATATGGAAAAACGCTCGGAATTGTCGGTCTGGGCCGCATCGGAGGTTCCGTCGCGACCCGCGCGCGAGCTTTCGAAATGGAAATCCTGGCAGCTGATCCGTTCGTGTCCGAGGGTCGAGCCCAAGCGTACGGCGTAACGCTCGTTAGTCTCGACGAGTTGTTAGAACGCTCGGACATCGTAACGCTTCACGTACCACTGGGCGTTCAAACGAGCCGTTTCATCGATGCTGGGCGCATCCGGAAGATGAAGAAGGGCGCCGTGCTCGTCAACTGTGCGCGGGGCGACGTCCTCGACGAAGACGCGCTGCTCGCTGCACTCGATGAGGGACTGCTCGGCGGAGCCGCTCTTGACGTCGTGCGCCAGGAGCCTCCCGAAGCCCAAAGTTCAAGCGCGCGTTTACTGAAACACCAAAAAGTGGTGGCCACGCCGCATCTTGGTGGTTCGACGCATGAGGCTTTAGGTAGGATCGCTGTGGACCTCGCGCGCGATGTTGTGAATGTTCTGCGCGGACGTCCAGCGGACGGTGCGGTGAACGCCCCGGCGCCGTCCGGCGTTGAAGCGAGTCGAATTCGGCCCTTCGTTGACGTCGCGCATCGCCTCGGGCGGTTGTTCGCACAACTCGACATCGACGATGTCCTCCCTACCATAGGCTTCGTTTTGCAAGGAGATATCGCCGACGTCGACGGTGCTCCCCTGGTAAGCGCGTTCCTTTCTGGTTTGCTGCAGCTGGCAACGGAGCGCCGGGTCTCGATCGTTAATGCCGATGCGATCGCCAGTGAACTCGGAATAGCGGTCGAGGTACGGAGGGTCGCTTCAGGGGGCGCCTTCGCAGCTTCCATACAGGTTTCGCGTGGGCAACGAACTCTTACCGGAACCTCGCTCCACGACGGACCCCGCATCGTCGAAATCGACGGATATGAACTCGACGCCATACCGGCGGGCTCACTGATTCTCACGCAGCATTGGGACGTACCAGGGATGATTGGCCGCGTGGGCACGATTTTGGGCGATGCGCAGATCAATATCTCGACGATGCAAGTGTCGCGTCGCGCGGAGGGCGGTGAGGCAATGATGGTGCTGTCGGTAGACCGCAGTGCCGACCCGACGACACTTGAATGCTTAGCCTCGATACCCGGCATCATTGCAGTGCGGCCGCTCACGCTGTAGTGTTGGCGCGCTAAATGCCGACAGTGTTGATCGCGCGTCATGGGGAAACGACTTGGAATGTAAGCGGTCGTTATCAGGGTCGACTCGAGTCTGAGCTCTCATCGCGCGGTTTGGCGCAAGCCCAGGCACTTGCCGAGGCCGCGGGCGGATACGATCTTGGCCGAATTCTTTCAAGTCCGCTCAAGCGTTGCGTGAGCACAGCGCAGGCCGTAGCCGACCGTCTTGCACTGAGCGTGGAAGTCGATCTTCGCCTTATCGAAATCGCTCACGGCACTTGGGAGGGGCGCTATCGTGATGAACTCGCCGCCAACGATTCCGAGCGCTATCGATGTTGGCGCGGATCACCAGAGTCGGTCGCGTTCGAGAAGGGGGAGAGTCTTGCAGACGTGCTCGCTCGATGGAGCGACTTCGCGAGAGACTTTAACCCCGCCGCTAACACGCTGTTGGTGACGCACGACGCCGTTGTGCGAGTAGCTATCTTAGAGCGCACGGGACGGCCACTTGCGGACTTCTGGCGACCGCGCGTGCGCAACGGCTGTTTTGCAGTCTTTAACGTCTCCGGTGGAAACTGGGTACTGCGCGAGGAATGCATCGCCGGCCATCTGCGCGGCCTTACGGCCGACATCTCGGCGCAAGCGCTTTAACGACCACCGCTTCGAGACTCGAAAAAAGGGTAACACTGCAACACATAACCGCATTCTAGGAGTATCGCTTTGGCCGACACAGCCGCCCCGTTTCTTTCTGACATTCGAGAATTGCGCCGCCGGGCGCGCGAACACATGGAGCAAGGACCCGTCACCTCCAGCTATCGGGGCGACGTCGACACGGTCATTAAAATCCTGAACGAAGCGCTCGCCACGGAGATCGTGTGCGTTTTGCGCTATAAACGCCACCAATACATGGCCAAGGGCATTCACAAGGATTCCGTTGCAGCAGAATTTGCGGAGCACGCGGATGAAGAGCAGCAGCATGCCGATATGCTGGCCGAACGCCTTACCCAATTGGGCGGCGAGCCCAACTATAATCCGGAAGGACTGTTAATGCGCAGCCATTCCGAATACAAAGAAGGCACCGATCTCGTCGACATGATCAAAGAAGATTTGGTCGCCGAACGGATAGCGATCGAATCCTACAGTGAAATCATCCGCTATCTGGGCACGAACGATCCGACGACGCGCCGCATGATGGAAGAGATATTGGCAAAAGAAGAAGAGCACGCCAACGACATGGCGGATCTCCTGGAGGCTCACGGCACGAGTCAATCCAGCTCACTCTAATCCGTCACGGTCGAACGGCCTGGAATAGCGATGGGCGCTTCCAGGGCCACACCGATGTTCCGTTGTGCCATATGGGCCGCGCCCAAGCAGAAGGCCTCGCCGAGGCTTTAGCGCCTGAGGCTTTTGATTTGGCCGTGGCCAGCGATTTACGGCGGGCGTTTGAAACCGCGCAAACGATCGCGAGCCGACACGCTCCGCTCAAGGTTCGTTCGGATCGTCGTTTGCGGGAACTGTATTACGGACAGTGGGAAGGTCTCAACTGGCAGCAAATCGTGGATCGCCATCCGTCGATGCGCGGCGTGTCAGTGTCGTCGCCGAGTGACTACGTGATCGAAGATGGAGAATCGTTCGCTCAATTGCAACGACGAGTTGCCGAAGTGTTGGCGGAACTGCGCGCCTCCAACGCCGGCAACGTCTTGGTAGTGACGCACGCCGGGCCGCTACACGCTATGCTGCGAACGCTCATGCCGGAGAAGCAGGACGACTTCGACGTGCGTTTACAACCGGCAAGCATCACACGCGTACGAATAGACGATGAGCGCGCGGAACTCATCGCGCTGAACGAAACCGCGCACCTGCGCGACTACTGACCTTGAGCTAACGCGTAGCCCGGCTTCCCATCAAAGTTATACAGCAGCTCGGTTTTGATGAAATCGTAGCCCTCATCCGCGCAGTTTTGCAGTAGCCGGCTGACGTCGTGATGGCTCACGGTGTGCGGTCCGTCTGTAACGAAGCGGCACGCCCAATGGTCGCTCAAAAACGTTTCAGGCGATCCATTGGGCCAGACTTTGGTGCCCCGATTACTGATCGTCTGCAGCTTCAACCCCTCGGAGGTGAGAGCCGATACACCGGCTGCGAGGTCGTCGGGTCCGCCACCCGCATAGTCAAAGAAAACATCCACACCGACGAGCGTTTTCTCTTCGAGCGGCTTAAACGGCCGGGGATGGACGTCCATCGTCGTGCCGGAAGTGTATCTGACCGCCTTCAGGGTCGCCGGTTCTTGACCTAAACGCTCGATAACCGCGTCGGCGAACTCGCGCGTGCCAACTTTTTGCTTGCTGGTTCCTTCCTTGTAGATGTCGTAGGTGTGCATTCCGTCTTCGAGTGTTTTGAGCCAGGCGTTGTGCACGCTTTCTGCCACTTCGTTCTGTGCGATGTGATTCAGCATCATAATAGAGCCGATCAAAAGCGCCGAAGGATTTGCGAGATTTTGCCGAGCGCGGCGTGGAGCCGAACCGTGAATGGCTTCAAACATCGCGCCGTGATCGCCGATGTTGGCCGATCCCGCCATTCCCACCGAACCCGTCAGTTGTGCCGCCACGTCGGAAAGCACATCGCCGTACAAATTGGGCATCACGAGAACGTCGAACGCTTGGGGAGTGTCGGACATCTTCGCGGCACCGATATCGACGATCCAGTGCTCGTTTACTATCTCGGGATAGTCCTGTGCGATCTCGTCAAAGACGCGGTGAAACAGGCCGTCCGTGATCTTCAGGATATTATCCTTGGTAAAGCAGGTAACTTTCTTGCGATGGTTGTGCTTGGCATACTCGAACGCGTACCGTACGACTCGCTCGCAGCCGGGTCGCGAAATCAATTTGAGCGCTTGCGTCACCTGCTGCGTTTGACGGTGCTCGATACCTCCGTAGACATCTTCCTCGTTCTCGCGTACGATGACTAAATCCATATCGGGATGCTTGCTCGATACGTACGGATGCAGCGACATACATGGCCGCACGTTTGCGTACAATCCAAGCGTTTTGCGAACCGTCACGTTCAAGCTCTTGAAGCCGCCGCCTTGTGGCGTGGTGATCGGCGCTTTGAGAAAGACACGGGTCCGCCGCAAAGAATCCCAGGCGCTTGGTTCTATACCGTTGGAAACGCCGCGACTGTACACGCCTTCCCCGATCTCGATGGTTTCTTGCTCGATCCGGGCCCCCGCTGCGTTGATCACGCGCAAGGTCGCATCCATGATTTCCGGACCGATGCCATCGCCGTAGGCAACGGTGACGGGGGTTTTCTTAGCGGTAAGAGTAGCGCTCAACGTGATTCTCCTAATTGGCTACCGAAATGATACTAAATTGACCATTGGTAAGAGTTCCAGCCTTCGCTGATGCCGTTGGGTGTATAGTTTTTTAAATCGGGGTTGACGGCATCGCGCTCCGTCGGCCAATACAAAAACACCGTGGGCACATCTCGGGCTAAGAGTTCTTGACTGCGGCGATAGGCCGCCTTGCGCGTTGGAATGTCGAAGTGCGTCAGCGCAGTTTGCTGCAATGCGTCCATTTCCTTATTGCAGTAACGCGTGATATTGTTGCCGTGCGGAGGTACGAAAGCACAGGACCATTGCGATGAGTCGTCGGGGTCGGCGCCGGAGACCCAAGAATAGATCGCGAGGTCGTATTTGCCGGAGTTAAAAATTCCGCCCGTCTGCGCCGCAGCAAAAAGCAGGGCATAGTCGTAGGTCTTAATTTGCGCGTCGATACCGACGCGGTTTAGGGCGGCTTGAATTTGTACCCCAAGAGTTTTTCCCGTAAGGCTGCCCTGACCGTAAACGAGTTGCAAGCTGAGCGGCTGCCCGTTCTTCACGCGCGGGCCTTTCAGAGTCCGATGCCAACCTGCCTGGTCCAGCAACCGCGCCGCTTTACCAGGATCGTATGGATACCGGCTAACGTTGGGGTCGAACGCCCAAGAGTAAAACGGCGAGAGGTCTTCGGTGGCAACCCGCGCTGCGCCGTAAGTATCGTCGCGGGTAATTTCATCCTTATTGATGGCGTAAGCGATGGCTCGCCGTACGTTAAGGTCGTTTAGCGGTGGGTGTGTCAGATTCATCGGAACTGAGGTGTAGTTCGGTTGCAGCGGTAAGACAAGTTTGACGTCGGGAGCGCCCCTCAGGTCGCGGTAGGCGACCGAACTTAAGGTAAACGCCCCATCCAGCTCGTGCGTGCGCATTTGCGCCACCCGGGTGTTGTCGTCGGGAATGATTTTCACAATGATTCTGTTCAGTTTAGGCGTGCCGAGAAAATACTTTTCATTGGCGACGTACTCCACGCGGTCGCCGCGTTGCCAGCGTGAGAACCGGAAAGCGCCTGTTCCGATGGGGTGTGAATTAAAGCTCACCGCGTTGATGTCAGCATATCTCGCCAAAATATGCTTGGGAATAATGCGATATGGCTGATCGCTTTCCGCAAAGAGGGTGTTGATGGCCGGCGCAAACGGTTGCTTCATATTGAACACGACGGTGTAGGCGTCCGGCGTTTGCACCGAGGCGACAAGGTCGTAGCCGCGGCGCGACACCACATTGTTTTTCGGGTTCATCACGGCTTGCCACGAAAACGCAACGTCTGCACTGGTGAACGGCGCGCCGTCGTGCCAGTGTACGCCACGTCGCAGGTGATAGGTGATGCGGCGTCCGTCGCGACTGACACCTCCGTTGCTCAGCGTTGGAACTGCCCGAGCGAGAATGGGTACTTGCCGTCCTTGCTGATCGAGCGAGATCAGTGGATCGAAGGCTAAGCTTGCATAAAAGTTCTCGGCCGTATTGGTCGTTAGAATGGGGTTGAGCGAGTTGGGACTTGCGTAGGTCGAAGTCCGAAACACTTCCGGGCGAGTCCATGGATGCCTGGCGTCGGCACTGCCGGTCTGCACCCGACTGCACGCGGCGCCTAGGCAGATAAGTCCAACCGCTACGCCGCGCGCGAGCCTCTCGAACACTCTAGCTGCGCGCGCAGCGGAACTTGGCGTACATGAACGGATATTCGGCGCGGTACCAATTTCTGAAGCTGCGCCGCAGATGCTCGCGGGCGGTGACCGGCGACGCACCTTTCATCACATAGTGCTGATCGTCAAAGAAGTCGACCGAATACTGCGGATAGGATGCCATCGGTTCGAAACCGGGAAGCGGAGCGAAAGGCGTCGCTGTCCACTCCCACCCGTTGCCGATGAGATCGTGCACGCCCCATGCGCTGACGCCGGCTGGATGAGCGTTGACCGGTTCCGGATCGTAGCGCTGGAGATCGAAGTTGCCGTGTTTATGTTCCGGCGTCTCGTTGCCCCAGGGAAACGAACGTTCGCTGCCGTCAGGGGCGCTAAAGGCCGCCCGATGATACTGCGCTTCGGTCGGCAAGCGCATCCCTTTCCAGCGAGCATATGCCTCGGCTTCCGCATGGCTAGCATACACCGGCCACGACGCAGGTAGCACAACCTCTTCAAACATTGCGCGCAGTTTCCAGTGGCCGTCACGTTCGATCCAAAAGCGAGGCGGCGCGGCACCGGCTCTTACGAACTCGAGATAATCGGCGTTCGTGACGGGAAACGTATCGATCTCAAACGCAGGTTCGTTCACTTCGAGACTGCGGAATTCGTTGTCCCATCCGAACTGCTGCCGTTCGCGCTCCGCGCCAAGCGTTGCAACGCCCGCATCGATGTGCCGGCTGGAGTACGGGGGTGGCGTTGCGTCGTGGTGGGTGTACTTGCGAAACTCTTTGAATTCATAGGGCAGTTGATGAACGAGGTAGAGCAGCGTTTCATGATGCATTTCTTCATGTTCGAGGATGGTAAAAACAGCTTGTCCTTGCACGAGCCTTGGATTGCCGGCATCTTCAAGCACCGCGCCGGCAAATGCGGCAAGGACTCGGGCATCGCAAGTATCGGCGAACGCTTCAATTTGTTGTTTATCGGGCCACTGGTTCGGCGCGTGCGCTGCGGCGGCCGATTCGCTTTCCGGATCGATGCCGCGTTCGAACAGTTTCTCGAGCCCTGGGTCGACGGGTGCCTCGCCCAGCGAATGTTCGTTGAGCGTGAAAAAGCTGAACGCCGGAATATGTCCCTGGTAAAACGCAAAGGGGTGTCGTAGCGGTATCGGACGATCGTAGTACGCGCGTTCGTCCACTAAACTAAAAATATCGACGGAACGTTGGCGATTTCTCAGATAGCGGGCGCGTATGGCGGTGCGGTTGACCGCCGGCGGCTGCGAGAGGACTGTCTGCATGATCTCTACTTTACCCAGTTCCGGGCTGCTAGGTTACAGCGTCCCGCGCTTGGACTGCTCTTGTTCGATGGCAACGAACAGTGCCTTGAAATTGCCTTTTCCGAACGATAAGCTGCCTTTGCGCTGGATGATCTCGAAGAAGACGGTGGGGCGGTCCTGCAGCGGCTTGGTGAAAATCTGCAACATGTAGCCCAGGTCGTCGCGATCGACCAGAATGTTCAACTCCCGCAAGATTTGCGTGGCTTCGTCGATTGTGCCGACGCGGCTTTCGAGTTCGTCGTAATACGAGGCCGGCGTTTCGAGGAATTCGACTCCGTTCGCGCGCAACGCGCGAACGGTCGCCACGATATCCTCGGTTGCGATCGCCACGTGTTGAACGCCCGAGCCGCCGTAAAATTCGAGATATTCCTCGATTTGCGATTTTTTGAGACCCTTGGCCGGCTCGTTGATGGGGAACTTTACCACATGACGGCCGTCCGACATGACCTTGGAACGGAGCGCAGTGTATTCCGTCGAGATGTCTTTGTCGTCAAACGAGATCAGTTGTGAAAACCCGAAGGTTTTTGCATAAAAATCTCCCCACTCATCCATTTCATTCCACCCGACGTTGCCCA
>JAABUQ010002904.1_pt1 | contig 32641 bp, 33 predicted proteins | sample 5560001 | NCBI WGS metagenome assembly JAABUQ01 (sample SAMN10711888, study PRJNA513371) | rock metagenome | isolation source: Antarctica rocks | place: Antarctica: Victoria Land, Finger Mt nord | collected 2015-12-18 | reverse complement strand
GCCTTGACTCTCTGCCGGGGGTTGTTTGCCCCCGGCATCAGCCCTTGCCGGGGGGTGTTTGCCCCCGGCACTTCGCGTAACATCAGCCTGTAACCCTCTTTTCACGCGCCAACCCCTCATCTATTATGCCCCTTAAGTACCAGCGGCCCAAATACACGCACGACCTTTACCCCGGTGCTCCCCAGTGGCAGGACGACAGCGAGCGCGTGCTGTCTGTTGTCGGTCAGTTCCGCGCCCTGTGCCGCGTGTATGGCTACGGCGAGGTGCGCACGCCTCTGTTTGAGGCCACCGACCTGTTCGTGCGGGCGGTGGGCGAGGGCACGGACATTGTTTCCAAAGAAATGTACACGTTCACCACCAGGGGCGGCGACAGCCTGACCCTGCGTCCTGAAAGCACCGCGCCCGTGCTGCGCGCCTATCTGGAAAACGGCCTGCACGCGCGCGGCGGCCTCGCCAAGCTGTATTACATCGCCGCCCACTTCCGCTACGAGCGCGGCCAGGCCGGGCGCTACCGCCAGCATGAGCAGCTCGGCGTGGAAGCGCTCGGCTCCGACGACCCCGCCCTGGACGCCGAGGTGGTTCAACTCGCCCTCGCATTCTTCGGGCAGGTCGGCATTGACCGGCTGACGCTGAAGCTGAACTCGGTCGGCTCCCCCGGCTCGCGCGCGCGTTACTTGATTGCTTTGCAGGACTTTGTCCGCCCGTTCTTGGGTGACTTCAGCGAGGAAGGCCGGGCGCGCTTTCAGAACAATCCCCTGCGCCTGCTGGACACCAAAAACCCGCGCGAGCTGGAAATACTAGCGAATGCACCGCATCTTTCGGCTTATCTGTCCGATGATGAAGACGCGCACTTCCAGGCTTTGCTGGGCTATTTGCAGGCCGCCGATGTCGCCTACACCCTGGACCCCCATCTCGTGCGCGGCTTTGACTACTACACTAAAACCGCCTTTGAGATACAATCCCCCGACCTGGGCGCGCAGAATGCCCTGGGCGGCGGCGGGCGCTACAACAAACTGGTGGAGGAACTCGGCGGGCCGCCCACGCCCGGCATCGGCTTCGGCATCGGGCTGGAGCGCACCCTGCTGGCCTTGCAGGCCCTGAACATTGAGCAGCCGCTCCCCTCCGGCCCCAAGGCGTTTATCGTCACCCAGGGCGATGCGGCCCGCGCGGCAGGGGTCGCCCTGCTGTCGCGCCTGCGGGCGGCGGGCATTGCGTCGGAGATGGAATACGGCGTGCGCAGCCTGGGCAAGCAATTAAAAGCCGCCGACCGCGCCCGTGCCCGCTATGCCCTGGTGATTGGCGAAGATGAGATGGCGCAGGGCGTGGTGCAGTTTAAAAGCCTCGCCGACCACTGGCAGCACATGGTGCCCCTGGGCGAAGCCGTGGGCTGGTTTTCCGGCAGCGGGGCACGCTAGCACGCCATGACAAACGCCGTCCCCATTTTCGCCCGCTGGCTGTTTGCGGTGAGTTTGGCCGTGTGGCTGGGCGGCCTGCTGGGCATCGGGGCGATTGTCGCCCCGGTCACCGCGCACTTTCTTCAATCCCAGCACGGCCTGGATGCCGACCCTTTGCGCAAAGCCGCCCTGCTGTCGGCGATTGTCGGCGGCAGCCTGCGCGTTTTCAATATTGTCTGCGCGGCCTGCGCTGTGCTTCTGCTGGCAAGCCAGGCGCTCTTGTGGCGGCGCACGCCCCGCCGCATCGCCGGGTGGAGCCTCGCCATCACCGTGCTGCTCACGGCAAGCGTGTTTGTTCTCGCTTTGGCGCTGTTTCCCCTGATGGATGCCGCCCAATCTGCCGGCCAGATGAACACTTTTGATCTGCTGCACAAGCGCTACGAGGCCGTCTCCACCGGGTTTCAATTTCCCCTGCTGCTGGTTCTCGCGCTGCTCGGCGGCGCGCGCGATTCGTCCCCCGACCCTGAGCGTGACTCTGCGTCACTGCTGCTCTGACTTTTCCTCATCCGGCGCATCATGGGAGCGCGTGGGGCCAAAGAACATCCCCGTAAAGATCAAGGCCGCCGCCGCGCGCGGCGCGAACTGGAGCCAGCCGCCCGCGATATGCCCCAGCGCATGCACGACCGAGCCTGCGCCCCACAACGCCATCAGCACGCACGCCATTCCCAGTAAAACCATCTGCATGCCCTGATTGTCGGGTGGTTGCGGCGTGGACAATGCCGTCAGCAATACCGGTTTTGCGCCCGATGCGAGGGCTTTGCTTGGGGGGAGCTTCGGCTTTGCTTGAGAGGAGTTGCGGCTTTGCTTGAGAGGAGTTGCGGCTTTCCTGCTGCGTATCCAGCGCGTACCGACGACGGAACAAACTCTTCCGTCGTCGGTATGCCCTGACAACGCCTAAGGAAAGCCGTCGGAATGACCATGGAAATGAATGCCTGATGTTATACAGGGGGGGTATGCAGCCACCTGCCCAGGCTTATGCCGGGGGTGTAAAACCAATGGCCTCGGCTTGTGCCGGGGGTGTAAAACCCCCGGCAAGGGACGAAGCCACGTCCTTCGGACGTAAGAAAGACCTGTGGCACTTGGTCTTCTGCCCGTGAGGGCATGGCCTCGTCTCTGCCGGGGGTTTTACACCCCCGGCACAAGCCTGGAACAAAGAGGCCAGACACCCGGTGCTCTGCGTAACAGGAGTGAGTAGAAAACGCTTATGCCGCGCGTGTGCAAAGCCGAAAGTATGCGCCAGCGAGTGGCTCTCAGCCAAACAGCGAGCGGCTCTCAGCCAAACAGCGAGCGGCTCTCAGCCAAACAGCGAGCGGCTCTCAGCCAAACAGCGAGTTGACCAGGCCGCCGTCCACGCTGATAGTCTGGCCCGTGATATAGGTCGCTCTCTCCGAGGCGAGAAAGGCCACCAAATTGCCTAGCTCGGCGGGATTGCCCAGTCGTCCGAGAGGGATCGCTTGGGCGGCTTGGGCGGCGGCGAGTTCCACAGTGATCCCCCCGGCCTGGGCGCGCGCTTCATACACGTGCCGGATGCGGGCGGTGTCAAACGAGCCGGGGCAGACATTGTTGACCAAAATCCCTTGCGGAGCCAGTTCCGAGGCGAGCGTTCGGGCCAGCCCAACCACGGCAGGGCGAATGGCATTGGACAGCATCAGCCCGGCAATCGGCTGCTTGACACTGGTGCTCAGAATGTTGATAATGCGTCCGCCGCCGCGCGTCTGGGCATCCTGCAAGTGCGGCAGGCACTGGCGGATCAAGCGCACGACCGGCCAGAGCGTGCCGGTCAGCGCATCGTTCCAGTCGGCTTCCGTACTCGTCTCAAACGTGCCGGGCTTGGGGCCGCCGCCATTGGTGACCAGAATATCCAGTTGACCGAAGCGGGCCAGGGTTGCCTTGACCATGCGATTGATGTCTTCGGGCAGGGACACATCCCCGGCGACTGTGTGGACATCCGCGCCGTTTATGGACATCACCTGCCGTATTTCCTGAGCGGCGCGGGCCAGGGCATCGGGGCGGCGGGCGGTGAGCACCACTTTGGCCCCTTCACGCGCGAGTGTTTCGGCGCAGGCGCGCCCCAGCCCCTGCGATGACGCAGCGACCAGGGCGACTTTGTTTTCCAATCCCAGGTGCATGCCGCCATTGTACCCGGCCTTGATGTTTGTTTGGGAAATCGGGGAGAGTGCGGGGGTGAGTGTCCCCTCTGCCTCTCATAAAAAAAGCCCCCGCCCCGTTGTTTTGGGGTGAGGGCCTTGTTGTTTCGGGATAAGGGCCTTGTCGCGGCACAAGAACAAACGCGGCAGGACGGGGGCAAAAGGAAGCGGCTCCGGTCAGGCAGGAACCGCGCACGTTTCGCGGCGCAGGGCAGGGTCGGTGGGAGAACCGAAAAAGTCGTCGGCAGCGGCACGAATAACTGGCTGAATAGACTCCAGAAAGTCGGTGCTGGGCATCATAAAATGCGCGCTGCCGCTGATATCACCCCCCACCTGCGCGCGCCGCCGCAGGACGCCTTGGATCCCCATGCGCAGGGCGGCGATCCACTGCATAATCGCGGCCTTCGGCAGCGCTTCCAGCTCGCTGTCCGGCGGCAGCAGATGCTCCATCAGGGCACGATGCAGGTGCGCAGCGAACTGCATCGCCGTGCGTCGGTCGGACACCAGGGCCTGTGTTTGGGCGGAAGTCAGCGCTCCCGACCACAGCAGGCCGATCTGTTCCAGGCGATTGTGCCCGCAGGTTTCAGCGAAAGCATCGGCGAACGTGACCAGCTCTCCGGCAAAGCGTGGGCTGGAACCTTGCGTTTCCGCAATCAAGCCACGCAGAGTTTTCAGTTGCGTTTCTTCGGAACGTCCTTCAGACGGCATAGAAAATCTCCCCCAAAAAAGCGCGGTTGACATCACTGCCAGCCGCGCTTATCGCTGCCGATGCAACAATCAGAGTGGTATTAGTAGCGGTTGCTGCCGCCACCGCCGCCGTAGCCGCCCCCGCCGCCGCTGCGTCCACCGCCGCCGCCGCCGTAGCCGCCACCGCCGCCACTGCGACCGCCGCCACCGCCTCCGCCTTCACGCGGGCGGGATTCGTTGACGACCAGGGTGCGGCCATCCACGGAACGGCCGTTGATAGTGGCAATCGCCTGCTGCGCTTCGTCTTCGGTCGCCATCTCCACAAAGCCGAAGCCGCGGGCCTGGCCCGTGTACTTGTCGGTCACGACCTGGGCGCTGGTGACATTGCCCGTTTCCGCGAACATGTCGCGGAGCTGCTGATCTGTTGTCTGGTAACTGAGGTTACCCACGTACAATTTGGTTGCCATTAAAGATATGGCTCCTTTCGAGTAAAGCCCTTCCACCGCAGAGTCAGACAGCCCGCGCTGAAACATTCGAGGACGCAACGGAGGAAACGCCGAAGGAGCCGAGGTGATCGCAGAGGTAGGCATCGTGCCAGGTAGAAGGAAAATCGCTGGGGGAAACCCAGCTTCTCGGCGATTATACCCGATTGTATGCGATAATCAACCACGGCAAATAAGATTCTGCTAAAAAGATTGGTGTTTGCGCAAAGCTGTCGTAAAACGCGCGCTGTTGTCACACGGTGCTGCCGTACTGCCCTGAGTGCTGCCAGGCATAGTCAAAACCCCGGCGGCTTTGCACAATCACCTGCTCCAAATCACCATCCCACAGCGCGCCCGGCACGCCGGACGAGAAGATTTCCACCGAGTACGCGCCCGCAAAGCCCGCTGCCCGCACCGCCCGCAGAAAGTCCGCCAGGGGGATCAGTCCCTGGCCGGGGATGAGCCTGTCCAGAAACGAGCGCGGCGTGCGCCAGTCGCTGATTTGAACGACAAAGATAGACTTCCCGGCGTCCTCAATCGCCTGGGCCAGCTCCGGGTTCTGCCACACGTTCCAGCAGTCCAGGCACAGGCCGAAGTGTGGGTGATCCACGGCCCGAACAAGCTCCATCGCCTGTCCAACTGTCCACAGGGCCGTTTCCACGTTCATGAGGCTGGGATTGAGTGGCTCAATGGCAACCCGAACGCCGTGCTCCGAGGCGAACTCAGCCAGAGCGTGGTATTCGCCAGCCGCCCTGTCCCACACGTGCTGCATGTCGCCATGGGGCGCAATCCCTGTGTTGGAAACAAACGACGCGCCGGGCGCAAACGGCGCAATCCCTTGAATAGACTGACGAAAACGGGCCATGCGCGCCGAGATGTCGGGCGGGTCGGGCTGGGAGAGGCTGGGGAACAACGTGCGCACGACCGGCTGCACGCTGGTCACTTCAAGCCCCTGCGCCCCAGGCAGCGCCATCTGCGCGGCCAATCGCGCCGGGTCAATCTTGACTTCGCATACCTCAATCGCCTGCGCGCCCAGACGTGCATAAACCTCCACGTCCTGTTCAAACGCCCACGGCATGGTTGTAAACTGACTGACGCCGAACTGAGGAGGCGAATGGGACATGACTTATGTGCTAGGGGATGGAGATTTCCTGCCGAAAGAAGTCCTTGACTTGCTCCAAGCGGGCGGCTTCTTCGCGGCAGGCGGTTTGGATCAAAGCATGCTGCTGCGCGGCGGCGTCTTTCATCTGCTTGATTTGTTCCGCGCGGGCGAGCAGGGCGGCGACTTGCTCATCGGCTTTGCTGTTGAAGACGACCAGTTCATCATTGCGCGCGCCCAAAAAGCTGTGCAGGGCGTCCTGCTTGTCGGCGGCGTCCACGACAATCTCATCCGGGGTCGCGCCGACATTTTTGCCGAACGTCGCGATCACCTTGATGGTCTGCTTGCGGGCGGCATCCGACGGGTCGCAGTCTTTGATAATGTCCAAAGCCTGCTCCGCGGTGAACTTCGCGGGCGGCACATGAGCCTGCGCGTACAATGCGGCAAAATCTATGCTGCCGTCCTCGCGGGCGGGGTTTGCCCCCGAAACAGGCGCAGGCACGTCGGGGGCGTCCGTGTCCAAATCCCGCACAGTGACACGTGGCCGTTGGGCGACAATCTTGCCGCGCAGGGTGGCCTGCAATTCAATCTCGGCCTGGCGGCGCTCGGCGGGCGTGAGCGGGTCGGCAGGCGGAGCGTCCGGGTCGGGAATGGCATCCGTGCTCAGCCCAAACTGCCCGGCAAGGGCTTTCAGAAACTTGTTGCCTGGCACGGCCTGGCCTTTCGCATGTGGGGTGTCAATCTCTGCCGCGTGGCAGGAGTTTTACACGGTTCCTCGCTCTGCTACTTGAGCGTGGCTCGGTACTGCGCCGCGGCTTCGTTTAGGGCATCATACGGCGGCAGTTCAATGGATGTATATGATGCCTGGAAGTCCGCCCGTGCCGCGCCGCTCAATGTGCTGCCCAATGTCTGCGCGCCGTTGACAGCAGGCCGGAAATGATACTGCACCCCATCCCGCTGCGCGTCCTTTGTGCCGACAAACTGCACGAACTTCTGCGCGGTCGCCTTTTGCGCCGGTGTCACCCAATCCGCGCTGAGCACTGCCGCGCCCTGGTCGGCATTGGCCGTGGGGCTGGGGTAGATAATCGTGAGACTGGGGTTCTGCGCCACCGCCGTCAATGCCGCGTTTTCGTAAGCCGTGATGAAGTCCCGGCTGGCGGGGTTGGCCTCATACGCCTTTTCCAGCTTGCTCGACCCTTCATCGTCCGTCTTGACCAGCCCCCGGTTGAGCTGCCCCAGAAACGATGCGAAGCCCTGACTGCCGGTCGCCCGGACAGGGTCTGCGTTGCCGTGCGTACGCGAATACTCCGTGATAATCAGGGCCATCGTCAGCATGCCGCTGGATGCATTGAGCGGGTCCGCATAGCCAAACTTGTAGCGGCGCGATTGGGCCAAGGTCGTCCACGGCGTCGCGCCCGTCAAAATCGGCCTGAGCGCAGGCGCTTTCCCTTTGGTGGTCAAAAAGACCAGCGGACTCTTGAATACGACCCGGTAGCTTTGCGGGTCGCTTTCATCTAAGATATTAGGCCGAAGCTGCGCCAAACGCTCCGTCCACACCGGGGAGGACGGACTCCACACGGTCGGCTGCAATTTGCCGTTCAGGATGCTCTGCATGGCATCGCGCGACTCTGCTGCTGCCAGCATCTGCACATGGCCCTGGTTTTGGCTGTTGAACTTCGCCGCCTGGCCGGCAAGCCATGCCTGCTTGGTGCCCGAAGTGGACACCAGAATATCCCCATTCGCCACCTGATTGGCGTCCAAGTTCCCCGCCAGGGCCGCCCCGCCCGCCCCGCTTTGTGCATCCGTGCTGGCAGCCGTCTGCCCGCCTCCGCCGCCCGTCTCCCGATGCCTGGTTCCCCAATAGGCCAGTGCGCCAACAAGGAGCAAAAGGATCAGCCAGCCCCCCGGCTTGATATTGGACGGACTCCATCCGCCATTGCTGCTGCTGGGCATAACAGGTCCCTTTCCGCGCGCGTCCCCAAACCAAAAAACAAACAACACTACTATTCACCAGGCGCCGCCCGATTCCTCCCCAATCCGGCAGCAGAGGAACACGGCGTGCAAGGGGATTGCAAGAACGTTTCTGCGGCGTTTCCGTGGATAACTGAGGGCGTACCGACGACGGAACAAATCCGTCCGTCGTCGGTAAGGGCTTGGAATGCTGAGGGAAAGCCGGGGAAACGCCGAATCTTGGCCTTCAGGACAGGCAAGCCGGTCGCTCCGCAGGCAGTCAAGCAATTGCAGCGCACGCTGCGTGATGTAAAAATAACATTTATCAAAACTCAGATGTTGCGTATTTATATGTTATAGTAACAGAGAGCTAACACTGTCGTTCTCAGCACTGAAGCGGGTTAGGGTATCGCTGATTATTGGTAGATGTTTTACCTTAGACGCGCTGATCAATCTTTCCCCAATTTTTTGTTCTTTATGTTAACGCCCTGGGCATTGTTTGTTCCACAGTTTGCTGAGCAGATAAGGCTGCCTTTTTGCAGTCTGAGCACGCGGCGCAAACATGCCGGCGACACGATGAGCCGTTTTAAGAAACAAGGAGAAAATGCGATGCATGAAGATTTCAACAAGCCCCGCCGCCGTTGGCAGCCCGGTTTGCTGCTGGGGTTGGTTCTGCTGGGGGTGGGTATCACGCCTGCGCTGGCGCAGGAGCTGAGCGCGCAGGCGCAAAGCCAGATCGGATCGCTGCTGGCGGAAAAAGAAGCGCGCACACCTACCCAGCAGAAGCTGGACTCGCAGCTCATCTACGCGGCCAAGATGCAGCGTGGGCAGGCGATCAGCAGCGCGGTGGAAACTTTGCAAGTCAGCCTGCCGGAAGACTCGACCGGACAAGTGCTGGTGGACATTGATGCCACCGTGTCACGCGCGCTGCTGAAAAGCATCGGGGCGGCGGGCGGTTCTGTGGAAAGCAGCTTTCCGCAGTACCATACGCTGCGCGCTCGCCTCCCACTGGCGCAGATAGAAGCGATTGCGGCTTCTGCCGATGTGCGTTTCATCCGTCCGGCGGTTGAGGCCAGCGTGGAAGGCGTGCCCGAAGGCGGCCTGGCGCAGCGTATCAATGTGCGCCGTTCTGAGGCACAGCCCCTGGTGCCCCGCGCCCAGCGTGATGCGCGTGTGCGGGCAGGCGTGTCTCAGGTTCTGGCGCGGGCGCAGCGTCCCGCCGTGGCCGGGCTGGATGACCTGCTGGCGCTCGGCGCGCTTGGGTCAAGCCTGAGCCGCCTGGCGCAGTACAACGCGCTTCTGCTGAACAGCTTTTCTTTGCGGGCCTTTACGCCGGGCGCAGAGACCAACACAGGGTCGGTGACTTCGGAAGGGGACGCGACCCACCGGGCGAACCAGGCGCGCGCAACCTTCGGCGCGACCGGGGCAGGGATCAAAGTCGGCGTGCTGTCGGACAGCATTGACGACTCAAGCGGTTCGTATGCGAAGGCACTGGCGAGCGGTGATGTGTCGCCCGTCACTGTTTTGTCTGGGCAAGCAGGCACCGGCGCGGGCGAAGGTCTGGCGATGCTGGAAATCGTCCACGACCTGGCCCCCGATGCTCGGCTTTATTTCGCCACGGCCTTTAGCGGCCCGGCCTCGTTCGCTCAGAACATCCGCGACCTGCGCGCGGCGGGGTGCGACATCATTATTGACGACGTGGGCTACTTCAACGAAAGCCCGTTCCAGGATGACCTTATCTCGCAGGCCGTCATCGATGTGACCGCCAATGGCGCACTGTACTTCGCGTCCGCGTCCAATTCGGGCAGTGTGGACGCGAAAACGTCCGGCACGTGGGAGGGCGACTTTGCCGACGGCGGGGCGGCGGTCGGGCCGATTGCAGGCTCCAACACCAAAATCTACCGCCTGCACCTGTTCACCGGCAAGGATCAGCTGTCCGGCAACATGCTGGCGCAGACATACACCGCATTTCCTTCCACAACTCCGACAGGTGGCTCGCGCCGGGGCGAGATTTTCTGGTCTGATCCGCTGGCCGCGTCCACCAACGACTATGACCTGTTTTACCTGAGTGCAGATGGTGCGACTGTGCTTGCCTCTTCTACCAATACCCAGAACGGCACACAGGACCCGTATGAGACCTTTGCTGTACCCGTGCCCCCAATCTCCGACACTACTGGGTATACCAACAAGCGATTTGTGATCGTCAAGGCCGCCGCCGCCGCCAACCGCTTTCTGCACTTTGACACCGGACGTGGCTACATCACCATCGCCACTGCCGGCGTCACGCGCGGCCACTCGGCGGTTCCCGCAGCATTCAGTCTGGCGGCCACACCGGCAGCCGGCCCTGCCAACCCTGGCAAAGGCCGCATCGCCGCGAATCCCGGCCCCTATCCCGGCGCGTTCAGCAGCAGCAACACAACCGAAGGGTTCAGCTCGGACGGCCCGCGCCATGTGTTCTACAACGTGGACGGCACACCGATCACGCCGGGTGATCTTTCTTCTACGGGCGGCGCCATTCGCCTCAAGCCGGATGCCACAGCGGCAGACGGCGTGAGCACGACACTGCCCTCCGCCAGCGGCTTGAACCCCTTCTATGGCACAAGCGCATCCGCCCCGCATGCCGGGGCCATCGCGGCGCTGCTTGAGTCGTACAACCCGACCCTGAGTGTGGGGCAATATCGCACGGCTTTGATTGGCACGGCCATTGACATCGACGCCGCAGGCTACGACCGCGACTCCGGCTACGGTATCATAGATGCCGTGAACACACTGACAAGTGTGCCGTCGGTGCCTTTCACAAACATTTCCATCACGCCCACTTCTGTTTCCGGCGGTCAGGGCGCGACGGGCACTGTGACGCTTCGCGACCCAGCCCCAGCGGGCGGAGCAGTTGTCACGCTGTCGGCCATGGCCCCGGCGAGTGTGCCGTCAAGTGTTTCCGTTCCGGCGGGGGCAACCTCCGCGACCTTCCCCATTGCTACGGCGGTCGTGTCGACCACGCAGACGGCCACGATCCAGGCGGTTTATAGCGGTGTCACGCGTGCAGCCTCCCTGACTGTCGTGGCGCAGTACGCCATCTCCGGCCAAGTCACGACCACAGCCGGCGCAGGGGTTTCCGGCGTGACAGTCACGACGCAGGTGCCGGGTGTCGTCACCCTGCCTTCGCAGACCAACACGCCCAACCCCGCAATTCCCATCCCCGACGGGATGGATGCCACTGGCTCCAAACCCGGCGCCGCTGTGACCATTCCCATCACGTTCACGGGGGGCGGTACGGTTGGCTCCATCAAGGTCGGTGTCAATATCACGCACACATTCCGTGGCGACCTGCTGCTGGCGCTGTTTGCGCCGGACGGCAAGTACGTCATTCTAAAGAACCCTTCCGGCGACGGCACGAAAGACTACGTGACGACCTTCCCGGATCAGACACCCTCCGATGAGCCTCTGTCGACGCTGTTTGGCAAACCTGTTGCCGGAACGTGGCAATTGTATGTGCAGGACTACTATTCCGGCGACACGGGAACTGTCAACTCGTTCACCCTGACGCTAGGGCAGAACGTCCAGGTTCCGGCAACGGCGACGACGGACAGCAGCGGCAACTATGCCTTTGCCAACTTCACGCCGGGCACCTACACGCTGACACCCACTAAGACCGGGTTCAACTTCTTACCCGCCACACGCTCCATCACAGTCGGGCCGAACGCGCCGGGTCAGAACTTCACGCTTTCCCAAGCGGGCATCCGCACATCGGCGACGGTGACAAAGGGAACCGACTACGCCGTGACAGTGACATTCGCCAACGGCGGGTCTGACGTGTCCGGGGCACAGGTGACGAAAGCAACGCTGGGAACAGCCATGCCAACCTCACCCGCCGTGCCGACAGCGCTGGGCAACATTATGATGGGCAGCAGCACGTCCGTGACGTACCACTTCCCATTGTCAGCGGGCGCAACCGGCTCCACGGCTGCGCTGAGAGTTTCCGGCTCCTACACCGGCGGCTCCTTCAGCGGGTCGCTGTTGGTGAAACTGCCCTGATGCGAGTGGGAGCGGCCCGTTTCTGCGGACCGCTCCTTATCTTCCGCACTTCATTCATAAAGAAAGGCCTCATATGAAACTTCATTCTCTGGCGGCGTTTTGCGCGGCCACCACTTTTGCGGCTTTGTGCGCGACCGGTGCGCACGCGCAGGTGAGCATTTCGCCTGCCTCGGTGACCGCCACAATCATGGAAGGCAGCACGCTGACATTCACCGCGAACGTGACTAATACATCGGGCGCGAATATCACTCTCGGCGGCGACAATGCTAATTTCCTCACGCAGCCCATGGCTTCCCAGACAGAGTTCGGGCCGCCCACATCGCCTTTCACGCTGGCTTTAGACGACACGCCTTACTTGAGCATGCTTCCCGTGACGCTTGCGGCAGGCGCGACGCAGACGTTTACGCTGTACAACTTGACAGCGGGTCTGGCGGCAGTGCCGGGCACATACACCGGCTACTTTGTTCTGCAAGACGATAGTCAAAACGACCTTGCGGGCGGCACGCAGAACTTCTCCTTCACCGTGTCTCCGCTGGCCTCTGCGCCGGAACCGGCGGGATGGGTCGCCCTGCTTGTCGGCGCCGGAACGCTGGGTATCGTTGGCGTCCGTCGGCGTGCCGCTCTCCAGTCGGCTTGATCTCATAGAACCACCTGAAAAGCAAACCGGCGGGTCATACTCTGCTTGAGTATGACCCACCGGTTTGTTTGATTTTATGAGTTCTTAGGCAGCGTTAGGCGTCGGGGCTGGCAGGGGAGGGCGGACGGCGGCTGGGGCGTCGCGAGGGGCGCGCGGCGGCTTCGGCACGTATCTTGGAAAGCCGGGGCAGGGCGAAGAACTGGATGTAGCACCACCAGGCCAGCCCGACCAGAAGCAGCAGCACGCCCGCGCCCCAGTATTCAACGCCGGGCTGGGCGAACACGCCTACGCCCACGGCGACAAACAGCACCAATGTCAGGGCGGGCAGAGCGATGCCGCCGCGCATGCGGAATGGACGCGCGCGGTCGGGGTCGCCTCGCCGCAGGGCAATGACGGCGGCGGCGGCGGCGGCATAAATAAAGGCTTCGGTGGCGGCGGCCAGATTCACCAACAGCACAAAGCGCTGGCTCCAATACACCAATGCGGACACGAGCAGGGCAATCCCATAAACCGCCAGCACGGCGCGGTCGGGCGTGCTGAAGCGCGGGGACAGCGAGGCCAGGCCGCGCGGCAGCACCTGGTCGCGGGCCATGCCGTACAAAAAGCGGCTCACCCCCATCAGGCCCGCGTTGAACGTGGTCAGGGACATGCACAGGCTGGTGCCGATCATGCAGGCCCACCCAAACAAGCCAAACTCGCCGCGCGCAAATGTCAGATGCGGGACCGGGTTGCGATGGGCCGGCGTGCCGAACAGCGCCCCGCGTCCGCCCATTGGCAGGTGGCTGAACAGGGCGGTGGAAACGAGGCTGTACACCGTGACTAAGAGGGCAAGTGCGATAAACATGCCGGTGGGAATGGCGCGGGGCGACTTGACCTCATCCGCCAAAGGGGTGACCCACTCAAAGCCCACAAACAGAAAGATGGCGACGCCGACCGCCTGGAACAGCGGCCCGATGCCGCCGGTCTGCAAGGGGTGCGGCACGACAAAGTGCGCATGGGACAGCGACAGCACGCTGAACAAGACGATGCTTGCGACGACGGAGTAGGTGACGACATTCTGGAACGTGCCCGCAATCTGCAATCCACGGAAGTTGATCGCCGTTGCCAATGTCAGCATGCCGAATATCCAGAACGGCGGGGCAATACGCGGCACGGCGGCATTCAGCACATGCGACAGCACATAAGCTTCCGTGCCCACTACCATCGTCACCACCGACATATAAGTGAGCGCGGCAACCAGCGCGACCTTCTCGCCGAAAGCTTGATGCAGGTACAGGCGGATGCCGCTGACGCTGGGCCACATGCCGTTGAGTTCGGCAAAGGCGGCGGCGGCCAATGCGCACAGCGCCCCGGCAATCAGAATGGCAAGCCAGGCAGCATCGCCCGCAAGATAACACGCCACCTGCACGACTACAAGGAACGTAGAAGACGCAAATGTCAGGCCCGCGCTTGTGGAAACAACTGTGGGCAGGCCGATGGTGCGCTTGAGGCCCGGCGTGTTTGGGTTGTTTATAAGAAGGCCCCTCCGTCCCAATTCTGGGGTACTTGGACTAAGACGCGCATTGTCCCGCTCGCTTCTGGCTCCCCAAACTTGGGGCGGAGGGGCCTTTCATGCACGTTTTTAGTCCCACAGCATGGCGATCACGAAGTCCAGGCGCACGATGTCGGCTTCCGGGCCTAAGAGGCGCAGCGTGCCCGCATTGTACGGCTCATTGGGGCTGAGTTCGCCGTAGAATATCTGGGCCAAGATGTCGGACGTGGATTGCAGCGCGAGGTCGGGGGCGGCGGGCGCGCCGGGCGATACCGATACCTGTCCCATGCTTGTGGTGAGCGTATGGTCGCTGTCAATGTCGGTGGCGTGGACAGACAGTGTCCGGTTCCAGTCGCGGATCATAGACGACAGGCGGGCATTGTCGTTGCAGGTTTGCGCAAACGACTGCAAACTGTCGTGGAGTTCTTCGTGTGTAGCCATAGAAGTTAGTTTTCTGAGGGATGGGAGTGCAGGCGCTGAAAGGCTCCGCGCCAGCCGAGCTTGTCTGCCCAAGTGTCGTAGTCGGCAGACGTGATTTCGGGCAGAGGCTTTGCCATCAAGGCGACCAGAGCGGCCTCCATCAGGTTGGTGGCCCCGCTCAGGCCATCCATTTCGGGCGTTGTCGTGGCGAGCCAGGCCGCCCCCGCACCGGCCAGGCGCGCGACGGTGTCGGGCCGGGTCGTGTTGGTGACGATGCCTTTGCCGTGAATGTCCGGCGGCAGGTGGCGCATAATCAGGTGCCTGTCACCCGCGATGATGTCGGCATCGTGGTAATAATGGGCGTAGCGCGGGTCGGCCTCCGACTTGTCCTGGGCCGCGCCCGTCGGGTACAGCAGGTGGAACGGGACAGTCAGCAGCCGCTTGCGGTACTTCTGGGCGAGTTCTTCAATATCGGCCAGCGCTGCAAGCGGGAAGTCCAAGCCGATATTAAAGATGAGGTCGCCGAAGATGCAGGGGCAGCCCATCTGGACAAACGCTTCGGCCATGCCGAACCGATCCAATGCGCTCACCATCAAGACCTTGCTTTGGGCGGTGATATGCCCCTGGGCGGCCAGAAAGGTCACCACGCGCCGCTCCAGGGTATTTTTGAGGCCGCTGCCGTCCACCATGGGGGATTGCGTGGCGCATTGGGCCAATCGCAGGCCGTCGCCGACAACAAGCTGCTGCCCCGCAACGTACACATAGATGTCAATGCCGCCCAGCCCCAGGGCGTCCACGTGCCCGTCCAAAGCCTGAATGCGGGCGCGGGCGCGCTCCATATCGCCGTCCATGCCCTCGCGGGCAAGGCGCAGGCGCTGTCCATCCAGGGTGATGTCGCGCGTAAAGTCGCCGCTCTTCGCGCCGAGGCTGACGCTGACGACGTGTTTCATTCCCATTCTCTTTCCCAAGCGGCCTTGTGCAGGCCGGCTGCCTGGTATTTTACCACGCCGGAGGCCAATCTGCATCTCCGCGCCGCGAGCGGGGAGCGTCCAATTTCGCTCGGTTGAAAGCGGCTCTTTTCTTTTGGGATTGCTGCCGCTCTTGCGGCGCGGCCTCAGCGTTTCTACGGCGCATCAAGCGCGTTTCCAGCGCGTACCGACGACGGAACAAATCTGTCCGTCGTCGGTACACCGCTGCAAAGCCGTGGGAAAGCGTATGCAGCAGGTGCGCAGCGCCGTCGCGACACGCAGGAAAACCCCTGCCTTCAGGGACGCGTTCTCATCAGCCTCACCGTCATAGGCATCCTGATAGGCATCCTGTCCCGGCATCGGCAGGCCCGGAGGGCTTTGGGAAGAGGGACTACTGGGCCGAGGCATGACTTTCCAGCCAGGTGTCCCACGCGTCGCGCACCGTGGGGCCGGGGTTGTCCTTGTCAATATAAGATTCCTGATACTCCACCCAATCTTCAACGGGAGGCAAAGTCGTGCCGTCGGCGGCGTGGGTGAGAAGGACGGTGCTTTGGTCGGCATTGGGGTGGGCTTTGGCGACATATCGCTTGTCATGGTCGTGGACAAACTCGGCCAGGGCGTGCGCTTGCTGTTCGTTCATGGCAAAAGTTGTATCCGCAAGAGGGGTTTTCCAAACAGGCGGGGATAAGTGGGCGTCGTTTGGGTACACTGTCGCCATAAACATTCTCAAGGAGAAACGCGCAAATGACTACTTCCATGAAAACACGCCCGCAGATGGGCCATGCATGGCTGCCTCTGGTCGGGGCCGTGCTTGCTGTCGGGCTGGCCGGATGCGGCAACACGCTCAGCGGCGCGAAGCAGGATGCCGCCACCGACACGCAGAAGGTCAGCACGGCTGCCGACCAGGCCGCCGCCAAGACCACTGCCGCCGCCCACAAAGTCGGCGCGGCTGTCGCCAAAGTGCCCGAAGATGCCGCCGCCGCGACGGTTGTCACCCCCGAAGTGAAGACCGCGATTGTGCGTGACCCTGTCCTCAACGATCCGCGCAATGTGGTCAATGTCGCGAGCGCCGACAATGTGACCCATCTCACAGGCCATGTTGTCAATGCCAGCATGAAGCAGCGCGCGACCGAAGACGCGCAGGCCGTGCTGAGCAAGCGTCACAGCAACTTCACCGTGAGCAATGAACTCCAAGTTTCCGCCGCCGGTTCGTAATCTCCGCCTCCCTTCCGACAGCAAGCGCCAACCCTATGCCCTTGAACTATGACCTTCTCAAAAGCCTGTGCGAGACGCCGGGCGTGTCGGGCCGCGAGGACGCCATGCGCGCCCTTGTTACCCGCGAACTGCAATCCCTGACCGATGACATCACTGTAGACGCCTTGGGCAGCGTTGTTGCCACCAAGCGAGGCAGTGGCGGCCCGCGCATCATGCTGGCCGCCCACATGGACGAGATCGGGTTCCTGGTCAAGTTCATTGACGACAAAGGCTTTCTGCGCCTTCAGCCGGTCGGTGGCTGGGACCCGCGCACCCTGGTCGCCCAGCGCGTCCATGTGCAGGGGTTTACGGGCGAAAGCCTGCTCGGCACGCTGATGCCTGCGTCCAAGCCCATCCACCTGCTGACGCCGGAAGATCGCGCCAAGCCCGCCAAAATGGAGGAGTTCTTTGTGGACTTAGGGCTGCCCACAGAGCGTGTCAAAGAATTGGTGGAGGTGGGCGACATGGTGACTATGGCGCGCACGACCGAGCGGGTGGGGGACAACATCGTTTCCAAGTCACTGGACGACCGCCTGTGCCTCTTTGTGATGATTGAAGCCCTGCGCGCGGTAGGCACGCACCAGGCCGAGATTATCGCCGTGGCGACTGTGCAGGAGGAAGTCGGCCTGCGCGGGGCGCAGACTGCCGCCTACGCCCTGAAGCCCACTGTCGGCATTGCCCTGGATGTTACGCTCGCCAACGACTTCCCCGGCCCCGCCGATCATGAGTATGTGACCAAGCTGGGCGACGGCCCTGCCATCCAGATTATGGACAACTCCTCCATCAGCAACCCGAAACTGGTGCGCCACTTCCGCACCGTTGCCGAGCAGCACGGCATTCCCTACCAACTGGATATGATTGTGGGTGGCGGCACAGACGCCGGAACCATCCAGCGCGCGCGGGCGGGCGTGCCTGTCGTCACCCTTTCCGTGCCGACCCGCTATATCCACACAGTCAACGAGATGGCAAGCGTGCGGGACATTGAAGCGTCCGTCACTCTGCTGGCCCGTTATTTGGAAGACGCCCACACGGGGCAGTACGTGTAACCGATCATGCCGACAAAGCCGCAGCCCCCGCACTCCAAATATCGGAGTGCGGGGGCTGTTCTCTCGCCCGCTATTCGCCCTCTGCCGACGCGATGCGCAGCACGTTCTGTGACGGGTCGCGCACGGTCAGCGCTCCCTGCTCGCGGGTGAACTTCCAATTGCCGTTGCGCAGGCGGCCTGCCAATGCTTCCACGCCCGCGCTGTCCGGCAGCAGAACCGTCACATCGCGCAGTCCTTGTGCGTCTGATGGGAGCGGGGGCGCGCCCCGGCTTTCCCACGTGTTCAGCCCGAAGTGGTGATGGTAGCCGCCCGCCGACACGAACAAGGCCCCGTTGTACCGTGCCGTCGCGTCAAACCCCAGCGCGTCCTGATAAAACGCCGCCGCCGCATCCAAATCCCGCACCCGCAAGTGTATATGGCCCAGCCGTGTGCCCGGCGGCACAATGGCCCACTGTGCGACCGAGCCATTCGCCTCCGCCAGCAGCCCGCGCAGGTCTAGTGGGTCTACAGTCATGCCGACCAAGCCGCCCCGCCACGCCCATTCCGCGCGGGGCCGGTCATGGGTCAGTTCCACGCCATTGCCGTCGGGGTCATTCAAGTACAACGCCTCGCTGACCCCATGATCCGATGCCCCCGACAGCGACCAACCGGTCTTAATCAAGTGCTCCAGCATCTGCCCCAGGACGGCGCGCGACGGCAGCAGCAGCGCAAAATGGTACAAGCCGGTCGCGAACAGCGGCTGCGCCCGCGCCCCCTCTTCGCCCGCCAGCGTCAGAAACGCCGCGCCGTCCGGCCCGCCCAGATGCACGCGATTGGCTTCCTGCCCATGCACCGTCAGTCCCAGCGTCTGCGTGTAAAATGCCGCCAGCCTCTCCAAATCGCCGGTGGCAAGCGTTAAATGGCTCACCCGTGTTTCAGCAGGCAGTGTCACACACCCTCCTATGATTGACTTGCTTTCTCACGCCAGCGCCTCCACCGGCACGGGGCCGGTCAAGACCTCGCTGTGGCCGTCGGCAAACACCTCGCGCGGCTCCGTGCCCGCCGGCCCGATTGCCAGCCAGCGCGTGTCGCACAGCACCACTTTCAGCACCACAAGCACGCCCTCGGCAACACTGCCCAGCGGACGCGCCGTGTATGTCCCCGCGTGCCGCCCATGCACAATCGCAAATGCCCCTTTGCCGCGCAATCGCTCATCCGCGAGGGCGACCGACACTGTCGCCCGCAGAGTGCGCGAGTTCCACGGCACCGCCTGCAAGCGGGTCAGCCCCACGCCGTCGCTGATAAACGTGCTGCCGTGCGGGGCATGTGCGGCTTCCGGCGCCGCAGGCGTGCTGTCCGGTGCGGCTTCGGGGCTAATCGGTGCGTCTTCAGGTGCGGGGGAAGCGTTGTTCGGTGCATCGTCGCTGTTGGCTTTGAGCATAGGCAGTATGTTCGCGAACCGACCCGCCGTCTCCTGCCCCGCCGCGCGCCTGCGCCAAAGTTCTCCCGCCCTGTTCCGTTCTCCACTTCTTTCCAGTCCCGTCCCTGCGTCAACGATGTGGGCTTGCTGTGTGCAGGAAATATGATTGAGAGCATCTAACAAACTGGGGTGGGACACGGTGCGACCAGAGGATAACATTGTACGCCCACCGGCACCTAGCCCCGTAGAGTAACACGTGAGGCCGCATCGGTGTTAAAGAAAACCATCATTAGGGGATACATTCCCGTCAAGCGTCGTCTCGTTGTGGCCGACCCAAGCAGGAACGGGGAAGGCTACTCTTGGACGCTTGCCGCCGCACTTGGTGACATGCTGCTCTGCGCGGAAGAGAAGTTCGGCCCGCGCGACAAGAATTATACTCTGCTTGGGATTGACTTCTCCCCGGATGGCGCAAGAACTTGGACGCCGGGAAACTGCGGGCATATCATTATCCATCTGGATATGACCAGTCTGACTGACCGCCACGACGCCTATTATAGTCTGGCCCATGAGTGTATCCACTGCCTGTCCCCAACAGGCAAAGCCGACGCCAACGTCCTGGAGGAAGGACTGGCCGTTTCCTTTTCGCAGTGGTATATGCACCACATCTTCGGCCCCGGTTGGTGGTCAGGCCCAATTCGCTTCCCAAGCTACGCCCACGCTCTCGCCGGTGCTGAACAACTGCTTGCGTTGAACCCTACCGTCATCAAGAAGATACGAGAACAGCAGCCCACAATCGCCAAGGTCACGGCAGGCCAGATTATTCAGCATTGTCCCGCCGCCCCCAGAGAACTTGCACTGGCTCTCGCCGCACCGTTCGTAACGACAAAAGAAGATGCAGCGCAGGCATGACAGCAGGAGAGTTCAACTCCCGCCACGCTCAACGCCGTATAACTCTGCGTGTGATACTGTTGCTGAGATTTCGCCTGACAACACGCCTCTTCGCTGTGGAAGACTTGCCTCCTAGATACGGTACAATCACGGCATGAAGGTCAAAGAGGTCATTGCCCTCATTGAGCAGGACGGCTGGCAGCTCGCCCGCACGCGCGGCAGCCACCGGCAGTTCAAGCACCCCGCTAAGACCGGACTGGTCACCGTCGCGGGCAAGCCGAGCGATGACATTGCACCTGGCACGCAAAGCAGCATTCTTAAACAAGCAGGGCTGAAACCATGAAGTATCTGATTATCATTGAAACAACGCCCACCGGCTTTTCCGCCTACTCCCCCGACCTGCCCGGCTGCATCGCCACCGGCGAAACGCGCCGCGCGGTGGAGCAAAACATGCACGAAGCCGTCCTTTTCCACCTGGACGGCCTTCAGGAAGACGGCCTTCCTATCCCGCAGCCCGTCAGTGCGTCCGCCTATGTAGAAATCGCTCGCGCCGCATAACCCTCCAAACTACCCTTAAATATCACCGTTGTTCTCGCCAATGATGCCGGTCACGCCCGTGCTGCGCGGCTTTGCTTCAACACGCATTCGCGTAATACGGCAATCCCTTCCATGCCGCACGGCACTGTCTTTCGCGCGTTTGTTTAGGCTTGTCCGCGCGGAAGCGAACGCGCTATTTGCAGATGCAAGCCGTTCTCCGCCACCGAAAACGCAGCGAAGTGCCCTCGTTCCTACGGCATTCCCATCGCGTTGCCAACGCTGTTCTACGGCATTCCAAGCCCATACCAACGACGGAACAGTTTCTTCCGTCGTTGGTACACGCTTACAACAGAGGAGGAACGCCTGTGCAACCCCTGCGCGCCGGGCGCAAAGCGCAGACACAAATGTCACAAACAGGGCGGTGAAACTTGGGGGCGCTTTGTTTGTCTAAACACGCAAGTGCCGACCAAAGGGGACTGCCGTGATGCTGCTGCTGCAAAAGACATGGGGGCGGATGGGACTGCGGGCTGCGTGTTTGACAGCCCTCGTGCTGGGGGCTGGGCACATCAATGCTGCGCCCGCCAAAGGCCCGACCCTGGCGGACGCCCTGGGCCGGGCGCCCTTGCCCGCGCAGGGCATTGCGCTGGCGGTGGGGGCGGAGAATGTCAAGCTGCCGCCCGGCGCGTCCGTCCCCGATGCGGCGGCGGACGGCGCATCAACGGCAGAAGCGTTCGGGCAGGCGCACCGTCAGTTTGGCGTCGTGCTGGCAATTGCGCCCGCCCAAATGACCGTGCTGAACGATGACCCGATCAACCCGAACCCCTACGAAGACCTGGAGCCGGAAGATGCCCTGCGCCTGCTCGCGGCAAGCCTTTCCGAGGCTCAGTGGCAGGCTTTGACGGGCGAGGCGGGGCTGGGGCAAGCCGACTTGACGGGGGACACACAGCGTCAATTGTTCGCGGCGACTTTGCCGCACGCGCTGCTTGTTACGCCTCGTTCCGTGCCGGGCGCGGCCAATGCCGACCCCGCCGACGCGCCGCGCGACCTGACCGCCTCGCTGAACGGGGTGCATCTGCGCCTGCGCCGTCGCCTGGCCCTGATGGTGCCGGAAGCGGGGAGCGACCTTTACCTGCCGGCCAACGCCACGCAGGAAACCGGCAAGCCGCATTACCGGCTTGCGCCGGACGCTTTCGCTGAACCCAAAGCGACCTTGTACGGCGTGCCGGTGAAGGCGGAACTGCCTAATGTCCCCAAGTCGGGCGACCTGGATTTTACCCTGCCCGACTTGCAGACGCCGGTCACGCTGGCCGGGGCGAAAACGGTCGGTGATTTGATCTTTCGCATCGGCATCGCCGCCCACCGGGAGATTTATCCCGATGCCCGCTGGGAACACCGCACCGTCACTGTCCGTGGACAGGGCAGGGCCGTGCCTGCCGCCGATGGGCTGCGCGCGCTGGCCTTCTGCCTGACCGGAACATATCGCAAGGTCGGCCCGGCGTTTGTGCTGACCGATGACCGGAGTGGCGTGGGCACGCGCCGCGAACGCTGGCGGGGCTTTGAGGCCGCCGCCTCCGGTCTGCGGCGCGCGGCTCTGACGGCGGCGAATGCCAAAATCGCCGCCGACCACGCTTTGCCGGGCCTGACACCCGCCGACGATGCGCTGCCGTTCAGCGCGGCCCAGCAAAAAGAAGCCGATGCATTTCACGCGCGCAGTCACTTTTTCAGTGTCACGCAGACACTGGGGCAGCTCACGCCCGCGCAGCAGGCAGCCGTGTCCGCCCTCGCCCCCACAAAGCGCAGCGACGGCACGCTGTCCCTGCCCAACCCGGCGGGCCGGATTATCGCGCAGGAAAACCCCAGTTTGGAACTGCTCACGCCCGCCCTGGACGGCCCGATTGATGCGGGGCTTGACCCAGGATTATACAACTTGTTTGACGCTGGGGCGCTGTCCGGCGCGGCTTCTTCTTTCGGTGGAAGTGAAACCGCGACGGCTTCCGCTGCCGCACCGTCCGCCCTGCCTGTTTTGATACAATCCATTGCGCGCCGGGCCGCGCTCCTGCCCGCCCCCGAACCCGCCGACATGCCCGCGCTGGCCGCAAAACTGCGTGCCCTGGGGCTGAATGAATGGTGGCTCGTCCTGCCCGCAAACATCCCCATTGGGGCAAGCGAAACCCTGCTGCGGCAGGCGGTGCAGGCAGCCCGGCCTGTCCAAGTCACCGTGTTCCCTGTCATAGACCTGCTGGAATGGAACGCGCCTGTCCCCGCCGCGCTTGAGGATTTGACTTTGCTGGGGCAGACATCGGCGCAGGCGCGGGCTGCCCTGGCACAGATTGCTCAAACCGCGCCCACGCCCCAGACGCAGACGGCGGCAGTCAGCCCCTGTTCTCCCGTTGTGCAGGCCAATCTCGCCGCTGTGATGCGCCTGCCGACGGCTGTGCCCGGCCTGGGCGGCATGGTGTGGCGCTCAGTTGTCCCCAGCGGCTACTCCGCCCCGCGCGAGTCTGACCCGCATGCGGGGCTGACGGCTTTGGGCTACACCGAAGCCATGCGTTTGGCGTTTCTGCGCGCCCGCCACGCCGACCCCATTGACCTTTTTCCAGACGCCGGGTGGACACGCGCCGACACGCAGCTGCCGATCTTTGACGACCCCGCCAAAGAAAGCGCATTGCTGGACCAATGGCAGCGCTTCCGTATCCGCCAAAACAGCGCTCTGCTGCAAAGCCTGTACCCCCGCACTGATGCACAAACAGCCGGGGGCGCAAAACTCCTGCCTTTGTTTGTGCAGTCTCAAGGCGACCCCGCGCGCGTGACCTGGTTTGGGACATGGGACAGCCCCAAAGACCCGCTGTCCCGCTTTCAGGAGCAAAATGGAGCAGAGACGCTGGAGAAAGCGCAGGCCAAAGCGCAGTCCCATCTCGCTCTTGTCCGTTTGCCTTTAGACGCACCGCTCACAGCCACGGCTGTCTTGGGCCAGTGGACGGCTGCATTAGGGCAGATCGCTAGGCACAACACCTGGGACGGCTTCGTGCTGGACGTGCAGCCCACACGCTGACAAGCCCGCCAAATGGGGTCTTTTTCACCAAAGGCTTGACATATCCACCATGATAAGATATAGTAACCCCCAGAGTGGTGACGAGTACAACAGCAGACCTTGCGGGCCTTCTCGGCCTGACGGATTACGAAGCCCGCGCTTATTTGGGCCTGCTGCGCGAAGGGCCGCTGACGGGGTATGCGGTCGCCAAAGCGTCCGGCATTCCCACGTCCAAATCGTATGAAGCCGTGGACGGGCTGGCGCGCAAAGGCGGCGCGACCCTGCTTCCCGGCGACCCGCCGCGCCATGCCGCTGTGCCGCCCGATGCCCTGTTGTCGCAGGCCCGCCAAAAGCACGCGCAGGCATTGGAACAGCTTGGCGATACACTCGCGCAGGCCGCGCGGCCCACTCCCGGCAGCGACATCTTGCCCTTGTGGCGCGCGGGCCGGGATGCGGGCCTGGCACAAACCACGGCACGCATTGGCCTCGCCGCGCGCACGGTTGTCGCCGCGCTGCCGTCCGCCGTGCGTGACGTATTGGAGCCGCCCCTCACAGACGCCGCACAGCGGGGCGTCCTGGTGCAAAGCGTCGGCAGCGGAGACAGCACCCTGACCGTGTTGATAGACGACCGCGAGGCTGTTGTCGCGTCTCTTGCCGAGCCTGCCGAGTTTGTGGGCACCGCCAACCACGCCCTGTTGTCGCTGTGCCGGATGCGCCTGCGCGATGCGTCGGTTTCGCCGTTCCTGCGCCCGTCGGAAGACGCCGCCGAATGGCTGCGCTGGGAAGAGCAGAAAGCCCTGCGTTTGTTGAGAAGATAGCGCCCATTTTACAGTGTTCACCGACCACCCACCGACCGAAAGGACTGTTTATGACCACCACGACCACCTTACCCGCCGCGACCTTGCAGGAGATGCCTGTCGCCCCTCCCGCCTACGATGTCAAAGACCTCAGCCTTGCCGATGCCGGCAAGCGCCGCGTTGAATGGGCCGACCGCGAGATGCCCGTTCTGCGCTCCATCCGCGAACGCTTTGAGCGCGAGCAGCCCCTCAAGGGCCTCGTTGCCGTTGCCTGCCTCCATGTCACAGCGGAGACAGCCAACCTCATGCGCACATTGAAGGCGGGCGGCATGACTGTTATCCTGTGCGCGTCCAATCCCCTGTCCACGCAGGACGATGTGGCCGCCGCGCTCGTGCAGCACTATGGTGTCGGCACATTCGCCATCAAAGGCGAGGACAACGATACGTATTACAAGCACATTCTGCAAGCGCTGGAGCACAAGCCGAACTTCACGATGGACGACGGCGCGGACACGGTCGGCATTATCCACACCGAGAAGCGCGAATTGATTGAGAACATTATCGGCGGCACGGAAGAAACCACCACGGGTGTTATTCGCCTGCGCGCGATGGCGAAAGACGGCGTCCTGGCGTATCCCATCGTCGCTGTCAACGATGCCCAAACCAAGCACTTCTTTGACAATCGGTACGGGACGGGCCAGAGCACGATTGACGGTATCGTGCGCGCCACCAACGTCCTCCTCGCGGGCAAGTTCTTCGTGGTCGGCGGCTACGGCTGGTGCGGCAAAGGGCTTGCCATGCGCGCCAAGGGCATCGGGTCGCAGGTGATTGTCACCGAAGTGGACCCCCTGCGCGCCCTGGAAGCCACGATGGACGGCTTCCATGTCATGCCGATGGCCGATGCCGCCAAAGTCGGCGACATCTTCTGCACCGTGACGGGCGACAAGGACGTGATCCGTGCGGAGCACTTCACCGCCATGAAGGACGGGGCCATCGTCTGCAATTCCGGCCACTTCAATGTGGAGATAGACATCCCTGCTTTAGAGAAGATGTCGGTGGGCAAAGAAGAAGTGCGCGACTTTGTAGACCAGTATACTCAGGAAGACGGGCGCAAGCTGTTCATTCTGGGCGAAGGGCGTCTGATCAACCTCGCCAGCGCGGAAGGCCACCCGGCAAGCGTCATGGACATGAGCTTCGCCAACCAGGCCCTCAGTGCCGAGTACATGGCCCAGAACGCCTCGACGCTAGAGAAGAACGTCTACACCGTGCCGCAGGAGATTGATACCGAGATCGCTCGCCTGAAGCTGCAAGCGCTGGGCGTCAAGATCGACACCCTGACTGCCGACCAGGTGCATTACCTCGCGTCCTGGCAGGAAGGCACCTAAGCCTTTCCCGCGCCCCCAACAACGCAAAGCCCTTCCCCCACTCGGAGGAAGGGCTTTGCGTTGTCAACTCTCAAGCGCGCGGCGTGCGCGGCGGACGGCTTGGTTTTCCGAGGGGCGGCGGCGGGACGCTTTGCAGATGCGGCGCAGCTTGCTGCACGCTGGGAGCGGGCAGAGCGGTCAATGTCAAACGGTCACCCCCACGCCACACGCGCGCGATTGTCAGCAATCCCGGCCTTTGACCTGCCATCACCGGCGTGTGGTTCACATCTGTGGTCACCGCTTCCCCCCCAGTCGGAAACCACAGCGATGCTTTGACAGGCTGCTTTGCGCTCACGCTCAGCGTGGTCTGCACCAGCCCGCCCGCGATCTTCGCCGTTCGCTGTGTCCACGAGATGCCGTGCCAACCAAAACACGCATTGGCCCAGGTGTTGATCGCCAGGCCATGCGGAGTTTGTGTGTACGCCAGAGAACCCGGCGCTAGGGGGCACGGCCAGGGAGCGGGACAATTGCGCAGGACGCGCGCATAGCCGGGCGCGCCCGTTGCGGTCAGCAGACACGCCGCCGCATCCGGGTCTGTTCTGCCCTGGGCCGCGCTTTGTTTCCATGCTTTCTGCGCTTGGCGCAGAAACACAGCCTGCCCCATCGCCGCGTACAGCGCGCACAGCCCCGATGCATCTGCCCGGCCTGCCCGCGCCTGATGCACCGCCCATTGCCGGTAGCGCTGCTGCCCGGTCATCAAATAAAGGCGCGCGACAGGAAGCACCAAAGACGCGGTCGGCACCTGTGAAGCTTTGCGCGCTGAAGCCAGGCCCGTGGGCGCAAGAAGCGGCTGGGGAACAGGCGCGGCGAGTTCGGGCGCGGACACAACCAGGTCTCCCGCCTGCATGGCGGCGTAGATCAAGGCCACATGGTGCGTTGCGGCATAGCAGGCCAGCAGGCCGCGCAGGTTGCGGCTTTCCGCGAGGATTTGCGATGCTGCCCAGCGGCTGCGTCCTTGCCCGGCGGCCAGGTAGCCGTCGGCATCTTCCGCCGTCATCAGGCGCAGCGCGACCCGGTCCTGCTTTGCCGCCAGCGCCCGGTCCCGCCGGCCCAGGGCACAGGCCGCCTCAAGCCATACTCCCGCACTGCCTGCCGCGGCAGTGGGATGCTTGGACGGTGACTCTATTGGGGCCATCAGGCGGTTTTCGCTGCTTTGCAGCATGGCCCGCAAAAAGGGTTTATCAAACTGCACTGCATTTGGGGGCAGGGGCACAGCGCGCAATGCTCCTTTGGCATGCGCCGCATGCGGCGCTTTGCGCTCCCACACAGGCAGGTTGATTGTGGAGAAACGCGACGGCGACCGGCCCCGGCACAGCACGACCAGGGGCGGCAGCGTGACGGCGACCAGCAGTACTAATAGGGCGGCCTGGAAAAAAGTGCGGCGCATTGCCCCTTATTGTAGCATAACGACGCCCCATCGTTCTGTTCCGGCTCGCCTGCTCTTGACAGCCTGCGGGCGCGGCAGGTAGAGTGCGCGCATGGACAGCATTGAGATTTTAGGCCTGCGCATTGACCGCCCCGCTCCCCAGGAAGTGCTGGCGCTGTTGGCCCGCTCTGTTGACGCCCGCACGCCGCGCCACGTTGTCACTGCGGATGCCTCTATGGTCGTGCTCGCCCGCCGCGACCCGGCCCTGATGCAGATTGTCCAGTCCGCCGACCTGGTCACCCCGGACGGCGCAGGGATTTTGTGGGCCGCAAAGCTGCTGCATACTCCGATCCCGCACAAAATCTCCGGCGTGGATTTGGTGGCCGACCTGTGCCGCCTGTCGGCGCAGCACGGGTGGCGCGTGTTCTTTTTGGGCGCGGCCCCCGGCGTTGCCGCCCTCGCGGCGGACAATCTGCGGGCGCGCTTCCCCGGCGCGCAGATCGTGGGCACGCGCGACGGCTACTTTTCCCGCGAGGATGAGCCGCAAGTCATCGCCGATATTCAGGCCGCCCAGCCCGATGTGCTCTTGGTCGCGTTCGGCATCCCCAAGCAGGAAAAGTGGATTACGGCCCACAAGGCCGCTCTGCAAGTGCCCGTTTCCATCGGCATCGGGGGGTCGTTTGACGTGTATTCGGGCCGCGTCAAGCGCGCGCCTGTGTGGATGCAAAAGGCAAGCCTGGAGTGGCTGTATCGCCTGGCGTCCAACCCCAAAAAAATAGGCAAGGTGATGACCCTGCCTTTGTTTGCCGTTCTCGCCCTGCGCCGCCGCTTTTTCGGCCCTGTGTGAAGGGGAGGATGGAGCGCATGCCCCCGCAAGACAGCCCTCACCCTGACGCTTGCGCGACTGTCCCTGACGAACGAGGGCTGCCTACTTGCCCTGCTTGCCCGCGTCTTTGCTGTCTTTGTCCTTGTCGGGCACGATAATTGGCGGCACGATCTTGATAGGGATGCTGTCCTGTTTTTTGCCGGGCTTGCCCGCGCTTTTATCCTTGGGCGGCGGGTCATCCGCCCGTGCGGAGAGAGGGCCTGCCGCCAGAGCGCCCATGAGCGTCAATGCGAGAAGCCCCGCCCCAACACTGCGCATTTTCTTGTCCTTGTTCATTTGTTTTGCTCCCTGGTTGCTTTTCGCAAACCTGCTATCTTTGTTTGTCGGCATCGGCCTCGTTTATGTTCCCGCAAAATCTGCCCCCTCTGGGCCTTTTTCTTCCAAAAACTCAGGGACAGCAACGCCCCAGCCTGCCGATTGCCCATTCTCATCCCCCACCGTCAAGGCCCCGCCCCGGCACGCAAAGCCCCCGGACAGCCCCGCAATCGGCGACAGCAGTTGGTGCGAGTCCAGGTCTAGGTAGTCAAATGCCCCCAAGCCGCCCGCCATTTGTGCGGCGGCGGCGATCCCCAGCCCCGACTCCAGCATGCACCCCAGCATCAGTTTTTTGCCCCACGCCCGGCACAGCGCGACAATCTGCCCCGCTCCCGCCAGGCCCGATTTCATCAGCTTGACATTGACCCCGTCCACGGCGTCTTCCCGCAGCAGGCGCAGGACATGGGACATGTCGCACGCGGCTTCATCGGCAAAAACAGGCACCGACACGCGCTCCCGGACATACTTCAGCCCCGGCACGTCTTCTTTGGCGACCGGCTGCTCCAGCAAGTCCACCAATGCCCCCGTGCTGAGTACATGCCGGGCAAACGAGACCGCATCGTCCGGCGCAAACGCCTGGTTCGCATCAATCCGCAGGCGGGCCAGGGGAGCCGCCCGCACAATCGCCGCAATCCGCGCCAGGTCCGCCTCGTGCCCGCCCGGATCGCCCACTTTGATTTTAAGCGCCCTAAACCCGTCACGCCAGGCTTCCGCGGCCAGAATTCCGGCCTGCGTGGGCGAAACCAGCGGAATCGTGATGTCTGTCGCCAATGTGCGCGCCATGCCCCCGAAGTGCTGCCACAGCGGCATGCGCCAGTGTTTCCCCCACGCATCGGCCAGCGCCATTTCCAGCCCCGCCCGCGCCGACGGCGCATCGGGCAGCGCCTCGGACGCCTTTGCCCACAATGGCCCCAATCTCCCCGCGTCCTGCCCCGCAAACAAAGGCGCGGCCTGAGCGACTGCCTCCTGCACCGACGGCACAGTTTCGCCGGTCACATAAGCCACCGGCGCGCTTTCGCCCCAGCCGACCACTGCCAGGTCATCGGTGCGCACAGCAATCCGCACATTGTGTGCGGCATAAGCGGTCCGCCGGGCAATCGCAAACGGCGCGCGCAGGCTCAATGTCCACGGGCGCGCCTCCACGGAAACAATACGCATGCGCCATTATAACACATCGGTGCTGCGGATGCTCGGCTTTGGGGCTGCATAGGCGCTGCCCCGGCGTTCCCCCTTCTTTCCCAGCGCGTACCAAGCCATGAGCGACGACGGAACAAAACCGTCCGTCGTCGGTACGCCCTCAGTCAGCCGTGAATACGCGTTTGCCGCGCCGGTGCGACGCCATGTTTGGCTGGCCGGATGTGTGGGGTAAACGGCAGACACGTTTAGTTCTCAACAAACGCATGAACACACCAAAGAAAGGGAGTCACCATCACATGGCACATTTGTATGCAACATTCGCTGATGCCGCCCTGGCAGAAAAAGCAGCAGGGGCGCTGCTGGACTTCGGAGTTCGCAAGGAAGACCTGAGCCTGGTCGCAAACGAGTCTCACGGGGACGTGCGCGGGTCGGGCGGCATGACTCAAACAAACCTGGGCGGCACGGCGGACACCCTGGGCAATCGGGCCGGGCACGACACGGCTTCGGCGGGCAACCGCCTGGCGCAGGCAGGCGACCGCGTGGCCGGAGCAGTCACCGGGGCGGTCGGCGCGACAGGCGCGAGCGCAAATTACCAGGCGGCGGGCAACATGCGCGAAGGCATGGCCGATACGCACGCCAATATCGCGGGCGCGGACGCAAACTCCGGCGCGACCGTGGGCGGCGCAATGGGAACAGGCGACAGCACCAACATGGCCGCCAAGCACGGCATCAGCACCACCACGCCGGAAGATGCGGGCCAGGGCGCGGTCAAGGGCACGGAAATCGGCCTGGGCCTGGGCATTCTGGCCGCTGCCGCCGCTCTGCTCGTGCCGGGTGTCGGCCTGGTGATCGGCGGCGGCGCACTGGCGACCGCCCTGGGCGGCACGGCCCTCGCGGCAGGCGCGGGCGCGGTGGCGGGCGGTGTCACGGGCTACCTGAAAGACCAGGGCGTTCCGGGCGAAGCCGTGCAGCATTACCAGACGGCTGTGGAAAACGGCGGCGCGATTTTGTCGGTCAACATTCCTTCGGGCAATGTAGATCAGGCAGGCGCGGAGCAGGTGCTGGCGAAGTACGGGGCTTCCAACTTGAACGCTTATTAATTTAGGCACGTAGAATAAACCAACAAGGGGCCGGGCTGATATTCTCAGCCTGGCCCCTTTGCTGTGCCTGCCCGCAAAAGAGTTTGCGAAGTCGTCTTGTCCCTGCCCCCGACGCCGCTTTGCGAAGTCGTTCCGGCACGGGAGACATATAGGAGCTGACAGACGCCTGCGTGTCGGGCCAGCTTGGGCAGATCATGCAGTCATGACTCGCTTGGTAGCCTGGCCCACAAATCTTTGTGGAAAATTGTTGTGAAAACCCTTGACAGAATGGCACTTTACCTTTACAATGTAGGAGTTACGCAGTTGGCTGAAGGGTGATGCTTGGTTGGCTCAGATATAGGCGAATGGCCTCACGAATGATGCCCGCTTTGGCGGCGTAGCCGCTGATGCCCGTCTTCAGCCGATGCGCTTCCAATCGCACAAAGGCACGCAAGGACAACAAGATGTGGCACTTCTGTGCCTGGACGCTCCGCACCTGCGCCCGTTCCACGCCGCAGCATTGCTTTAACTGGCGGTGGTAGTTCTCGATGGCAAACACCTGACGCCCTAGTTCGTTGCGCGTGGTTTCTAGCATCTTTAGGTCGCTGGTCGCCCAGTGTTCCACGTCGCCGTTTGGAGCAACCGTCCGAAACACCTGAATGAACCCAAAGCCTTTCAGATGCACCTGGCGCCCATGAGCAGGAATGTCTACGTCTTCCACGGCCACATTCTCTTTGTTGTCAGGGTTCACCTGGCGGTTGTGCTTAAGGCGCGTCAGGAAGTGCCAGCCGTACCCACGCACTGCCTTGAGGTTGGCAAGGCTGCTGTACCAGCTATCGAAGCACACATAGCGTGGACGGAACTCTCGCTCTTTGGCCGTTTGCAGCATGGACAGGAAGTGGTCGTTCTTGGTCAAGTGGTGATGCTTGGTCACCTGCTCTTTGCCTTCTGCGGCGGGTTCGTAATCATTCTTCTCATACAGGCGGCAGTCGCAGGGCAGGCTGCTCAGGCCATCTGTCCACAACAGCGTCGTGAGGTTGATGCCCTCAATGACCGCATGGTGCTTGCCACTCCAGTGGCGGGTCACCAGGCCCATCTTTTGGGCGTAGGGCTTGTCCAGCGTGGTGTCGTCAATCACCAACAAACCGTGCCTTTTCTGCACCAGCGGCTCGGCTTCTTGCCACAACGCCGCTGTGTCTGGCGGCAGTCTTGCAAGCAGGCGCGTGTAGGCATCATGGGAAGCCGCATTCGTGCAGCGGGCGGCTTCGGTGCAGGTGTAGACCCGCTGGGCGGCAATCAGAAATTGGATGTAGTCGGTGTCTGAGACTTTGGGTGGGTTCATCACAAAAAGTATGAACCCGACACTCACCCCAAGTCAACTGCGTAAGTCCTACAATGAAAACAGCCAGCAAGCACTCGCCATTCCCCACCGCCGTTGGCATCGTCGTTTTGGGCAGCAGTACCGCCGTCGTTTTGGGCAGCAGTACCGCCGTCGTTTTGGGCAGCAGTACCGCCGTCGTTTTGGGCAGCAGTACCGCCGTCGTTTTGGGCAGCAGTACCGCCGTCGTTTGCCGAATGAGGTGCATTCGTGTTTAAACACTCACGGCTTTTGTCGGCACTGCGCGGCTTCGCTTGCACAGCCCTACTTGCATTCGCAGGATGCACAACCACTCCTGCTCCCCATCCGCCAGTCAGCCCTGCCCAAAGCAGACCTTCGGTACCTGTTGGGCCTTCCCTGGTTCAGTCCCGGCCTGAATACCGGCAGGCGACGGCGGCCTATGTACGCCACGACTTCCAGGGTGCACTTTCTCTGATCAACACCCTTGCCGTCCGGCCTGACTTGCGGCGTGACGTGGGGGCAGTACAGTATTTGGAACAGCAGGCGCGCATCTGCCGCCATGCGCTGAACCCTCATGTTTCCCTGAGCGCCCAAGCCCCGTCCATTCAGCCCACCCTGCCCCGCCGGGCGGACTGCGGGCCGCGCGCCCTGCTGCTTGTCTGCGAAAAGGCAGGCGTGCAAGCCAGCCTGCCCCAGCTGACGCGCGAGGCAGGCACGACAGCGAAGGGCACGA
>JAABUQ010002903.1_pt1 | contig 32644 bp, 24 predicted proteins | sample 5560001 | NCBI WGS metagenome assembly JAABUQ01 (sample SAMN10711888, study PRJNA513371) | rock metagenome | isolation source: Antarctica rocks | place: Antarctica: Victoria Land, Finger Mt nord | collected 2015-12-18 | reverse complement strand
TCTCGCGGCCCCGCCCCCCCCCCCCCCCCCCCCCCCCCCCCCCCCCACTTCTCTAATAAAGCTCTTCGCTGCTGATCTTTGTATTGAATGTTCCGACCGCCTGGAAGGTGGTAGTGTCTACCGACCGATATTGCTTGTCGGTTGTGTCTTTAAAGGCTTGCGCACGATGGTCGATGATCTGGTACTGGCGACCAAAGCTAAAAACGTATTGATGAATCTGGCCCGTCTTACGGTTCAAGACGAGGATATCATCGCCCTTGCCACACGTTCCGTTCGTCACACACGCTGAGTGGTCTACGAAGGCTCCGACCAGGATTTGCCAGTGCTGGTCCCAACTATGCATAATGTAGAGCCTCTGTATCCTCAAATCGTTGTTGAAGACGATAAATGTGCTCGTCGCCTTCTGAGGGTCGTATAGCATGGCATCGAGTCGATCTGTGCCAAAGTGACCGACGTAGAAGACGGCATTTTTGGCCCAACCTGTATAGTCTTGCCGTTTGACGAGCGTAAGATCAGGTGCGAAGGTGAGGAATCGAGCCATGCCTTGACTCGGCTCGTAGAGTACGACTTGAGAGCGACCGGACCCATTGAAGTCGCCACTGAAGACCTGCCAGTTGCCGCTCAGCCCGTGTACCTCCTGGTAGTCGTTGAGGTTCATGGTTGAATTGAAGTCCATGATGCGAGCCTCACCGACAGAGCGATCATAGAGGAAGATGCCATCCTGATCGGCGTTTTTGTAGCGTCCTACATAAATCTCCCAGGAGTTGTGCCACAGTGTGTACCTTTGCAGATAATGCACGCTCAGGTCTGGATTGAAGTCGAGGGCAATAGCGGTAGCGGTACGACCCGACATACGCCACTGGTCCAGTGTAGTCGCGCTTTGTACGGCAGGGGTGATCAATGAAGGGGTATTTGCGTTGGCGAAGCGGTTGTACATGAGGATACCGCTCCGCTGTCCGTCGAACCGTCCTGTGTACAACTCCCAATTGGTGCCCCAACCAGCAAGCCACACATGCTTTTTGATGGTAAGTTGTGGTGTCAGGGTGAGCAACTGCATCGTCCCATTTGTGCGGTTGTAGAGTAGTATATCAGATTCTCCGGTACCCGCGAAGTCACCTATGCGTACATCAAGTGTTGATCCCCAACCCCCAATAGGGGTTTGCGCGTCTACCAAGAAGGCACGATGCACAGCAGATGTTTGAGTAGACGATGAGTATTGAGTTTTTGTCCCTTGAGGTGAGAGCTTCTTTTGTTGCGAGAGAGAGATCACGCTCAGGCTTCCCTGTTGTCGGTTGTAGAGGAGAAGATCACTGAGACCGCTCCCCGTGAAGTCGGCTTTGAACTCTTGCTCAGCTGAGCCACTCCCACCTGGCAGACCGAGCGTTGGACGACTTGCTCCGGTTATGATAGCCAGCTGGTTATTCGCACGCACTACGCCAGCTACATTGTTTGTGCCAATACCTGGGAGGCGTGCGAAGAGCGAGTCATTAATCAGCCGGGGAAAGTAGATGAAGCGCAATTCGTTTCTTTGAAAGGCTGGTTTGTTGATCTGATCGACAGGGTAGTTGAGACCTAAATGTATCGGCGTGGTATCGCCATAGTTCTCATAGGTGACGTTAAAGGTGTTGCCGTCCGCACTTACCGATGTCACAAAGGCAACGTGTCCCGCAGCACCATAGGCCCAGTAGCCATCGGCACGAGGAAAGACAGCGATAGCGCCAACGCGTGGTTGGGTTCCTATCGGTAGACCAGTGCGCTCGGCATCGACGACCCAATCGGCGGCGTTGCCCCAGTTAAGCGGTAAATCATAGCCGAGTAGATGCCACTGCTCCCATGCCCACCAGACACAGTTGCCTCCATGTGGAAATGGTCCGGGACAAAGTTGAAATGGGTTGCCATCGCCTGAATAGTACGCCTGCTTGCAGGATATATCCATCTTTGGGCTGGTATGGCTCAATGCCGCAGCGTCTAGCTGTGCCTGTGTATTGGCATAGCCTAATGCTAAGCCGATAGCAACACAGAGAAACGCGATGAGGGAAAATATTAATGTCGCGTGCAACAAACGTTGTTTGATGGTGCGGCGAGGGAGGGATGTATTCTCGCGTTCCTTCCGTAGGATGGTTGGAGTGGGCGTCATGTCAATAGCTCCTTAGAGACGTAGTATTTAACAGGGTTCGTATGAAACTACGTTATCGGGAGCAAAGTGGATTGCTTGAAATGAAATTTGTCGATATTATATTGGTATAGTCGACAGGGTTTGTTGATTGTGTAGGGACCTCACTCCTTACACTCTCGGTTGCCAATCATCCCACGATGGTCCTATGGAAACGAGGGTGTAATGAATGAGACCCCTACAGGGCATTGCGGCTGCCTATTCTATCGTGAACCCGCGTTCCCTTAACAGTGTCATCACATGCTCCAAATCGTCCGGCTGTACACGGATGAGGCGACTCTGTTGCTCTATTTCGCTGCCGAGGAGGGGTGCGAGTTCGGCGTCGGCTTGAAGGTCCTGGAGCACAGGTGAGGAGAGGCGTAACATGGGAGCGTGCTCGACCGAGATGCTTTGTTGACTGTCGTAGCCGCCGCCCCAGAGTTTGAGGCGGATCAGGAAGGACGCGGGAACGCCCCCCTCGCAATACTGCTGCAGGAAGCGCACAATATATTCAAGGGAGATACCAACTTCGCGCGCGCTTCGTAGGGCCGACGAGGTGATTCTGCGCCATCCTGTAGTGTCGTCGTGTTGGCTAAAACGCTTTATCTCCGCCATTAAGTAGAGATCAACGACGGCATAGAAGGGCTGCAACAGGCCATCATCGTGTAATCTCCATTGCGGTTCACGTAGCGCGAAGCGACCATTATCTGATACTGTGTCTTGCGTTGGAGCGGATACCAGCGATGGTAGGTAGTCACGTCGCCAGAGAAGTCCCTGGATAGCTGGTAAGTTGTGGGCAGCAACCTCCGCGAGCTGGGGTGCCAGACGGCGACCAAGTAATGGACGCGTCTCTTCATCATCAAAGAGCGTATCGAGCAGCACTGCATCATCAACCTCAAGGAGAGTCGCGCTCTGCCACATCTCTACGCGTCGTGCCTGTCGTTCCCATTCCACCAACGAGTATTGCACGTTCTGAGGAATATCTCCTCCTGCAGCACGCTCCAATATCTCTTTTATGGCCTCCGCGTGTAGCCCCGTCTGGATGGCGTGTGTCACGCTTGCTTTCGTAATGCGATACTGAGCGATATGTTCCAGGCTAACCCGCTCCGCGAAGCGGTCGAGCTTGACAAGGAGCGCCTCTGAGATAGGTGCCAGTATCACGAGTTCAAAGTTTGGCTGCACGATAAGCCTGCCTGTGGGAAGCTCATCGCCTTTGAGTTGAACATCGCTCAGGAGGAACAAGGAACCGGGTGAGAGGCGAAACGAGGTTGTTCCATCTTCACTGTCGATCTCTGTGACGCCTAGCCAATGTAATGGACCCGCAATCACCGTCCGGATGAATCCTCCCTCGACCATATGCCATCCCTCGCGGTGAGTTAGCCAGCCGCGCCGCAGACGAAAATCCCAACTGTAAGGGTTGCTGCCGCTCATGTAGCGTTCGGCACGCGGTCCATACTGGCGCGGAAAGAGCAGGTAAGGGGCGTACAGCTTGGTGCGGGCAATAAAGGTCGAGAGAGGATGCCATATACCCATACGCTCATGCTCGATGCGCTCGACAGTAGTTTGGCGCGCACGCATTACCTCTTCATGTGGAGGATCGAGTGGAGATGGACCAGGACGGACATTTACATCCGGCAGGTAGAGCATCTCATTCCAAAAAGGAGTATCTTGCCAGATTTTATAACAGCGACGGGCACGCACTGAAAACGGCAATTCAAAAAAAGACGCGGCGGCTACCGCGTATATGACTCCTTGTCGCTCTTGTAACAATTGTAACCTCATAAGTAAGAGCCGCAAAAATAGTAGATAAGGAGCGTCGCTTTCCACCCGTATCAGTTCATGTTGAGGTTTAGCGTTCATTGGACCCATTGAGCCGACCTGTTCCATAACCTGTCGTAAGGCAGAACGAGAAAGCAAGCCATTGTTTACCAATGCCAGGCCCTCACGCAAAGAGGCGACAAGTGACCAGTAAAGGTACAGGGCGCGTTGTAATGTGCGTACTCCTTCGCCTACTTCCTCACTCTCGCCAGGAGCGCCTGTCAAAACAGTGGTGAAAGGTTCATCGTTTCTCCATTCATCACGGCCCACCGTTTTCACGGCCTCTGGCACGATGAGCACGCCATCATGAATGCCATTGGCGTAGTCACGTCCCACGAAATTTGTCTGCTTGCCCCAATAGAGCAGTCCCAGCAGGAGGAGATGGCGTAACGCTTGCTCGAAGACACCGTGTGGATGAGCGACAGGATACTGAGGAGGGATTCCTGGTGGCCCTCCTGATACTCTTACTGACTGAGACTGTGAAAGTCCAGATGGTAATAACGATTCGTTCTCTTTTGTGGAAGTGAGCAGGTCGCTATTGGCGAAGTAGAGGGCAAGGTCTCGGCTATTGGCACGTCCGCCACAGGCCACCAGTTCTCGCAGTATGAGAGATTCTAGCTCGCCAAGGCCGCGCACAACCGTGGCAAGGTCAGAGCGTTCGAACAAGCGTTGTGCTATCTCTACAGGTGGCAGAGATACAACTGAAGATGATCCACTCGATTGTTCCTTTACGGATGCCAACCGAGCTTTGAGTATAGTTTGCAGGTGATAGGCTGGGGCAGTCTGCAATAACTCAACGTCACTCTGTTCCATACTGTGCTTATTCCTCGTCGTGCAAGAGGGGAGTCTGTCCTCGCCGCTTCAGGTCGTCGATCACGCGCTCCGCACCAGATTTTTTGAGAATGTGCAATGTTGGATGAATGGTCTGCACGATTTGTTCGTCTAACGAGGTGGTCGCAGATAGCTCTCGCATCACCATTGTGTCTGCTGTTTCCAGAAGACTCACTCCTGTATAGATACGTACTCGACCATAGCTGGCTACCCAACGCTCAATTTGCGTTAAGAGAGTGGAGAGCAAACTATTGGCTTTGTCGGATATAACAGAGCGTAGAAGCTCTAGCAAGGATGCTGGATGACGCCCTTGACTCAACGCGCTGCTTAGTGCCTTTGGCGTAATGCAGTAACGCAGTCGGTCACGATGGATACCTGCCACCTCTGTAAACGCCTCCATCAATTCAATAATCGGCCAGGTAGAGACAGAACAAGAGACGAGCACTTCTTGATTGTCTATAACTTCTAACGTGTCAGAGGGTGCTATTATCGCAGAATCTTTTTCCTCCTCTTGCGGTTCTGATCGTGTGCCACTGAGCAACCAGCCAGCAGTAGGAGTAAGACGAAACGCCAGGAGGCGTCCATCACGGGCAAGTGCCAGGTCGCATGCACCCCACCAGTGAAGAGGACCGCGTAAGAGGCGCGTCAAATAATGAATTTCAGCACGCAGCCAGTCACTTAACTGTAAAGGATGCAGCGGTCGTCCCTCTTCCTGCTCAATCCACCAGTGTGGTGAGGTGAAGAGTCGCTGCCTCTTCTGCAAAAATAGGGGATTGATGCGATATACGAAGCGTGCGAAAGCATTGAAGCTTATCCACTGATTGAGCGGGACCTGTGCCAGGAGAGCCACGAGCGACTGACGAGCCTCGCTATTCTCGGACTCTAATTCTCCAGAGCGTAGTATCGGATGATTAAGTGAGGTTGCACGGCAACGAAGGCGTAGTCCGTCCTCTCCCAGATCAAATAACTCATCATAGGAAGACTGTGCAAGCCAGAGTTCAAAGAGATCATGCAGCACTTCAGCGCGTGTGGGACCAAGCAACAACTGAGCGGCATTCGGCAATACGCGCAGGTAGGGCGTACCGTTATCGTCTTTGTGAAGAATATCGGCGAGACGTAAAAGGCGAACGGCAAAGCGAAGCAACGCAGGCGAACGCGAAAGTGAGGCGCGAAGTGATACGAGCAGAGACGACGAAGCCATATCAGGAGGTGGAGGCAACGGAATGGACCCATCACTTGTGAGTGAGTTGGTGGTACGGGGAGTAGAAAATGTTCCAGCAGGGCGCGATGTAGGGCCACGTTCGTCTTTCAGGTCGTCGTTTGTGAGTCGATACCCATCCAGACCTCGCGCCACCAGCAGCAGGTCTGTCAGGAGATTGTATAGTGCTGCCTTTTGTACAGTGTGTACCTCGCTCTTCTCAGCGTTCACATCGAAAGGAGTGACTGGAGCTGTCACATGGAGTGCTGAACGCACCTCTTCAGGTACATACCAGCCAACATCGAGCAGGGCACCACTCAGGCCAATACGTTGTTGGGGAGAACTGTTCAGACTGGTGCGGAAGAGCAGACCTTTTCCCTGAAGGGCGATAAGAATAGCCTGAAGTTGATTTGGTTGACCTAATGAGAAACGCTCGAACAGTCCTCGCAGGTCTTCATCCATCATCGATCCTCCCGCTAGCGTGAGGGCGGCGAGTAACTGACGTTGTGGCTTCTCTAACGTAGCTGCTACTCTGCGTACCAACTCTGGTTGCTTAAGTTCGTCCTGGATCACCTCTGCAAGCTGTTGTTTGTTCATTCCATTTGTGACGAGTTCGTACTCGCGCGCGATGCCCCGTAACTCGCTCAGGCCAAGTTGGGTCAATATATCTGCAAGACTTCCAAGCGGTGCTGGACCGTGCTGAGGTACGGCGGGCTTTATAGCTGTAAGCGGGCGTGAGGTCCTGGCTTCTGTTTCCTCTCTTTGCTCTTGTGGGATACCCTCTACTGGCCTGGAAATTGGAATTTCAAGCGGTGGGGTATCGGTCACGAAGGTCATAGGCCGGGCCAACCATTGATAGAGCAGGGCGGCTGCATGTGGGCAGAGCGTTGGCACATTCGGTGGATTCAGGCCACATGGACACTCGCTTGTCCATTGTGTGACGCTCTGTATCTCAACGTCAACAGGGTAGGAGGACTTGCGTACGCGTGTTCGCGAACCGAGAGTTTCTTCCGTTTGTGACTTTACTGTTACTGTATTTGTCGTTGATGCAGCTTTATTTGCGACGTCGGGGACATTCACAACGCCAGCGATGCGTCCACCCTGGCGTTGTGTGCTATGTACTGCTCCAATACGATAATATTCTTGTCCCAGCGATGCCGCTGCGAGTTCCGCCATGTGAATGATATCGGTGGCTCGCAAGCGTTGTAACGTGCCGGGTACAACGTTCTCCATAAACACTGCCCACAAAAAATGCACGAAAGAAAAAACTATGTTCGGCTATTATAGCATATGGCTACAATATGCACCATTTTACCTGCTCTTTGCGCGATGTGTAGGCAGTGCCTAAGCTTCCTTATGCAACACGACTCCAAACGCGACGAAGAGAATACCTGCAATCTCTAGTAACGTTGGAATCTGATGAAGGACAACAATCCCAATGATGGCGGCGGATGCTGGCAATAAGGAGAGCAAAAGTGCAAACGTTGCCTGAGGCAGCCGGGCCATTGCCAATTGATCGCACACGTAGGGGATAACCGAAGAGCAGATGCCCACACCAATGCCTGCAAGCAGGAGCAGTGGCTGCGTGAACGCTGGCAATGCATTCATGAGTCCAATAAGAGGTATTTCTACCTCATCAATGCTTCACTTGACACCTTGGTTGCATTGCACGTAATATTACTTGTATATCATATACAAGAACAAAACACGTAGCGTGGAAACCATATAGGGATTTGCTTTCATTTCAGGAAAGGCTACAATACCCATGTCCAACATTTTTAAGCTGCTTGCCGATCAGGAGAAGCTGACTGACGAGCTTTTCGCATTCGTCACTGACTCGAATGCCGACAGCCGTAATGAACGTGCCATTGTCAGCGTCTTGCACGAGGTCGCGCCGCAGATTGTTTCGGTTGCCGAGTGTATGGTGATTGATGGCGTCGATGAGCGTCGCTATGTTGAGGATTATGTATACGCCGTCCTCGGCGGCGAAGGGTTAGAGAGCTAGAATAACAAAAGCCGCTGGGCTCTGCGACTTGCGCGCAAGTCGCAGAGCCCAGCGGCTTTTGTTATCAAACCGCCCCCTAAAACCCTCAGCTTCTAGCTGTAGGGATAGAAGGGGTGTTCCTTGTTTGGGGCCTGGGCATAGGGGTACCGCTTGACATTAGATAGCTTTTAGCTGTATAATACCCCCATGCAGAAGATAGCCTACAAATCCAATCATAACGTCTACTACTCTTGCAAGTATCATGTGGTCTGGTGTCCAAAATACAGACGCAAGGTACTGCTAGATGCAGTAGCCAGGCGTTTAGAGCAAATCATACGGGAAGTTTGTCAAGAGCACCAGGCAGAAATATTGAGTATGGAAGTCATGCCCGATCATGTGCATTTGCTCGTTGAGTGCGACCCGCAATTTGGAATTCACCGTTTGATAAAGCTCGTGAAAGGACGATCTTCCCACTCCCTACGGCAAGAGTACCCCCAACTTACAACCCGTATGCCGTCACTTTGGACAAACAGCTACTTTGTCTCAACAGTAGGCGGAGCACCGTTAAGCGTCATCAACCAGTATATCGAGAACCAGAAACATGTCTAAAAAATCGTTCAAATATCGACTCTATCCGAATAAGGCACAAGAGCAAACCCTACAGGAAACGCTAGACCGATGCAGGGAATTGTATAATGCCGCATTGCAAGAGCGGAAAGACGCTTACCGACTACAAAGGAAATCCATCTCCTACAACCAACAGGCTAATCAACTACCAGAGATCAAAGAGGATAGACCAGAGTACAAAAACATTCATAGCCAGGTTTTGCAAGATACCCTACGGCGCGTTGACAAAGCAATGCAAGCCTTTTTTAGAAGAGTCAAGAGCGGAGAAAAAGTAGGCTACCCCCGTTTCAAAGGGTACAACCGTTTTGACTCTTTCACCTATCCGCAAGCAGGTTTTAGCCTCACGCATGACAATCATGTCTGTCTTTCAAAACTTGGGAGTATCCAGGTGAAGTTGCATAGAGCAGGAGAAGGCACGAGAAAAACTTGTACCATCAAAAAAGAGGGAGACCAGTGGTACATAATCTTTAGTTGCGAGGCAACAGACACAGAACCACTCCCAGAAAACCATGAGATTGTAGGTCTCGACATGGGAGTAACCCACTTTGCTACGCTGTCAGATGGAGCGACTATTGACAACCCCCGCCATTTTAGACATTCAGAAAAACAGCTAGAGAAGCTCCAGCAGAAAGTAGCGAGAAAGAAAAAAGGCAGTCATAGACGAGGCAAAGCCAGGAAATCTGTAGCGAAACTACACCGCCAAAGTAAAAATCAACGAAAAGACTTCTTGCACAAACAATCAAGAAAGCTCGTCAACACCTATGGCACTCTTGTTTTTGAGAAGCTGCGACCTGCAAATATGACCAGACGACCCAAACCGAAGATAGACGATGCAACAGGGGAATACTTGCCAAACGGTGCAAGCGCAAAAGCAGGACTCAACAAAAGTATTTTAGATGCTGGTTGGTATCAGTTCCAACAGTATTGCACCTACAAAGCTGAAAATGCTGGTAGGGCGATACTGTTTGTTTCACCAAACTATACGAGCCAAATTTGTAGCGGTTGTGGTCAAATCCGCAAGAAAGAGCTATCCGAGCGGTGGCACTCGTGCGATTGTGGCACAGAGTTAGACCGAGACCACAACGCCGCCATAAACATTCAAAGGCTAGGAAGTAGCCAACAGGTAGCAATATCTGTAGAAGCCCCTTGTCTTTAGACCTGTCTTTTACCCACATTTTACAAATGGTTTTTGCGAAACGGCCTCTCAAGCCAAACAGTATGGCAGAGTGTTTCACAACCTCTGCACTATCGATCTGCTCTACAAGCGGCCCAAAAAAGATGTGGGTAAGAATCAGGTCTTTAGACATGGGGTACTTCACTCTAGCTCGTACATGACATTTGCTACTGCGGCAAGGGCTGCTGTTTCTGCACGTAAGATGCGTGAACCTAGTGTGACCGACTGGACATCGTGTCGTTGGGCCAGCTTGACTTCTTCCTCCATCAAGCCACCTTCTGGACCGATGAATAGCATCACCGTTTTCTGTTGTGATGATGTTGCCCATGTGCGCAGTGCCTCGCGCAGGCTTTGTCCACGCTCTTCTTCCCAGGGTATCAGCGCGAGGGCGTCTGGTGGGATAGCGTTGAGCGCGTGCATCAACGGACGAATAGGCAAGAGTTCTGGCATGCGTGCGCGTCCACATTGTTCGGCAGCTTCCTGAATGATACGCTGCCAGCGTTGTATTTTGGCTGAACCGGCGTCTTCCAGACCTGCCATGGAGCGGCGACAAAGAATAGGCGAGAAGACTGCTATGCCCAGCTCTGTTCCCTTCTCTAAAATCCACTCGAAGCGTGCCGATTTGAGTAGACCTTGACAGAGGACGATCTTTACTGGCGATTCACTTTTTCCAGGGTGACGCTCTAAAACCTGTACCTCTACCCCTGCCCGGCTGGTCTTTGCAACCGTTGCCAGGAACTCTTCGCCACTATTATCGAGGAGCACGAGTTGCTCACCCATTCGCAAATGCAGTACGTCTCTTACCTGATGCGCGATTTTTTCTGGTAGCATCAACCCGGTTCCAGCCGATGTAGATTGTAGGGACAAACCTTGTGGTTGACCTATACCGTCAACAAAAAAGCGATGCATAGGGCTAGCTCCGCTTGCGTAGGATGAGCGCCATCCAATCGTCGATCATCACCTGCCCGACCAGTTCCAGGCCCGCCGCCAAGAGCGGACCCTCGGCATCGTGACGCCGTGCTTCGATGATGCCGCTGACGATGAGTAGACCTGTTGGGGCCAGTACCTGGGCAAGTTGTGGCGCTATCGAGCCGATCACGTGTGCGATAATATTGGCAAGCACAAGGTCGTATTGACCCGCCATACAAGCTGCCTCGTTCTCGTCGAGGACACCCAGGACTACTTTGATACGATCCTCTAAGCCATTCATTGCAGCGTTAGCGAGAGTGCTTTCGACAGCAACACTGCTGTTGTCGATGGCGTAGACACTAGCCGCACCGAGCTTAGCTGCCGCTATCGCTAGAATACCTGATCCTGTCCCGACATCGAGTACACACATGCCTGGCTGTGTACGCAGCTCCACCTGCTCTAAACACATGCGGGTTGTAGGATGTAGACCTGTGCCAAAGGCCATACCGGGGTCGAGTGTGAGCACCACTTCATGTGGCTTCGGCGTATATTCGCGCCACGATGGGCGAATGACGAGGCGCTGCCCTATGTGAGTTACGTGAAAGTAGTCCTTCCAGGCGTTAGCCCAATCTTCCTCATTCACAATGCGTGTCTGTAGCTCTCCGACGAAATGTGAACCCAGACTTGACAGGTGCCAGAGTCCCTCGGCGATTCTCTGGCGGGTTTCCTCCTCTTTGCCATCAATCGGTAGATAGGCATGGACAAGGGCGGGTTTTCCCGTCAGGACGCGGTATTCCTGCCCCTCGTCTATTAATTCAATCGGTTCCTCAATCGCCACACCGCCAGGAGTATAGTGGCCCAAGAGTTCGCTCACTGACTCTATCGCTTCAGGGTGAGCCTGTATGGTTAGTTCTAACCAATGCATGAATGTTGTTCCCATTCTAAAAATATATTATTGGTGCATCCGCTCCATGAACGGGGGAACGGACATTGCTTCGCTCGTCCGTGGGCGTCAGTCCGTGGGCGTCATAAATGAGGCCCCTACGGGTTACCCATCGTAATAATCACGGGTTACCCATCGTAATAATCACGGGTTATACATCGTAATAATCACGGGTTATACATCGTAATAATCATAGGTTGTTTTGATTTCGAAGCCGCAGGAAAGATACAAGCCTAACGCGTTCGTGTTGTCTACGTCCACATCGAGCATAATTTCCTGAGAACTCTCGGCTTGAATGAGTTGGATTGTCTCCTGGAGCATTTGTCGTCCGTAGCCACGGCCCCGGTACTCTGGGCGCACAACGAAGCCGTAGATACCAACCTGTTGCTTCATGTCGATTAAGCGCAGGCTTCCTATTGGCTCCTGGCATCCGACAGATTCTTCACCAAGCGTGGCTACAAAAAAACGCTCTTCTGGTCTTTCAAATACCCTCGCTGTATACCTTCTTGCATTCTCTATGTCATCATCCATATCTGTAGCCATAATAAAGGCAATCATCTCGGCGTCAGTTCTGTTGGCCTGACGGAAAATCAGGTGATCATCAAAAATTGCTCGTTGTCGAAAGGTTCCTAGCACCATTTCATGTTCCGAATGATTGAGATGGGCGTTCCTAGCTTTGATAAAGGCTTGTCCGGAGGCTGAAGACCGTTCGCAGATCAGCACAAGCTTCTCGATATCTCTACGTTTGCTCTCTTCTTTCGCGGCATGGAGTAGTCTGCTAAATATACCCTTGCGTCGATGGTCGGGGGAAACCATGCCGACCACTTCCTTTTCTTTGGTACCGTGGCTATCCAGCCCTAAATACCCAATAAGTAAGCCCTGCTCATAGTAGAGAAAATCGTTGATTGTGTTTCCTGGGCGTTGGCGCAGCATATCAAAGTGGAGCCGCGTGTGTAACCCTTCGTAGGTATTACAGGTATCGGTAAGTTGCTTGATGCCAGTTAGTTCTGTTTCGGTGAGCGTTTTTTTTGCGACGAGTCCCTGTGTTTGCTCAAATGCCATTGTTTGCCCCCACCAACTTTCTTGAACGTCAGTAAAGGAGACCCACGAGGGGTCTCCCTACTATAATCTTCCTTAAAAACCCGAACGCGGGATGGTTCGTGCCCTTAAAACACAGCAGGTTCCATGTAGTCCCCAAATGTTTTGCGGAATACGTCCATGATTTCGCCGAGCGTCGCATATGCTCTGACCGCCTCGATGATGGCGGGCATGGTGTTCTCCGTGCCTTCGCATACGCGGTGTAGGTTCTTAAGGGCGCGCTTTACCTCGGCCTGATCACGCACTTGACGCACGCGGTTGAGACGCGCGATTTGCGCGCGTTCGCCTTCGCGGTCAACATAGAGCGTTGGTACTTTGATATCTTCCTCTACAATATAGTCGTTGACGCCAACGATGGTGCGCTTCTGCTGGTCGATCTCTTGCTGGTAGCGATAGGCCGACTCCGCGATTTCGCGCTGGAAGAAGCCATTCTGAATACAGGCGAGCACGCCGCCCAATGCATCGATGCGGTTCAGGTAGTCCATTGCTGCTTGCTCTGTCTCATCGGTCAATGCCTCGACAAAGTAGGAGCCACCGAGCGGATCGATGGTGTTCACGACGCCGCTCTCGCTGGCGATGATCTGCTGAGTACGTAGAGCGATCAGTACTGCACGCTCTGTGGGCAGTGCCAAGGCTTCATCAAGCGAGTTGGTATGCAGCGAGTTGGTGCCACCCACTACTGCCGCGAGTGCCTGGATTGCTGTACGCACGACGTTGTTTTCGGGCTGTTGGGCGGTAAGGGAGACGCCTGCCGTTTGCGCGTGACAGCGCATCATCCACGAACGCGGGTCCTTCGCGCCATAGCGTTCGCGCATAAGCTTTGCCCACAGGCGACGACCCGCGCGGAACTTGGCGATCTCCTCAAAGAAGTCGTTGTGTACATCAAAGAAGAATGAGAGACGCGGCGCGAATTCGTCGATCTTCAAGCCGCGTGCCAGGGCTGCGTCAACATAGGCAAGTCCATCGGCGATGGTAAAGGCGAGTTCCTGTATAGCGGTTGCTCCGGCCTCGCGGATATGGTAACCGCTGATACTGATGGTGTTCCAGCGCGGCATATGGCGTGTCCCAAACTCGATGGTGTCCGTTACCAGGCGCAGCGAAGGTTCAGGCGGGAACAGAAACTCTTTCTGTGCGCTGTACTCTTTGAGGATGTCGTTTTGTAGAGTGCCACCAAGCAATGCCATGGGGAAGCCACGCTTCTCTGCATTGACGATATACATGGCCCAGATAACCGACGCGGGACTGTTAATGGTCATCGACGTGGTAATCTTGTCGAGTGGCAGGTCCGCAAACAATATCTCCATATCCGCAAGCGAGGAGACCGCGACGCCACATTTGCCGAACTCACCTATAGCCATTGGGTGATCGGTGTCGTAGCCGTAGAGGGTCGCCATATCGAACGCGGTTGAGAGGCCCGTCTGTCCCTGCTTCAATAGATACTTGAAGCGAGCGTTAGTATTTTCGGCAGTGCCAAAGCCCGCGAACATGCGCATCGTCCACGGCTTGGCGCGATACATCGTGGGCTGCACGCCACGTGTGTAGGGATATTCGCCAGGGAGACCGATGCCGCGCGTATAGTCGAGGGCGGCGTTATCCTGTGGCATATAGAGACGATTGATGGGCACACTGGAGGTGGTCATCAGGTTATCGCGTTCCGGCACGCGTGCTTGTGACTTGCTGACTGTTGTCTCTTCCCACTCTGTACGCTTAACGGTAAGACGCTCTAACTCGGCTTTATCAAAAAGAGTGCCTTGTTCGACAACAGGCTGCGTTGACTCTGTCGGTTTCTGCTCAATCATGAGATCTCCTCATCGGGTTGCAAGGCAAGAAGTGCGTAGCTTCTGCATTAGTCTTTAGACAATGTGTTACCTAGATAGTACGTTACATATTATGGAGTATTGTACCATAATTACAGTAAACGGCTTGTTCGTGTCGATATATCGTTTGCTTCTGCCTCTTATGGAGCTTTTTGCTCGTTCTGTTCCCATTCTTGAAACTTCAGGCGTAGGGCCTTGAGTAGCTTGCTGAGAGAGTCTCCCGTTTTCTCCAAGCGTTCCAAGTCCATCGCATTTACCAGCTCTTCTGTATACTCTATACCTCCAAGAGGAGGATTGACTCCTGTTTTTTGAACAGCTTCACGCAAGAGGCGTTTATAGAGATCGCGTTCACACTTTTGAGTTGGAGCAGAACATCCTTTCCCTAAAACCTTTTTGAATGCTGCTGAATCAAGAAGCAACCATCGCTCAATATGTGGATCAGGAATGGCATAAATGGCCTGTCCAACAAAACCCTTCATGATCGTCTCTAACTCTTGCTTTCGCCCCTGAAAACCTTTGCAGTTTCCGTCGATAGCTACGATTAAAAGATCAGGTAAGTCTTCTTGATTGTCCAGTAGATCACTCATGTAGTTTTTTAATTTGCCAATTACCTTACCGTGTCCGCCTCTAGCATTGAGAAATTCTGTTTTGATTGACAGTTTGTACTGATTAGTAAGCCGATATACTAAAGCTTTGAGAAAGACCTCATGTCCACGGTCCTCGACAAAAAGAGTAATATCTAAGCATGGAAGTCACCTCGTAGGAGACGTTCAGATACTGTGAGGTCTTCGCTTAATTTAGATTTACGATGTTTTGTTTTCTTTAAGGTAGAGAAGGGAGTGATAGTAGTATTTCCATCGCTCAAACCAAATACGTAAAGTGACTCTTCGGGCAAAAGATCAAGGAGAGTTGGAGAATGAGTTGTCACGATAACTTGAGTGTCACCGCTAGTGAGATTTGTCAGAAGTGAGGCAACCAGGTCTAGGCGATCAGGATGAATTCCATTCTCAGGCTCTTCAAAGCCGAGCAAGGTTGCGGGTTCTTTAGCACCTCCTAGTGCTAGTAATCCCAATATTCTGAGGGTGCCTTCAGACAGTACACGAGCAGGAATAGGAGTTTGATCCTGCATCAGTCGTAGTTCAACTTCGCCGACGTTATTAACGTTCACATCTATACCTGTGATAGATGGAATAATCATATGCAGAGCTTTCTCCACAGCTTTAAATTGAGGCTCATCAAGCTCACGCAATGTGTTGAGAAAAGCAGCTAGTTCCTCTCCCATCAGCCCAATATGGCGGACCTCTTTAACTGATGTGGGAAGACGCATACGCTCTCTTGGTTCCAGGTAGAAGAAAAGCCAACTTGCTATTTCCTCTCGCATAGCGAGTAAATACTGAAAGAACAGAAATGATGAGAAGAAATTGGGTATAGAAAGTGTACTGTAATCTAGTTCCTCGAAAAACTGATATGATTTCTCACCAAATTTCAGAAATCCATAGTCTCTTTCTAACAACAAGGGCTCCTCTGTAATTTCTCCCTTAGCATTCAACACAGCGAGGTATTCACCAGCTACAATCAATGTACCAGTTTTCGGAGTGGTCTCAATGCTTATATAATAGCGTAAGTTTCTGCGGTTTACGAGAGATGGATTATCCAACGGAGAAGTTTGATCTGTGTCTTTACTTGCTGCATCCCCCTTAGCTCCTAGTCTCCTTAATAAACGAATTTGTCGATTGACCGCGTCAACTGTTGTTTGAGAAAGCTCAACATCCACTTCCATAGAGAACGAAGATTTCTCTTGTGTGAGCAAATCATTGATGCCACTCAGTCCAAAGGTAAACGACTCAAGGGGTGTTCCTCGATATGGAGGATCAAAAGCATACTTTAGATTCCTCTCTGTAGCTATCCTTGACAACAGTTGCAATGCATCTAAAAAGTTACTCTTTCCAGAAGCATTTGGACCAAACAATACAGAGAGTGGCTGAAGATGTACCTCCACATCCACTAGAGATTTATATCCCTGAATTTTGACGCGTTTGAGCATTGGAGTTCCACCTTGCTTATTCACCTTGCTTATTCTCAGATAAAGAAGAGTAGCTTCATGGTATGGAAAAAGAGCGTCGTTGTCAAGAAGACGCTTTGAAATCCCTGGCAAACTGTCTGAATATAGTTTGCGGCTACGACGGGATTATTTTCAATTGTTGGAATCAAGATGCTTAGGCGATGATCTAGTGTCGCACGAAGGGTACAACATACTTCAGCATAAACGCGAAGAAGACGCCGTTTGCTAAAATAGTCGCGAGGTGGAAAACTTCGTGGTAGCTGAAGACACGCGACCAGAGCCGGGGTCTACGCGAGGCGTAGGCTACCGCGCCTAGCGTGTAGAGGATGCCAGCGAGTAAGAGGAAGAGCAGGCCACCCACACCTACTTGTGTCACGATTTCAGGCATCGCCAGAACAACAACCCAGCCAGTTGCTACGTAGAGTGATGCTATTATCCAGCGCGGCATGTGTACTGCTGGCGCAGCTACGGCTATTCCTACTATAGCTAGTATCCAGACGACCGAGAGGATGCCGATGCGCCACCAACCAGTCATGACGTTAAATACGATAGGAGTGTAGGTACCCGCAATCAAGGCGAAGATGTTGGCGTGGTCGATGCGGCGCAGCAAAGCACGCTGCCGTATCGACCATGCACCGATGTGGTAGAGAGCACTCCAACCAAAAAGCAGTATCGAACTGGCACCATAGATCAGCAGCGAGAGTTGCTTAGGTCTATCGTCCACTGTGAGCATGAGTAGAGCAACTGTACCAACAACTGCCGCAACTGCTGCGGCGGCATGAAGGTAGCCACGAAGTAATGGCTTTATCGTCAGTTCAGCCTGTGTTTGTAGAGTGGATCTACTCATTGTTTCCCTTTATGTGTATTTTTGTATTCAAGTGAGCAAGGCGAGGACAAGCCATCGCCCCTACTATAGTGGGTGCGCATAATACGTGTATAGTAGGGGCGACGGTTCACCCTGTAGCTTCCCATCTTGCTTACTTGCCATTATGCCAGTGCGTCCTCGGTCTCAGTGACTTGATAGAGTTGTTCCAGGCTCTGTCCTTGTGCGCGTTTGATACGCTCCATGCGTTTGCTAAATTGAGTCATTGCGTAGCTCATGCTCTCTTCCATGTCTAGCCCAAACGCCTCCTCTCCATCCGGTGGAGGAGAAGAATAAGAATCCGTTACCACGCCGAGCGCTAGTGGAAGCAGTTCATTCATGCGCTGCTCGACGACGGGCCATAATGTCCCGTCCTGGGCTACGAGGCGGGAGATCAAGAAGACGCCATAGGCGATGTGACGCGATTCGTCTCGTTTGAGATTCCCTATCCCTTGTTTGAGACCGGGCATGATGTTGCTGTGGTCGAGCATGTTGAAGTAGCCGTGATAGCCTGTTTCGGCCAGCACTCCCTCGACGATCATGTTGTACGTGACCGAGGCCAGTATCTGCGCCTTGAGCGAACGATCAGTGAGCAGGGCATACATGGTCTGTGGAAGTTCTTCGTAGAATAGCTTGTGATAACTTGGTCCATGATAGCGACTCAGGTCGCTGTTGTCATGCGCCACCTCGTCCAGGAAACGGCGGAAGAACTCGGTATGCTTGGCCTCTTCCCACAAGAAGGTCGTTAAGAACATTTCTTCCTCGATGCGTCCTTCCTGGGCCACTGCCATCATTAATGGTAATAGATCGAGGGTGACGCTCTCTTCTCCAGCTACGAAGAGCGCGGTGAGGCTTAATAGAGACTCTTTCTCTCTATCGGTAGAGCGCTGCCAGTCCAGGATATCTTGCGTAAAATCAATGCTGCGCGGGTCCCATATGCCGAGCCTCTTGGCTTTGTGATAGAGGCGCATAGGGAGAATGTCATGACGTAGGCCAGTACTGATCGTGGTGAATGCAGAGTGGGCTAGAGAGTTTGTTGGAGTCGCGGAAGTTGTGGGGATTGTGGATGTCATAGCTGCCTGTCTTTCTCCGACAAAAATGTCAGTAGTTACAAGGAATACTCGTTAAAAAGTGCTACCATAAGCAGTTGCGCACGCCTGTCGTGCTTGGATTGTGCGTCGGTCATAATACACTTTCTTTTTGTGACATCGTTGCGTGTTCGGCTAGTGCATACTGTATTTCCTTGCGAACCTCTGCGCCCTCCTCGTTGAGCAATGCATTCTGTAAGGCCCGTATCGCCTGCTCTCCACCAAGACGACCTAATGCCCAGGCCGCGTGACCGCGTACGAGTGGCTCATCATCGTGCAATGCGCCGATTAGGGCAGGTATCGCCTGTGAATCACCGCTATTACCTAACGCAACACATACATTGCGTAGCAAGCCGCGCCGTTTTGTGCGCTTAATTGGACTGCGGCGAAATCGCTCGCGGAACTGCTCCTCCGTCAAAGAGAGCAGGGGAATGAGTTCAGGGCTTCCACCTACTCCAGACCGAGGTAGAAATTCTTGATGGAGTTGGAATGATGGCTGTGTGGTACGGCGCTGTACCTGTATCGTTTGTGGCCCTCCGCGCAGTCCCAAACGCTTCTCGGCTACTTTGTTGACCGGACATACCTCCTGGCAGATGTCACAGCCGAAAATGAGATTGCCCATCAGCGGACGCAGTTCCAGGGGGATGCTACCGCGCAACTCAATTGTGAGGAACGAGATGCAGCGAGGTGTATCTAGTTCATACGGGTTTGGCAATGCTTTCGTGGGGCAGGCGTGCAGGCATAATTCACAACTGCCGCAATTTGCCTTAAGTGGCTCATCAGTATCTAGAGGTAGGTTAGTGACGATTTCCGCGAGGAAGACCCATGAGCCCCATCCTTTTGTCAGGATAGTGGTGTTTTTGCCGTACCAGCCAAGACCAGCACGCTGGGCGACCGCACGATCCACCATGCGCCCTGTATCGACAAAGAGCCGTGTCTCCACCGCATCGCCCATCTCGCTACGAGCATACTCACGAAGCCACTCCGCGAACTGTTGCAGCCTGGGCTTGATAATATCGTGGTAGTCATCGCCCCACGCGTAGCGCGAGATACGCCCGCGTGGAGTTCCGCCCTCTTGTTCGTCGGGTTGCTCCGTGAGATAGGTCATCGCAAGGGAGATGATAGACCGTGCCTGCGGTAGCAGTGCATCAGGATGACACGACACATCGGCGCGGTCTGCCGTGAACCACGGCAGACCGTCCATCAAGCCTTGTGCTATACGCTCTTTGATGATTCGCTCGGCTTCGGGGAACTCCTCTGCGGTGGTAATACGCACCATGTCGAAGCCGAGCGAGTATGCATACTCTTTGATTGCCAGGGTTTTCAGCATTAGTCGTTTATCAGTTCGTTATGTCTCGACGTACACTAATCCACAATGACAGTCCGATGAACAGGGCAAGGTACACCAGCAGCACCAACCAGGCATGCAGGTCTGATAGCTGAGATGGCGCACCACCCGTAATATACGGGTTTTGATTTTGCAGCAGCGCAGTAATGTTGTTGCCGATGAAGTAGTCTGGTACGGCCTTTAAGAAATCGCCAACAGGACCTCTATTGAGTACGGCAATAAGGTTTATTACGCCCGACAATACGCTCTCAAGGACCCACCAGACGAAGGTACCTGCAACACCTGCCGCCGTTGCTCTTCCTACTGTCGATAGGAAGAGAGCGAGCATGGTGTAGACCAGCAGGCCAAACATTGCTAGAAAAGGGTATAGCAGGACATGACCCAGTCCCCCATTATTTAAGAAATCCAGGCTGGATGTGACTCCTGAGAGCAGATTGAGGAGCGCACCCGTCGCAAGACCTATCAGTAACACGAGGATGAAACCAATAACGAGACAGATAAGAATCGCGCCTAACTTGGATAAAAGAAATTGCACACGAGTTGGGCCGCGTGTGAACATCAAGCGCACTGTCCCTACACTATACTCGCCACCAACAATAGTGCCAGCGAGGATTACGAGCAATACCAGACCGAGAAATTGTGTGACCTGAACCGCGACGAACAACGAAGTGGGGAGGCGCAAAGGCGCTGATGTGTTACGCAGTGCATCTTGCCTGTTTTGTTCAGCCAACGCAAGTTCCGCCTGGGTAGGTGGATGATCGAGGCAGTTTTGCCCTGTAGGACCTTGTGGGTTTTGTGGATTGCGAATCGCTGAACATTGTGGAGGCAAGAATGATGTCGCGGGAGCGTTGATAACGAAGATTTCACCCAGCGAGACGACACAGAAGACGAGTATCATGATGACTATCCCGATGATACTCAGGACCTTGGACATCGCGCGTCGTCGTATTTTATATAGTTCTATGCCGATCAAGCGGAGCAGAACACTGAAGAAGTCCTGTCGCCCCATCACAACTGTGTTAGTACGTATTGGCGCTGGTAAAGGAGTAGGTTCTCCTGATGCTGGTTGTGGGAGTGTGCTCATAGTGTGCCTCGCTTTCCACCACTCGGTATTTCAGAATTGGGCGTAGGTTGTTGTGGTACAGGAGGAGGTGGTGCTAATGCAGCCATGCCGACGCGCTGCCCTTGTTGCGCAGATGGTGTCGTCAACTGTAAGAAGACCTCTTCCAGGCTTCCCTCACGTGGATGTAGCTCTGCGGCGAAGAGATTTTGACGTGCAAGCAGGGCGTTAATCTCTGCGGAGCGCGTCACAGGAGCGTCGATCAAGAGTGTAAGTTGGTTCTGCCTATTGCGTTCTGCATGCACTCGTGTGATCCACTCGGCTCCTTGTGTCTGTGCCTGTTGCAGGAGTGTCTGGGCGTAGAGGGTTTCGTCTTCTCTATTCAGATGTACCTCGATCTGCTCGCTCCGTCGCAGTAGTTCAGCAACATTTCCCTGCTTGATCAGATTGCCCTTTTGCAGAATAGCCACGCGATTACAGACGTGCTGTATCTCGTAGAGGATATGGCTAGAAATGAAAATAGTTTTGCCGAGAGCGGAGAGACGTTGAATGAGTTGACGGATCTCGAACACTCCCGCAGGGTCGAGGCCGTTGGTCGGCTCGTCAAGCAAGACGAGTTCTGGATCGGTCAGGAGGGCCGAGGCGATGCCCAGGCGTTGTTTCATGCCAAGCGAATACTTGCGATAGGCGAGCTTCTGATAGGCTTGTAGCTCGACGATTTCGAGAACCTCCGCAAGCCGCCGATTGTTGGATGGACCCGACACCATACCAGAGGCCGCGGCGATAACACGCAGATTGTCCAGACCTGATAGATAGGGATAGAAAATGGGCATTTCCACTATGGCCCCGATACGTTGTAAAATGGCTGGGAGCTGATAAGCATTATCCATACCAAACAGAATTGCTCGTCCTGCTGTTGGGCGAATCAAGCCAAGCAGCATACGAATAGTGGTTGTTTTGCCTGAGCCATTTGGTCCGAGAAAGCCAAACACGTCGCCGCGCATTACTTGCAAGTTCAGGTCGTTGACCGCGACGAGGTTTCCAAAAGCCTTGGTTAACCTACTCGTACTAATAATTGTAGTGCCATCATATTGGGGAGATATATCGTCCACTATGGGCTCCTTCTTCGCAATATAAATTCTTCTTGCGTCTATTCCTACGCGGTATACGTTCCACAGACAAAGGAGTTGCGAGACTCATCTAGTATGCACGGTTTGTACCATGCTGGCAAGTCTTTTGGCGGGCAATCTTTCGAGGAGAAGTATCATGCAAGACCCCAACTACAATCCCAACCCTTATGACTCGCAAGATTACGAGTCGTCTTTGCCATATGTCCCGTATGCCAATTCATCATCAGATGCACCAAGCCCCCCAGCGTCAGATGTGCCACCTCGCGGTGAGTATCTCGCATCCCCGGAATATAACGATTATTTTTCCTATCCTTCGGTTCCTGGGCCAATGCCACAATCTGATATGGCTCCCGTTGATTCTATCATTCCAGGTCAGTTCGCGCCACCTCCTCTGTTCCCCGCGCCTCCCGCCACTCGTGATAAGAAGAGACCTAGGAGGCTTTGGATTACACTGGGTGCCCTGCTTTTAGTGGTTGTGTCGGTCTCGACCTTCGCGCTCCTTTCGTATTTCAATCGTTCGACGCCAACCAAAACGCTGGACACCTTCTGTAATGCTTTACAAAAGGAAGATTACCAGACCGCCTATAATCAATTTTCCCCGAGTTTGCAAATGCGTTTCAATGAAAGAGACTTTGCCGGGGCTCTCTCACCAGATAAGATTGCCAAATGTACTCATGGTGAGGCGCGTGAGTCTGGAACGAGTATCACGACCAGCCTACAACTGGTACATAGTGAGTCGAAAGGTGTCAACAATGATAGTGTGAACTTAACGAAGGATGGCAACAATCAGTGGAAGATTAATGATTTGCAAAGAGCGTGATAGGGAATAGACAAAACTTCTTGGCCTATGGTAGACTCGCATTGGCTGAAGTATGTGTACGATACGTTTGGAGGAAATGCTCATGGATGCGTCACTCAGCGGCCCATTTGGGCGCGTCACCCTCACGTCTACCAATCTCACTATTGGGCGTCTTCCCACCAACCAAGTGGTGGTAACCGATCCTAAGACCTCTTCGCGCCATGCGGAAATTCGCTCAACAGGAACGGGGTATACGATCACCGATCTGGGAAGCACAAATGGAACTCTTGTTAATGATCAGCCGCTTGAACGCGACGTGCCACGACCGCTCAATTCCGGTGACGTGATTCGTATCGGCGATACAAGGATTACTTACGAGGCAAGTGGCATGCCCCAGGTGGAACCGACTGTGTATGCGAATCAGGGAAATGGTGCTGGCCCTGGCTATGATCCCACAATGGCAGCGCCGCCCGTTCCCTCTGCCAATACTGCATATGGAAGCGGAAACCAGCAGAACTATCAACATCAGTCGCCATCATCTTCTTACAGTCAACCACAGCCAGCATATGGACAGCCACCTGCGGCTCCACCCTATGGTTATCCTGCACCCGCTCAAACGTCACCAAGGAAGAGTAACCGACCTTCGAGAACTCTGCTTATCATACTGGGTTCAGTACTTGGAGCAATAGTGTTGCTCTGCGTCATCATTAGTGCTTTCGTCTATGTAAATCGTTCCACGCCCGAGAAGACGTTGGGCACGTTCTGCAATGGACTCAAGAATAAAGATTATCAAACTGCATATAGTCAGCTTGCGCGCAGCATCCAAAACCAGGTTACTGAGGGTCAATTTGAATCCGCATTCACTGGAAATAATACTCCTCAAATTACTAACTGTACTGTAAGCAATACATATGAGAATGGCTCGACAGGTTCTGGTGCGCTCAACTATAGTTTCAACAATGGTCGTACTGTAACCCAGGATTATAAGCTGGCATACGAGGATAATGTATGGAAGATCAGCAGTGGAACAAATCGTTGATTTTCCAGGGTAAGGATTCATCAGATATGAACAAAGCTATTACTCTCTGATGAATCCTCGCCCAGGCATTACAGCATTGGTATCCGCACTCCCAATTCCTTCGCACACTCAATGGCTTCATCATAGCCTGCATCAACGTGGCGCATTACACCTGTGCCCGGGTCATTTGTCAGCACTCTTGAAAGTCTTTCCGCTGCCTCTGATGTGCCATCCGCCACGATCACCTGCCCTGCATGTATTGAGTAGCCGATGCCGACACCACCACCGTGATGCAGCGAAACCCACGTTGCACCAGACGCCGTGTTGAGCAGGGCGTTCAGAAGCGGCCAATCCGCAATAGCGTCGCTACCATCCTTCATTGCCTCTGTTTCTCGATAGGGCGACGCCACCGAGCCGCTGTCCAGGTGGTCGCGCCCAATAACAATAGGGGCCTTGACGATGCCCCTGGCGACCAGTTCATTGAAGGCAAGCCCCGCTTTATCGCGCTGTCCATAGCCGAGCCAGCAAATGCGTGCTGGAAGTCCTTGAAACTGAATTTTTTGACGGGCAAGAGTGATCCAACGTTTGAGTGCGACATCCTCTGGAAATAACTCGAGAATGGCTTCATCAGTGCGGTAGATATCTTCGGGATCGCCGGAGAGGGCGACCCAGCGGAAGGGACCTTTACCACGGCAGAAGAGCGGGCGAATATAGGCCGGGACAAAGCCAGGGAAGTCGAGCGCGTGCGTCTCACCAGCCGCCAATGCTTGTCCCCGCAGGTTGTTGCCATAGTCAAAGACGATGGCACCGCGCTTTTGCATCTCTAGCATGGCACGTACATGCGTGACCATCGAGTCCATTGAATGCTTTACATAAGCTTGCGGGTCACGTTGGCGCAGTCCATCAGCCTCAGACTGTGTCAGGCCAGCGGGTGTATAGCCATTTAATGCATCGTGGGCGGAGGTCTGATCTGTCACCATATCAGGAATGATGCCTCTTCGCACCAGTTCAGGGTAGATCTCGGCGGCGTTGCCGATGAGCCCGATGGAGAGCGGCTGGCCCTGATCGCATGCCTCGCGCACCTGATGAAGGGCCTCATCAAGAGTACTCGCCATCTCGTCGCAATAGCCCGTATCGAGGCGGCGTTGAATATGGCTTGAATCGACCTCAACGGCGAGGCAGACTCCCTCGTTCATTGTAACCGCGAGTGGTTGCGCACCACCCATACCGCCGAGTCCAGCCGTGAGCACGAATTTCCCTTTGAGTGAGCCAGCATAGTGTTTGCGTGCCGCCTCCGCGAAGGTCTCATATGTCCCCTGTACGATACCTTGTGAGCCAATGTAAATCCAGGAGCCTGCGGTCATCTGCCCGTACATCGTCAGCCCAAGGGCTTCAAGACGGCGAAACTCATCCCAGTTGCCCCAGTGCGGAACAAGATTTGAGTTTGCGATCAGGACTCGTGGTGCATCGGGATGGGTGCGAAAGATACCAACGGGCTTGCCCGACTGTACCAGAAGTGTCTCATTGTGCTCCAATTGCTGTAGCGAACGCACAAGAGCGTCGAATGCAGACCATGAGCGTGCCGCGCGTCCTGAACCGCCATAGACAACAAGGTCCTGAGGACGCTCCGCAACATCCGGGTCGAGATTGTTCATCAGCATACGCATAGCAGCCTCTTGCTGCCATCCTTTGCAAGAGAGCGTGGAGCCGCGTGGAGCGCGAACGGTGTGGGGGCCTGAAACTATTCCCGCTATCGGTTCGTTATGGGACATAAAGTTGTGTTCCTTTCGACGAGAAACCTGCCAGGGCGACTACAGGAGCCAAGGCGGGGACAAGCCCCGCCCCTACTATACACGATCTCTGCAATGTGGCACCATAGAGTAGGGGCACCCTTGTAGTCGATTTGCCATTTACGTACTACTCTCTTCTATCCTATGCTCAATAGTATTAACGTGGAGGAATTCTAGTTCATGGATATACAATCACTTGTGATCGGTGTAGAGCAATATACTCAGCAGCATCTCTCTCATTTTCTTGAAGAACTGCGCGACCTGTGCGCAATTGACTCTGATAGTTACAATAAGCCGGGCCTGGACAGGATGGCGAACGTCCTGGCAGAACGGATGCGGAGTATCGGTATGGATGCGACCGTTGTAGAGAATAAGGGATGGGGCAACGATCTGCTCGGCGCGATACGTGGTGAGGGGGAGGGAACTGTACTCCTGCTGGGCCATATGGATACGGTCTATCCTATGGGAACGGCAGCCATGCGACCTGTGCGAGTCGAGGGGAATGTCGCTTACGGGCCTGGTGTCAGTGATATGAAAGGTTGCATTCTCTCTGCTTTATATGCGATTGAGGCTATGTTAGTGGTGGGATACCGCTCTTTTGGTGAAATTCGTCTTCTCTGCGTCTCAGACGAGGAGATTAATCGGCGGCATTGCATAGAGCTTCTGCGGCGCGCATGTCAAAATTGCGATGGCGCTTTGGTGCTAGAGGCGGCTCGCACCAATGGAAATATTGTGAGTGCGCGTAAGGGCAATGCCTATTACACGCTCACTATGCGTGGTCGTTCCGCTCATGCTGGCGTCGAGCCAGAGAAGGGACGCAATGCCGTTGTAGAACTGGCACATCAAATACTCCAATTTGAGAGCCTTAATGGATGGCGCGAAGGCATCACCATTAACCCAGGGGTTGTCGCTGGTGGTACGGCCCCCAATGTCGTACCTGATTCCGCTACGGCGCGTTTCGACCTGCGCTTCTCGCATACCGCCGATAGGCTCGCTGTTGAGGAGCGTTGGCGCGAGATGCTCAAAGAGCAGCGCGTTGTCGGTGTAGAGGCGACGCTAGAGATAGAGCCAATGTTTAAGAATCCGATGGTCTCTACTCCTGAGAGTATGAAGTTGGTTCATACGGCTCAAGATATTGCAAAGGTGCTTGGCTTCTCTTTGCAGCATACGACTACAGGTGGAGCCTCTGATGGAGCTTATGCGACCAGTTTTGGCGTTCCCACACTCGACGGACTTGGCCCTATTGGTGGACGCGACCATAGCCCCGACGAGTTTCTCATGGTCAACAGCGTTGCACCTCGCACCGCCCTGCTTGCAGGGTTGATCGCCAGTGTAACCGAATAAAACTGCTTCTCGACAACATATTTCCACTATGTTACACTTGTGAGAGAAGAAACATGTGGGGGCATGGTACTGTGGCTGAAACAAAACCGTGGGACTCGACCTTAAAAAGGCTGCTTCGAGTAGACCCAATGGCGTTTGTCAAGTGGATACTTCCTGGGGCAATATTCATTAAGGAGCGACCATATGAGCTAGAAAGCGAGAAACGAGAGGTTGACGCGTTACTCGATGTAGTGGTAGATGGGAAGCTCATGTTGTTGCACATCGAGTTCCAAACGTACAACGACTCTACCATGGCGGAGCGTCTCTTGCTGTATAATGTATTAGTAAGAAGTGTACACAAACTGCCTGTTCTGTCATGCGTCATCTACCTGCTCAGAGATGGAAACATTCAGAAATCACCACTGCGTTTGACCGTTCCAAGTGGACAAACGGTTCTTGATTTCCACTTTGTGAACATTGAAGTTGGGCAACTCGAACCAGAAGACATCTTGAATACTAATATTGTTGCATTGTTGCCTCTCTTGTCCTTGACAAAAGGTGGAGCAACACGCGAAGAATTACTAAAGATGTTCAGAGAACTAAAAATGCGGAGCGATGACGAAACTGAAACAAACGAACTGGAGTTGATTGCTTATACGTTAGCAGCATTAGTCTTGCAGCGCGAAAATAAGGTAGACCTGGACTGGCTGATAAGGAGGTTCCGAGAGATGCACGATATTCTGCGAGAATCGCCAATTTATCAAGAAATACTGAGTGAGGGTCGTGAGGAGGGTCGTGAGGAGGGGCGCCTGGAGCATTCCCGGCATATATTAGTGGTTTTGACGCAAGTGCGCTTCCCTTCATTGATAACTCTTGCACAGAGGCAAGCAGCAGCCATTAACGATTTAAAAGTTCTTGATGATGTTATCGTAAAGATTGGGTTGGCACAAACACAGGAGGAAGTGCAAGCCTATTTACTCGGATGGGATAACTAAGAACGACGGTGTGTGATCTGGTGCATAGGTGAGAGGCGGTTACTCATGGACGGTCTGGGAAAATACCTCAAGACTGTCCATGAGTAACCGCCTCCTTTTCCTTCGGAATGAGCATTGTTCCCTATTCCTGCCCTATGGTATAATCTGAGAAGGAAAAATATCCTAACCGCGCGTAGAGCGTATGCAATAATTAACAAGCATTATAATTTTCCTTAAGCATTTGGCCTGGTGTTTTGAGGCGTGTACACACGGTAGGCCAGCCATGCAGATGCCATCTATCTCCCCTGATCCCTGGCTGAAAAACCATTCTCTGTTGGTAGAAGGCGGTGGATACTGAGGAAAGGACTCGAACATGATTGATCCCGATAGCCAATTGGAAGCGCGATACCAATCGGTGGGTGTGACTCCTGATTGGTACCAAACGAATATTCCCTGTCAGGTAGGGTGTCCAGCACACACCGACGTTTCTACCTATATTGGTTTGATTTCACAGGCTCGTTTCGACGAGGCGTATCTTTTGAACCGCAAGGCAAACGTGGTGCCGGGCGTGTTGGGACGTACCTGCGCCCGACCATGTGAGCCTGTTTGTCGCCGTAACAAGGTCGATGGCAAGCCAATCACCATCTGCTGGCTAAAGCGTGCCGCCGCGGACAACCGCGAATATCGCCATCATGCTGAGAAACCACCCATTACTAAAGATAAGACGATTGCCATCGTAGGTGCCGGTTCGGCTGGCATGGCTTGTGCTCGTGACCTGCGAGAGATGGGCTATCCTGTAACCCTCTACGAGCAGTATCCCACGGCTGGCGGCGTAATGATCAATGGTATTCCAGTCTGGCGTCTTCCGCGAGACGTAACGCGCGAAGAGTGCGATGAGTACATGGAAGATATCGGTGTTGATGTTAAGTACAACACCCGAGTCGGGCGTGATATTCAGGTGTCGGACCTGCTCAATCAATACGATGCTGTCTATCTTGCTGGGGGCTGCTATATCTCCAATCCCATGACTGGACCCGACAATAAGGTCATTCCGGGAGCGAACCTGAAGGGCGTTGTAGAGGGTATTCGACTGCTGGAAAAGACCAATTACGGTGAGCCTGCCTTCATCGGCAAGCGTGTTGCGGTGCTTGGTGGTGGTTTTACTGCAATGGACTGCTGCCGTACCTCAATCCGCTTCGGGGCCGAGAAGGTCTATGTGCTGTACCGCCGCTCGAAGGAAGAAATGGGTTCTGACGAGTACGAGGTTGACGAGGCAATGTTTGAGAACGTCGAGTTTCAATACCTCGTCACTCAGGTCGAGGTTTTGAGCAACGATGGAATACATGCCAGTGGACTCAAACTCATCCGCAACAAACTGGGTGATCCTGATGCAAGTGGTCGCCGACGCCCTGTACCAATTAAGGGTAGTGACTTTGTCCTAGATGTCGATACGGTCATCCCTGCCTTTGGTCAATACAGTGATGCATCCTGGCTACAAGCCGAGGAGCTTGGGATTGAGGTCAACAAGTACGGTATTCCTTTGGTGGACTTCGATAGCTGGATGACAAGCCATCCTGCCCTCTTCGCTGGCGGCGACTTCACACAGGGATCACGTAACCTGATTTCGGCGATTGGCGACGGACGTGACGCTGCCGCCGCGATCAACCGCTATCTTGGAGGGGTTGACATTCCTGCCGAGGCTGCTGAAGAGGTTGAGTTGCCAGACTACCGTCGTGGTATGGTTGACAATTATGAGTCTATTCCACATGAGATGATACCCGCGTTGCCACTGAAGGCACGTTACAGTAATACGCGTGAGGCGGAGACTGGCTACACTGCTGAGGAGGCGGTCGTACAGGCGCGTCGCTGTCTACAATGCCAGTTGAATATCATGATCGACCCGTCGATCTGTATTCTTTGCTCTGGCTGTGTGGACATCTGCCCCTATGACTGCATCAGTATGGAGGGCCTCTCGCGCGTCGTCAAAGGTGATCCCATGCACCAGGGTACCGAGACCTGGCAGGGTGGTGCCGATATGATTATCGACGAGGAGAAGTGCATTCGTTGTGGTCTGTGTATTGTGCGCTGTCCCACGGACGCTATCTCGATGGTGCAATTCGAGGTTGCCAGCCCTAACGACCGCTGGACTGTCTCGAAGATACCGATGTTGAATATTCACTAGTCAAGAAAAACAACGAGGAGGCTACCTAATAATGGGTAGCCTCCTCGTTGTTTTTCTTGACTAGTGAATATTTACTATCAAAGAATGTTCTGTTACTCAAGCTGTTCTTGTGCGTCACCTCAAATAGACAGATGTATATGATTTTGTAGTGCCTGGGGAGATATAATGCAAGCAAAATTTGTACAACGGTTGCTCTACATTGGAGTTGTTCTCTCTGTTATTGGTATCAGTTTTGCTGGTCTTGCTGTTATGCGTGTAATGGCTCAACCAGCCAACAATGCTCGTATCTCACTGGAGGGTCATTCTGTTCCTCTTCTCCGTCAAGCGCAGTTCGTCCGTTCTACTGACACAAAACAGCAACTCACTTTGTCTATTGGACTGACACCTCGAAACTCAACAGCGTTAGATACCTTGTTGCAAGCTATATATAATCCACAGTCCCCACACTATCATCGATATCTTTCACCCGACCAATTTAATCGGCTCTTTGCTCCTACGCCTGAGCAGGTGCAACAGGTTGTGAACTTCTTGCACAGTCAGGGGCTTACGGTGAAGAATGTTGCTCCGAATAACCTGCTTATTGACGCGACAGGTTCTGTGGCGCAAGCCCAACAAGCATTTACTGTCCAGATCAATACCTACAAGCGGGGTACGCAAACATTTTATGCAAACAGTGCGTCACCGAGCGTACCAGCGGCGGTTGCTCAGCTTGTTACGTCTATTAATGGGCTAGATAACAGCACCCAGTATCATCCTTATTATCGGCGATTTGTACATGCATCAACAACACCAACCGGTTATGGGGCAAGCAGTCTTACAGGGGCATACAATATCGCACCACTGCAGAATACTGGCGTCCTGGGTGATAACCAGACGATAGCGCTTTTTGAGCTAGATGGCTATCAACTCAGCGATGTTCAGCAGTACATACAGTATTACAACATAGGTTCGATGCCAAAGATTACGAACGTTCTGGTCAATGGTTTTAATGGTGCAGCAGGTCAGGGGGCCGCCGAGGATGAGTTGGATATTGAGGTTGCTGCTGCTATGGCTCCACATGCTAACCAGATCGTCTATGAGGGACCTAATACCACACAAGGTATCAATGCTACATATAATAAGATCGTGACCGACAACAAGGCGAAGATTGTCACAATAAGTTGGGGTCTCTGTGAGTCTGTCTCTGGCAATGCGGAGTTAAAGACACTCGATACGATCTTTAAGCAAGGGGCGGCGCAAGGTATGTCATTCTTCGCAGCATCAGGCGATGCGGGGGCTTACGATTGTCAGGATACTAACCTGGGAGTCAGTTCTCCAGCGAGTGATCCATATGTAACGGCGGTTGGTGGGACCTCCTTACAGTTGGACGCAGGAGGAGCGTACAGCAGTGAAGCAGTATGGTCAAATCCAAAGGATAATCTGCATGGACCAATGGGAGCGGGAGGCGGCGGCGGCATCAGCGCGACCTTTAAGCAACCAGGCTGGCAGAAAGGTGATGGAGTTCAGAACTTGTATAGTAATGGAAATCGCCAAATTCCTGATGTTTCAGCTGTAGCCAATCCCAGTCCTGGATATGCTGTCTATTGTACTGTGAAGAACGCTGGTTGTCCCTCCTCCGGTTGGATAAGTATTGGTGGAACAAGTGGTGGTGCGCCACTCTGGGCGGGAAGCATGGCGTTAGTTAACCAATATCTGCACGCTCATAAGGTAGCTTCTATAGGTGCTGCGAATTCTACGCTTTATGGACTTTTCAATGCTCAACAAGCGTATCCAGCCTTTCACGATGTTACTCTAGGTACGAACCTCTTCTATCCAGCCACGACTGGCTATGATTTAGCAAGTGGCATTGGTACGCCAAACGTCTACAATATTGCCCTTGATCTAGTTTCTGGCAGTAGTAGTGCTTAAGCGCTGAAGCTTCATCATGTAAGGCAGACGATACAAGCTCTGAATCGTAGGGGCCCAATTTATTGCGCCCAGGGGTGAGGATGACGTTTCTCCTCACCCCTGGGCGCAATAAATTGGGCCCCTACGTGTCCTCTCTGTGCTTATGCAAATTGTGTTCGATAAGGATAATAGAACCTGTTTGCGGCTCCTGCTTATCGACCATGAAGAAGGAATTGAAGATGGATAAAATGGCTCTAAAATATGTAGTGCTTTGCGTGATGGTGCTGTGGGTATGTGCTCTTGTCGCGTGCAGCCCTGCCAGTTCCTCTAAAGATAGAGCAACAACACCAACAGCAAAAGGCACAAGCAGTATTAATGATACCACACCTGTTATTCCAACCTCTGTTCCAGGGACACCTGTTATTCCAACTTCTGTTCCAGGGACACCTGTTATTCCAACCTCTGTTCCAGGGACACCCGGCGTCGGTCCAATTGTTATTCTCTCGCCGACTCCCGTACCTGGTGGTGGGACACATAGTCAGCAGGTGGTTTTTGCTGATCGAACACTGA
>JAABUQ010002901.1_pt1 | contig 32691 bp, 30 predicted proteins | sample 5560001 | NCBI WGS metagenome assembly JAABUQ01 (sample SAMN10711888, study PRJNA513371) | rock metagenome | isolation source: Antarctica rocks | place: Antarctica: Victoria Land, Finger Mt nord | collected 2015-12-18 | reverse complement strand
AGCAGAACGTGATAGAGTAGAACGAAGAAGGTGTGCCGGGGCTTCTGGTCCACCCAGTTGACGACTATCGGAATCCCGAATATCACTTGGAAAGAGAGGCAGTATGAAACCCATATCGGGATACCTAGCTTACGCATTTTTCCGTTGGCCTTTGGGATGTATGCCGTTCTGACTGGCTTCGGTTGGTAGCTCTCCGTTCTCAATTCGTGTATGAGTCGGTTGATTTCTTCCTCCGAGAACCCATCAGCAGTTTCTTTGTCCGTACGTGGGGTCATTTGCCCTGGCTTGGACTTGATACGCTCGTAGGCAACAATGTACAGGTCACGCTGAACATCAGTCTGTAAAGGTCATAGTTAACCCACTCACGACTTTCGCCGTTTAGTTTACGGATAACTTCTAATCTTTCCAGACTTTTCAAGTCACCCGCATCCTGTTTCATGTGGGTCTCCTTATGAAATTGTTAGACTAACGCTCTACTCCGTTCTTCCTAACTTCCCTACTGTCACTAAGGCCGCCTAGCCTCTTACCTCATCTTTGGTTTTGTATCTTCTCCAAGACAACCTAGACGAGGTAGGAAGAGTACCTTCTATTCCCCTTCCGTTCTTCCAGCTAGTTCACCATTTGCGGAAACTGGCTACTGTCTGCCCTTGCATTGCTCTTGAGTGTTTATGTCCAGTAATCAAAAAAGCGTTGCTGAGAGGATTTGAACCTCCGACTTCTTCCTCCGCAGGGAAGCGCTCTATCCACTGAGCTACAGCAACGTATGATACTGGTCACTCTTGATTAACGTCCAGGCTGTGACCGCTCTCCGAACGTACTATGAGAACTCTGCTACCATGAGCCTCTCGGCTTTTAGGTAGTCCCGCAGTTACATACAGAACCTTGACCGTACTTAGGCTCCCCTTTCGACGTTTAACCTCTCACTGAGGTTGGCCTAGCTTGTGGACTCTAAATGCGCTGCGAATCTTCACATTTAGCAGGCTAGCATAGGTTTCAGGTCTCCTGTCCTATGGATGACAGACACATCACCTGTCTAGGGTTTGGGCAGTTTAGCTCTAGCCATATACGATTTAGCTGCCAACCCTCAGTCGTAAGACCTCGACTGACTCCGACAATTTCGTGCCATGCTATTGTCCCCTTTGCCTTTCAGCATTAGGTAAGGCACTGCTTTACACACTTCGTCCAAGTGTGACGAGACTTCCTCGCTTGGTCCTGTACGCCTCTTACGGCGCACTCCGCAATCTGTCGCTCTATCCGCTGAGCTACGGGTACTCAACTTTTATGCAAGACAATTTGTCGCCTCTCACTGCACAACATAATATCAGCGCATTAGGGATTTGTCAAGGGGCGTGGAATAGAGGTTCTACGTCCTTGTGGATACTGGTGGCGAGTTGCTAACCTGTGCTCAATTTGAGCCCGAGTACATTTGCATAGTGAGCGTGGAAAACCAATTCGCCACTAGTATCCTTGCGGGTGGTGGTAGGGGCGCAATTGATTGCGCCCACCTGGGACACTAATGCATGGTCACGGGCGCAATCAGATGCATGGTCACGGGCGCAATCAGATGCATGGTCACGGGCGCAATCAGATGCATGGTCACGGGCGCAATCAGATGCATGGTCACGGGCGCAATCAATTGCGCCCCTACCATTACCTACGTAGTTCACCTGGAAGGACGTAGAACTGGGATAGAAAAAGTTTCAATTGACTGACTAGATTGTACCTGCTCCGCTACTTCAGTACCCCCATTACTAATCGGTCCTGCCGTCTGGCACGTCCTCTATTAATTCGGCAGTAGCAACTCCTAGCACATGCGCCAATCTACTGAGAGTGGTGGTGTCCACTGTTACGTAAGGGTCTCGAAATATGCGCCGAATAGTGTTATAGGCGACCTCTGACGATGTGTGCAGCCTGGTCATAGACATTCCCTTAGCCTCAGCAGCTTCTTTGACTCTCAATCTCACTTTCATAATTCCAGCATACACCTACTCCTTGCTTGACAATAGAGTGTTTGTAATGGTAACTTTTAAGAACCGACATTGTAATGTCATTTTAAGAAGAAAGGATAGATAGTATGTCTGAAGTAACACTACTACCTCGTATGCCGCAAAGTGAGCGATACACGTTAGGGTTGCCTGATGGCTATGTCATAGAGCAGGTATGGGTATGACATCTCGAACAGAGTATTTTATTTTGCTCGTCTGACACTAAATCTATCATTGAGCATGAAAAGAGAAAGGCCGTGTTCTGAACACAGCCCGTCCTTTTGGGAAAAGCAGAGTACTATGCCAAAACAGCAAAAAGATGGGACCATCTACTGGCATCTTCCCTACGGCTGGCGTACAGGAGAACGGTATATTCCACCTGAAGCAAGCGCAGCCGATATTATCCGCTATGAGCAGGAAGAGTTGGGCAATGCGCTTGATGTTCCGGATTTTTTGATGAGCGAGCTAGAACAAAAACGCGTTCGTGCAAGGGACATTGTCTGGGTCTGTCGAACCAGAGATCATGCCAGGCGATATGGTGGTGAGGGTCGTGGACAACCTTACCAAGAGGAATTTGGACTCTACGCGCTCGTTCTGGCAACAGACGATGAAAATGAAACTGGATACCTCATCCTTGCCGATGCAACACTACTCGATTCACACATTGTCGAGCAGTTCGCTGCATATCGCCGAGGACTGCTCTCTTTTTTAGCGCATCAAGGTCAAGAAGGTTTTGAGATTGAATAAGCATGAGGATGAAGGTAAATGCCTGAAGCTTTAGCTGGAATCGGAACTCTGCTTGTTCTCAGCTTCAAACGTAGCTGCGATGGCTTCTAGCAAGCGTCGTTTCTCTTCGGGGAGGGTAAGGTAAATTTGCAACAATGATTCTAGTCGAGCACCATCTACATCGGAGTATGCTGCTGCGATAAGTTCAGCGAGAGGAAGATTCAACACTCTGGCAAGGCGGCGTAGCATCTCCAAACTGGGACGCTGATACTCATGAAGCCATGCATAGCATGTTTGACGTTGGACGCCAATGGCAGATGCTAATGCTTGCACACTCATGTTGCGGTTTGTCATAGCCGCATAAAGAAGTTCAGCTAGTTTTCCTCGTGTTGCGTTTTTTGACATAAATGTATGATAAAGTTCAATTGTTATATATTGACTACGTGCTATTCGTAATGCTAGAATTACAATTGTTAACGGCATTAATGAGGTAGAAAGATAGGGAATGGATAAGGGAATATGTGACCGTTCTTCCAAACACAATTATGTTGATTAAGCACTTGTAAATAATGATCGGAAAAATAGCGTGATAGAAGAGAGCAGTGTACAGACTTCCACATCACTTACGCTGGCGAATGGTGAGCCATTCGCTTTTGCTCCTGGGCGGCGCAACTCGCTGCTGGTTGACACTCTTGAACTGCTGGCTCCATCTCATGTTCCACATGCACTACTACTGTACATGCAAGATGTGACCAACAAGCTGTTTATTTATGAGCACGAGATATTGTTGGGGTTGGGAGTGCCCTTTGCCTTCCACGATCAATTAGCCGATGTGTTACTCTATCAGAAAGAAAGCAACAAACTCTATTTCATTTATATAGTAGATTCTTTTGGGCCTGTAATGCAGAGGCGCAGGGATACGATGGAACGGTGGCTCAGGGGATGTAGTGCGGAACGCGTGTATGTCTCAGTGTTGTTCAATCGCACCGATTATAGTGTGTACGCATCGTTTATTGCATGGGGAACGTATGTCTGGCTTGCACAGATACCCAATCACATCATCTATCATATGTAACAATCTCTTCCAAAAGCGGTTTTACCTCTGGTTGGTAGTGGCTACCCTGCTGCTTACAGGGCTATTTGGTTGTAGCCCGATCAACGGTAACATTGTGCCTGCTTCAACGCCAACACCGTTCTACTCTCTAGCCAAAGGAGGGGCATGCGTGACGCTTGGGCGTCATCCTCAGCCACCGTATGCGAATGTTCGAGTAAGCCGTGATGCTTACCCGGCTCATAGTGAGCCGATGCTTGCCGAAGACCCGAATAATCCGCTCCACCTCGTCGGTGGCTCAAAATTCTTTACCAACCCCGCCCACTACGTGTTTCAAATCGGGTCCTTTGCCTCTTTCGATGGTGGCTGTACGTGGGTAGATAATGGCGTGCTCCCTGGTTTCCCAAAAAATATCGTTACCTCCGACGTGAGCTTCGCGTTTGGCGATCATAGCACCGTCTATGCGTGCGTCTTATATACAGCCATCAAAGGGAATTTGAGTGGCATCTCGGTGTCGGCGTCTACGGATGGTGGCAAGACCTTCGGGTCTCCGGTCAGCGTTTTTGAGGATAAGACGGGTCGCATTTTCAACGATAAGCCCTGGATAACCGTCGATCAAACAACGAGATCACATCATGGCTCGCTCTACGTCTTTTGGTCCTACGATCATGGGAAAAGTTGTGGAGGTGCTGGCTTTTGCCAACAGGAACTAGGCTTTTCCCGTTCTATGGATGGAGGCAAGACATTCTCGCGTGTTCGACTCATCGAAGGAGCTGCGCCCTTCTGTACCGATCCTGTGCCCGGACGATCCACTCACTCAACTGCCTGTGATGAAGCGCTAGGTGCTATTCCTGTCGTTGAGCTAGATGGTACCCTTGCCGTGGTTTTTTCTTATAGTAGTCCAGTACCGTCAAATATTCCAACGCGAATGGTGGTAGTGACCTCTTCTGATGAGGGAGGCACATGGACATTTCCTGTGCTGGCGGCGACTATCCGCGATATCGGGGGAACGTTTCCGCACGAGAAGTACCGTGTTGGCTCGTTACCCGCCTTCGCCAGCGATCCGAAGACGGGTCAGCTTTACCTGGTGTGGGCTGATAAGGGATTGCACGATGCCGACATCCTGCTCTCAACGTCAAAGGATCGTGGGCATACATGGTCGAGGCCCGTACGGGTGAACGATGATCCAACTGCTAATGGAGCCAACCAATTTCAGCCACAACTGGCTGTTGCTCCAAACGGCGTTGTCAATGTCTCCTTCTTCGATACACGCGTTGACCCACAGCATCTGTTAATTGATGTCTACGTTGCTCAGTCGCGCGATCACGGCGCATCGTTCCTCAAGAACGTCCGCGTGACGACACAGAGCTGGAATCCTATCGTTGGTGCCCCAACAGACTTCAATGGCTTGCAGTTCATCGGAGACTATCAGGGACTATCTGCTGACGCGCACTTTGTCCACCCCTTCTGGAATGATACGCGAACAGGTAGACAGGAAATCTTCACTGCTGCTGTGCCCAGTTCGCAGTAGGGAGACCTCTTGTGGGTCTCCCATATGCACCAACTTAAAGGTGAAAAGAGCTTGTAAAGGCTCGAGGCCAGGGCAAAATGTATGGGGGACATTTGCCCTGGTTTCCCGCGTGGTGGTTGCTCCACGTCTTCCCGCTTCACACCTCTAACGAGCCGTGTCTCCACGTATCGACTGCATTCTTGACCGATTGGATATAGGCATTCTCATTGTTGTTATCTGAGCCGGGTGCGTAGACAGGGATGATCTGGTCAACGGTCAGAAGCCCCCACTGTCCTACATATTGGTTGGAGATGAGCCTGTACCAATCGTCAAAGCCTTCTTCCCAGTTACGGTAGAGGCGATAGCCCGCGTATTGAGGGTGCCCTGACGTGGCCCGAATATTGCCAAGCGAATGCGTTACTCTTGCGACACCCTGTGTACCAAAGGTGCTTTCTTGCATGAAGAAGGCAAGCGCATAGGCGGGGTCGATGTCATATTTGATGCCATCATCATAAAGCGTCTGCCCTTTGCCTGCTGCTGGCGAGTGATAATGGTCTAGCACACGATTGATGAAGTCGGCGGTAACAGTCGGGGAACCCACAACCCGATATCCAGACGGCCCCTCTATCAGCCCTGGAATACGAACTTTGACGACAAGAATCCAGGCAATGAGGAAGCCCAGGAGTATGGATGTTGCAGCGTAGTAAATGATGGGAAGGTCCGTTCTGAGGTATCGTCTGAAAAATGTCGATCTATGCGAGCGTCGGTGCAATGCTTTTGGCATAGGGACCTTTCTACATCTGCTTCTGTTTAACTGAACACTTCTTGATAGTATTATTACGGACAAGAAGCCGATGGGTTTCACATAGTATTATGCACTTCAACAGTTAAAAACTGCAATGGGGGAATAGGTAGTTATGGGCAAAGAAGAGTCCATCTGCGATATAATAGCAAGAATGATGCCCAAAGGAGAGCATATCTGAGAGTACTATCACGAAAGGAAACGCATGCCATGACAACAACTGCCGAATCGAAGAACGTACAGATGCCATCTGTCACAGACCTCTATAATATAGACCATCTACTGAGCGAGGAAGAGCGCATGGTGCGTGATACTGTGCGCCAATTTGTGAGTGAGCGTGTGATACCGATCATTGGCGAGCACTTCGAGGCGGGCACCTTTCCACGCGAACTCATCCCCGAGATCGCCGAACTTGGCCTGCTGGGAATGCATATCGAGGGCTATGGATGTGCTGGACTTAGTGCTGTCTGTTATGGTCTTGCCTGTCAGGAGTTAGAGGCGGGCGATAGTGGCCTACGCTCATTTGTCTCGGTCCAGGGTTCGTTAGCGATGTTTCCTATTTCCGCGTTTGGCTCAGAGGAGCAGAAACAGTGCTGGCTTCCTCGCATGGCAAAAGGCGAAGCCATCGGCTGCTTTGGTCTGACGGAGCCTGACTTTGGCAGTGACGCGGGCGGCATGCGAACCTCGGCACGTCGTGATGGCGACTCGTATGTCTTGAACGGCTCAAAGATGTGGATCACGAACGGCGGTATCGCTGATATCGCAGTCGTCTGGGCCAAAGCTGAGGATGGCGTGCGCGGCTTCCTGGTGGAGCGCGGCATGCCTGGCTTTAGCACGAGTGATATCCATCACAAACTCTCACTACGGGCTTCTATTACCTCTGAACTCCATTTCGACGATTGCCGCGTACCTGTCGAAAATATGTTGCCGAATGTACGCGGAATGCGTGGTCCGCTCTCCTGCCTCAACGAGGCCCGCTTTGGTATCTCGTGGGGTGCAACAGGTGCGGCGCGCGCCTGTTACGAATTAGCCCTTGAATATGCCAAGTCGCGTATCCAGTTTAACAGGCCCATTGCACGGTTCCAACTTGTACAACAGAAACTCGCGATCATGGCAACGGAACTGGTAAAGGCGCAGTTGCTTGCCTTGCAACTCGGACGGTTGAAGGATGAAGACCTGGTGCATCCTGTTCAGATTTCGATTGCGAAGCGTAACAATGTACGTGAGGCACTCAAAACAGCGCGTGAGGCGCGCAGCGTCCTTGGCGCGAATGGTATCACTCTGGAATATCCGATCAGCCGCCACATGAATAACCTTGAGTCGGTTTTCACCTATGAAGGGACAGACGATATCCATACGCTTATCATAGGTCAGGCCATTACTGGGGAGAACGCGTTTTCGTAAGCAATTTGATAGGCACTGAGTACGGGCGCAATCAATTGCGCCCGTACATGTCAAGCGTTCTCTCTAATCCTGTCCGGCCGCCCTATGCACCTGAATACTACGCGCAATACGCATCCGCACAATGACTATCACAACTAACACCACAACTACAATCGACCCACCTGTAACCCAGCCTATTGTGCTTGCTATTTGCTCTACCTGCGCGAAGTTGTCATGAAAGAGACGACCCGCGAAGTAGCCGAGGAGACCATAGAAGATTGCCCAAACGATACCGCCCACGGCATTATAAACCAGAAAGGCGCGCCAGTGCATGTGGTTGACCCCTGCCAGGAATGCCGACCAGAGCCGAAGAATAGTCGTGAAGCGACCGAAGAAGACGGTTTTGTTGCCATGCTTTTGTAGGGGCGCGATTGATCGCGCCCGTTGTGCCTATCAGACCAACATGGTATTACTGTTACGATGGGCGCGATCAATCGCGCCCCTACGGTTAATAATGTTGTCATGGTGGGCGCGATCAATCGCGCCCCTACGGTTAATAATGTTGTTACGATGGGCGCGATCAATCGCGCCCCTACGGTTAATAATGTTGTTACGATGGGCGCGATCAATCGCGCCCCTACGGTTAATAATGTTGTTACGATGGGCGCGATCAATCGCGCCCCTACGGTTAACGTCACAGAATCTATACGTACCTGCTGCTGCGTTTGTTGTTACGCTAGGAAAGGGCCGCCATAGATGGCCTGCGCTGTTCGCGCATGAGCCAAACGTAAGCATCTTCCAGGCTTGGCTCAGTCCGTATAGCGTTGCTATGTGTCAGCGGCTCGCCGACAACACGGTATTGTACCGAGCTGCCCATATGCATCGTAGAGACGACCGTAAAATCTCCTTCTGGCTTTGTGCCACTGGTTGTAATCGTCCATACTTTATCGTGTGTCTCGCTCAGTAGTGTCGCCGTTGTTCCCTGAAAGACAACGCGTCCATTCTTCATAATCGCGAGGTTCTGACAGGTTTGGGCAATGTCCTCCACGATATGAGTGGAGAGCAGCACTGTTCGATTGCCTGCGAGATCGGACAGCAGGTTGCGGAAGCGAATACGCTCTTCTGGATCGAGTCCCGCCGTTGGCTCATCGACAATCAGTAAGCGAGGATCGTTGAGCAGAGCCTGGGCGATGCCCACGCGACGTTTCATCCCACCGGAGTAGGTTTTGAGCTTACGTTTGGCGACATCGCTCAGGCTTACGACCTCCAGCAATTCATCGACCCGCTTCTGTCGCACCTTGCGGTCGTCAAGCCCTTTGAGGATACCAATATAATCGAGAAACTCACGGGCGCTCAAATCAGGATAGACACCTAAATCCTGGGGCAGGTAGCCGAGAGTGCGCTTGATGGCCGTTCTCCCCTTTTCAGTGTTGCCATCATGTTCGCCAACTTGTAATACACCGCTTGTTGGGCGCAGTATGCCCGCGAGGATACGCATGAGCGTTGTTTTACCCGCGCCATTTGGTCCTAACAGACCAAACATGCCACTTGAGATGGTGAGGTCAACGTCGTTGAGCGCATGGACACCGCCACGATAAACCTTGTTCAGTTGCAAAATTGCTATTTTCATATGAATGTTACTCCTTATGTTCCTCGTAAAGAAAGTCATCGGTTACTATTTACTGGCGTGCTTGTTCCCATCTAAGATAGCTCCACAGTACGAACATGACGAAAACCGCGATACCAAGCAGGAGTGACATACTTCCCATTCCCTGTAAGAGTGTTGCGTGGAAGTGCTGGTCAACCTGGAATATGTCACCTCCAAAGATGCCTGAGCTTATATAACCTCCTATTGGAGTGAGAATGGTATTGGTGAGTGTAGGAATACCAAATCTGGGTGGAAGGAGATTGCCCCAGAACCAGTATCCCACGAAGAGAAACTGATAGAGCGGTACCCAAATGACTGCGGGGCAGGCAATCGAGAATGCGCTGATAAACAAAATACCTGGCAATATAATGCCGACAAAAGCCTCCAGTGCGAAAAGTAGCGTTCGGACATCATGATTTCCATAGAGAATAAAGCCAATGCCAACGCAATAGTACACAAACATTGGAAGAAGTGTCGCAAGAGTAGTGCCCAGGAACTTTCCAACGAGGCGCATATTGAGTGCACCAGGCATCGCTATAAACAGTTCGTCCACTTTGGTTCGCCGATCTCGTGGCAAACGATCTGCCAACAAGATGCCCACAACGATTGGAAAAACAGTATTGATACTATCTGTCCATGTAACAACGAGCCTGAGCAATGGGACGTGTTGTGGATTGGTCGAGAGGTAATTAAGGAAGGCATTTCCACCTCTAAGAACGCCAGAGACAACAAGTGCCAGCAGGATAAAGGTAATCCAGAGAGAACGCCGACGTATCTGCATACGGAACTCGTAGGTTAGCACACCAAAGAAAACTGATATTTGATTCATCACTCTTCACTCGAACCTTTCAGTAATCCCTCCGGATTATGGAGGAGGAGCCAGCCAACTGGCAATAGCACTAGAGCCATCACCAGCACTTCAAAGCGGCTGGTCAGCCAGAAGTTGAAGTACAATTGAGGAACTGACGTTGACGGAAAAACGAGTGTTGTTGGAAAAAGAGATACTGGGCTGAGCCAGGTGGTGGTGAAAATGAAATCCTTGAATATGATTTCTATAAGCCAGATGCCGCAGAGCAATGCACCACTTGCTGAACGACTACGTGTAAGTAAAGCCAGGCAGAGGCCGACAGTAGCAAACCAGAATAAAGGTGCGCTCCACACTAGTTGTCTCAAGAGAAATTGAAGTGGTGCTGACCAGGGAGATGCTGGTTGAAGCATATACACAAGCTTGAGTGCAGAGAGAGCACTGCTGGAAAGCAAAGCAATACACGCTGTCCAGATAACGATTAGGAAGAGACGAAGCAGCACCGTCAAGTGATATAGTTTTGGCACGGTTAATTGCACTTCAATGACTGGGTCATGACTTGTGATAGTGGCAATCACAACACCCGCCGTTAGTGGAAGCATTATTTCGAGTCCTCCTGATAGGAAGCGGGCAGGGTCCGTATGGAGATAGTGTAAAAGCTCCGCGAACAAGGCAAAGCCGACCATTACCAGGATGGGCGTCAAAATCACACGCTTCCCCATCAAGCGCAGTTCATAGCGCATTCGGTCAATAAACATGGTGTTATCCTCCATAGAGAACAAGGTTGTATCGTGAACACTTCTGGCTCATGCTAATCGTGTTTGGCGTGGAGCATAGAATACCGCGAACACGATGAAGAGCGCGGCAAGAAACAAGACCATTGGGCTTGTCTGTAACCAGACTGTATACGCAAACGCAATAGTAGCTTTATCCCCTTGTATTTGCAGCGCCTGTGCGATTGCTACTACGAGCGTACTTACTAGCGCAACGATTGAGCCAAGCAGCAATGAGAGCACCAGACTTAGCGACGACAATAGTAGTAAGGGACCAAGCCACAAATGAATGAGTTGACCTACATTGCCACCTTGTGCCATAACAATCACAACTGACGCGAGAGTAGCAAGAATAGTATCGTATCCTATGACCAGGGTCATGCGGCTCATCATCACAAAGCGTATAGAGGTTGGCGTCGAAAGCGTGATCTCAAAGCCCGAGTCGTTTTGCGGACCGTAGGCAAAGGCAACGCCTGCCGCTCCTGCCACAGATGTGAAGAAGGCCAACAGGAGGTTTGTCGTTGCTGTGTCTCCCCTGGTAAAGAGTACAAGTAGACAGCAAAAGGCCATGATGAGTGCCGAGGCGATCCAAATGCTCTTATGCAAAAGCGGCATCTGCCCTTTGAACACTAGCCAGAGATGTTGTGCGATATGACCCGCCGAAGAAGAATGTGTTTGCTCTTCTTGTGCCAGTACATCTATCCGTGCCCACACATTGTCCAGGACCGACACAGAAGGGAGGGGAGGCGTCTGCACTGCGAGGTTTGTAGCATCGCGAACCGCTTTCCACGAGTTCAACTCAAGCTGGCACCTCTCGCAGTAACGCAGGTGGTTTTCTATATGCTCGTTGCTCACTCCTTCGAGCGTTCCGTTGATATATGCTGGTAGGAGATCAACAATGTGGTTGCGATCCTGTGGTACTTGATAGGTCATTGTTGTGTCTCCTTCTCTGCGTCAAGGTTCGTAAGGTATGTGCGTAGCATACGTTTGGCATTGCTGAGGCGGCTTTTTACTGTGCCAACTGGCACGTTGAGCAGCTTTGCCATCTCCGGTTGTGAAAGTTCCTGAATGAATGCGAGGAATAGGACCTCGCGATGAAAAGGTGTAAGGCGGTTGAAGGCTATCACCAATTCCTCACGAGAGGCGTTCGCAAGCAGCGCGACTTCTGGCTCTGGCTCTGTTGCTATCAGTGTTTCCATCTCCGACTCTGCCACGAATGGGAGTGTGCGTTGGCGAAGTGTATTATGTGCCTGCCGTCGTGCGATACCGATGAGCCATGTTTGTACCGTTGATCTCCCCTCAAAACTAGGGGCACTCTTCCAGACCGCCACCAGGGTATCTTGCAAAATTTCTTCCACTAACCCGCGATCCGGCGTTAGTTGTAGCAGGTAGGAGAAGAGTAGTTGTTGATAGCGTGCATAGAGTTCCGTGAGGGCCTGTCGCTCACCTCTGGCGATACGTTGTACGAGCTGGCTTGCGTTATCAGCTATGTGTTCGCGCATATAGCCGACCCTTGGTGCCACAATATACTCCACTTTCCGTTGCTTTCTGTATTCGTCGCGTGTATTTGTCTTTCTATACTATGAGTAGCAAGTTCTTGCATAAAGGTTCACGAAAGCGGGAGAAATTCAGGAATATACAAGAACGAGGGAAGAGGCACTGATGACGACGCCTCTTCCCTCGTTCTTGTATATTCCTGAATTTTTTATTTGCATGTTGGTGGTGCAGGGCCTAAATCGTCCCCGTAACTGGTCACTTTCCAGACATTGGATGCTTCTGAGTCTTGCTGAAGCGTGAGATGAAGTTGATATGGCTTTGGCAACTTATCCCTTGTGATGGTATAGCCGTAACTCTGACTGTTACCCTGCATAGTGGCACTACCGTTCACCTCGGCATAGTTCTTCACTACGCCATAACATGTGTCGTCGCGTTGTGCTTGCTGCTTGAATTGTTCAAGTGTCAGTTGCATAGTAACTGTGCCGCCCAGGTCTTTATATGCGCCCTCGTAGTCGTGGTTAGTAAGAGACTGAAGAAAGTCGTTTGCCGTTGTCGCGGCACCAGAACTAGCCCCAAGTCCATTGAAATAGTTGAAGCCAATGTAGCCAAAGACACACGCGAAGAAAGCGCAAGCAAGAAATACGCCCCCGAGGATGAACAAGCCTCGACTCATTCGTCGCGGGTGCTGACGCTGCGGACGTGCTACGCGCGGTATTTGTGGAGGTGTATCGACACGCAGTATCCCTGTAGGACGTTGGGGAAGGGGACGATGTTTGCCGGTTCCGTTGAGCGAGGCTGGTCGCCTACCCCGATAACTATCCCCTGGCTCTCCTTCCTGACCTGGTCGTCCTTGCATGATATGTTCTCCTATGAACCTGATGTGTTGAACGCGTTCCGCTGGATATGAAGTCTAGACATTCAGCATAATAATGCCTGTGAGTTGTGCGTGTGCATGCTGCAACTGCTCTTTAGCTTGTTTTGCCTGACGGCGTGTTGTGCGACCTGAAACGATGGTCAGAAATGTCTGATTCACAATATCGCTAATAAGCGCTGCGTCTGTCCCCGTCAGCACCGCAGGGCCATTAAAGATGATGATACTGGGCTCATGCTCTGTCTCTGCTAAAAACTGGCGTAGGTTTGCAATCACGTCTCGCAGCCTTGTGGCGAAAAGCATGCTTATCCCCTGTAATTGAGTGGTACCTGCGCACAACAAACGTAGTCGCGGAATAAATGTATCGCAAAGTGTATTAGCAACAGAGGATCGCGTTTTTTGAGCGAGGAGATCACTTAAACCCGTGCTCTCATTTATTCCAAAGCGGTGCTGCAGTGTTGGTGCATGCAGGTCTGCATCGACAATAATGGTTGGCGTACCACTTTGAGCAGCGGCAATGGCAACATTAGTGGCGACTGCTGCCTGTCCGACGTATGTTGTTGGTGTTGTGAGTAGCACAGTCTGCTGCATCACCTGCTCGCGATTCCAGTTAAAGCTAATATTCGCATAGAGATTTTGATAAGCCAGGCTATAAGCTGAATCTGTATCATAGTCGGTGAGCAGTGTCACCTGCTCCTGTGATGGTATACTCACAAGAAAGCTCCTCATATTTTACCCAGCGCCTAGGGGGGAGGCGAAGATACTCTATTTGGTTTTCTCCACCTTCTTTAGTGCGCTAACTGTACTATAATTGTTGTCTTTTACGGTGTCAATGGTCCGAAAAGTATACTTATGCAGCATTTGTCCGATTTGTATTGCGGAGTTTAGCACTCCCAGGCGCGGGAACGCGAGGAACCTCACCATATACAGGAACTTGCAGTAGCTCGACAACGTCATCTGTCCTACGAATGCGATCATCCAGATATTCAATAAGAAATGCTAACGCAACACCGATGATGAGCGCAACTACTAACAGGGCAAGGAGAAGCGCTGGCCTGTTCGCCTGTGGACCCGCGATGGTAGCGGCCTCTGTTGCGCCCGTTATAACCTTTGCGGCTACGACCGGGCGCGTATCGTTCGTCGATGACGTATGTGAAGTATTAGTAGTTACAGCGTAGTCGAAGTAGTTATCAACTTGAGCCTTGCTGACCTCTCCAATAGCATTGGCGATTGCCCAGGCACCATCCGGAGTATTCCAGTTTACTGAGACGGTTACGAGACTATGAAAACGATTGGCCGTTACGGAGCTACCAATAGCACTAACTGCAACATTGGGGTTCGTCAGATCTCCCAGGTCCGGGTTTGCTCCATAACGCTGCTTGATTTGATCCATGTCGGCATTGATCTGATCGTAAATTCGTTTATCAAAATCCTGTGAGGTAATGATAGGTCCCGTCGCGTATGCGTCAGCGATTGACTCAGAGACAGAGACGTAATCGGAATAGTTGCTATGAGCAGTAATAGTAGAATTTGCCTGTAGTCCAATCAACAAAGTGACCTGGGACTGGTATACATGCAATGCTCCCGGCGTCTTGCGAATTTTATAATATTGATATCCAGAATATAAAGCGACTATGCCCACAACAAGGGCAATTACCCAGATGCGTCGCCAGATAACTGACCAGTAAGCCCGTAGTTCCACGTTCTGAACCCTTTCTCGTGGATATATTCTTTATTACCGCACCAGATCACTTGTTGGTGTACGGTTCTCTTTTGATTTTCCTTCGCTCAATTTTGCTTCTATAAACTGGAGAATACGGCGGCGAAAACGCGGCATATCAAATTCGAGCGCGTGATTACGAATAACTTGAGGATCAAATATCCGCTCATCGAATCCAGCCAGCACCGTTGCCAGGCTTTCAACTGTTTGCTCATAAAAGAACGTGCCCGTCACACCATCAACGACTGAAGTCAATGCCCCCCCAGCGCCATAGGCAATGACAGGTCGTCCAGCGGCTTGCGCTTCTAATGGAGTGATGCCGAAATCCTCCTCGCCAGGAAACAAGAATGCACGACAGTGTGTGTAGTAGTGAATGACCTCTTCGTCAGAGAGCCGCCCCATAAAGTGGATTGTAGGGCCTGCTACCTGTTTGAGTCGTTCTAGATCACGCCCACCACCAATAACTACAAGTGGTAACTTCAGTTTGGTACATGCCTCAATAGCAAGATCAACACGCTTGTAGGGAATGAGGCGGCCAAGAATAAGAAAATAATCTTCTGGTTGTATGGTTGGATCGAAGGGGAAACGACCTGTCTCCACTGGCGGTGGGATCACTACAGAGTCACGTCGATAATACTTTTGGATGCGCTCAGCAATCACTGGCGAGTTCGCAATGAAATGATCGACGCGCATCGCACTGGTCTGGTCCCAAATGCGCAGACCTGTAATGAAGAATGGTAACACCTTGCGGGCCACATTACCCAGTTGTTCACGCTCCACATAATCAGCATAATTCCAGCACCAGCGCATAGGAGTATGACAGTAGCAGATATGTATTGTCTCGGGCCTGGTGATCACACCCTTCCCGAAGGCACTCGAACTACTAAGTACCACATCATAACCGCGCAGATCGAGACTCTCCATTGCAAAGGGATAAAATGGTAGGTACGGCTGATGATGTTTCGTCACCAGCGGCAATCTTTGCATGAACGAGGTACGGATATCCATCTTCTGAAAAGCTGGATCGACACGCTGCGGGTCGTAGATGGATGTGTAGATGGGAGCATCCGGGAAAATCTCGTGAAAGGCCATAACGACGCGTTCTGCCCCGCCCATTTGATTGAGGTAATCGTGAACTAATGCAACTTTCATCAGCCTAATACGCTCCTCGTCTGAGTAGGACTGCCGGAATGGTGCTCAGGAGAACCTGGAAGTACAGGCGTAGCGACCAGTTTTCGATATAGTACAAATCCATCAGCACACCTTCGTCAAAGCTAAGATCGCTGCGTCCGCGCACCTGCCATAAGCCGGTCAATCCTGGCTTGATCGCCAGGCGGCCCTTCTGCCACTCCTCATACTGCGCTACCTCCTGAGGAAGTGGTGGGCGTGGTCCCACCAGGCTCATCTCTCCCTTGAGGACATTGATAAGCTGTGGAAACTCATCTAAGCTGGTGCGACGCAAGAACCTGCCTACAGGCGTCCTTCGCGGATCATCCTTCATTTTAAAAAGCGGTCCTTGAGCTTCATTTCTCACTACGAGTGCTGCGAGTACCTTGTCGGCGTCTTGATACATCGAGCGGAACTTGTAGAACTTGAACGGTTGACCATTTAGCCCTATGCGTGTCTGACCATAGATGATTGGGCCTGCTGAGTTCAAACGAATGGCTAGAGCGATACATATCCAGAGTGGGAGGCCAACTATCATCACAAACGCAGCTACCGAGGTATCGACAACTCGTGTGATGAGACGTTGTACGGTGTTGAGCGAGGCTTGTTTAATGTTAATGAGAGGGATACCCTCTATTGCCTCCATATCGATGCGTGACAGATTCATCTCATAGAGGTCAGGAACGAGCTTGAAGGATGCTCCCAGGCGTTCACACATCTTTACGCTTCTGATAGCGTACTGGTGCAAGTGCGATGGAAGGGCGATGATAACCTCATCAATTTGCATCGAGCGAATAACAAGTCCGATGTCATCCAGTGTACCAAGCATTCTAAAACGACCAAAGTCGCCTGGCTCTTCATTCATATCATGTAAGAAGCCGACAATAGAGTAACCAAGGTTTGGGTTAGCTGCGATATGCTGCATAGTCATCTTGCCGAGCCGTCCTGATCCAACAACCAGCAGGCGTGTCTCTCCAAGACCCAGTCGGTAGAGCAGCCCTATCGCTACTGAAACGACCAGTCTACCCAGGCAGAGAACGATGATAGTGGTTGCCCAGACAAAGGGAACCAGCAGACGCGAATTAGATGGTGGAGTGAACAGAAAGTAGTACGTGATGAGGAAAGCCAAACCCACAGTTGCAGAACTAATAATGGTCCATGCTTGACGAAACCATGTTCCCGTCAAGCGAAGCTTGTAGAGACCCCGTGCCGCAAAGATCACTATGAGACCCACTACAACGCCAATGAGTAGTATTCTAAATTGAGGGGAATCGAGCGCATCGAGAGCTACAACACCTTTATGCACGCCGCCACTACCACCAGCAAAATTATTGCGGAATGTTTGTAATTTCTGTGAAAGTGTGCGTGTCAGAAAACCATTATCTATAATAAGAGCTAGACGTATATTGTAAGCCAGTACGAAGGACTCGTACACTAACCATGCATCCAAAATGATCATGGCGACACACTCGAAGACACGCCACTGATGGCGATGAGAACGTCGTCGAGAGATTGCCTTCGTTATAGGGCCAGTTGCTCCTGCCATCATCTCAATGGCTCCTGTCCTATCTGTATGTATATCGGCTTTTGTTTTTTGCGATAGTTTACTAGTATTCATGACTCAAGCCATATTCTACACTATCTGACAAACACTATACGCTGGTTATTAGAGAAATTAGTATATTTTGCCGTTTGCTCATACGCTGCAATGGTCTGCTCCGCCATTCTCTGGGCTGAGAACTGTTGTGCAACGGTCGGTGCCGCCGCACGACACCGATTCCGAAATTGCTGATCGGTTAATGCCTCGTGTAGTGCTTCAGCGAGGACCTCTGCACTGTAAGGATTAATAGTCAACGCGATATGTGCCCCTGCTTCTGGTAGACTGGACACATTCGAGGTGACGACCGGAACTCCACACGCCAGAGCCTCTGCTACCGGCATTCCAAACCCTTCATATAATGAAGGGTATACAAAGGTAGAGGCTGCAGAATACCACAACACCTGCTCTGTATCGGTCACAAAACCGGGGAATATCACTTCTGATGCCAAACCAAGTTGTTGTACCTTCTCAAAAATTTCATCATAAAGCCATCCCTTTCCACCCGCCAGTACCAGTTTTTCTCTTACCGTGGATTTCTGACGCAGTTGTGCATATGCGTCGATCAGTGTTGTAACATTCTTGCGTGGTTCTAGTGTTCCCAGATAAAGAATATAGCCATCTGTCAACCCTTGTCGCTCTCGGAATGCACGTGCTTCTTCATCTTTCATCACGTTTGAAAACCGCTCGTCGATGCAAGGATAAACTGTTCGCATCCGTTCGTAAGGAATACCTACCAACTCATGTGCGTCTTGCCTGGTGCTATCCGAGACAGTAATAAGTAGTGTAGCACGTTGCATGCTGCGTACCGTGAAGGTCCGATGGTACAAACGCTTTGAGCGTGTCAGGACCAGTGGAAAGCGCAAGAAAGCAAGGTCGTGCAAGGTTATGACGCTTGCGCAGTCATGCGGTAGCAATACGGGTAGTACATTCACAGGAGAATGCAAGACTTCAATACCCCGTTTGCGCAGTAATGTTGGAAGCGTCAACTGTTCCCATGCTACACGTGCCGCAGGACGAGATTCGGGCCAGGGCGCAGACACATACGTAATTTGGGGATGTCTTGCTGCAAGATGCTCAATAACATCTTGTCCATTGACAAAAACCGTGTATTCGTGGTCCCCCGGTCGCTTTGCTAGCTCTGTCAGAAGGTATCGTATGTAGCGACTGACGCCACTATTCCGATAGTTCTGACTGAAGGATAGCAGTTGAGCGTTGATACCTATGCGCATGCTTAAAGTCTTCTCCTCAATGCTGTATAACGTCTCTGGATTTCATGAGGTAACAGGTTTAGACCTTTCCTCCTTCGACACTATTTCTAATTGTCCTTCCTCTCCACGCTGCCCATGCGCCACATAAGCTGATTATCCTGAAAGAGTGGGTATAATTCACCACGCGTATATAAGGTACTTAATGCCGATTGTACTGTTGTCTGACAGAGTACGTACTGTGATAAAGCATTGATTGTCATTCCTTGCGCATGAGTAACCACACTCATCACCTCAGCGGTCGTGCGCCGCGAATCATCAGCTAGCGCGTCTCGTACATTTGCCAGGATGTTTTCCAGGCGTTGAGCAGTGTAATCAATCGCTTGATGTGCCTGCTCTGTGGATGTATAGATTTCGCCATGTCCTGCCACTATATGCTTAAACGTACTCGCCCGAGTTTTCAACGCGTTGAGTGTTGCGAGTCCTACCTGTACATCGAATTACCCAGACGTGTTCATTCAGTTGTACGAGTTGCATCTGCCATTCCTTTCATAATCATTGTCAGGTGCTTGATATCGGCGACGATGTGTCGTTCCTGCTGCTCTGAACTGTGTACGCTAGTAGACATATGAGTCGCGTGCTGCCCGAACTCCGAATAGCCTATCCTGGTTATAACAAGAGGTATATTCAATTGTGAGCATAGCGCTGAGAGAAGAACGTTTTCGGGTATGAGTGGAATAATAGGGAGTTTGTCTCCATACGCTGTCAGAGTAGCACGACGCACCGTTTGTACAAATGGATCGTTGGCTGGTGTTTGTACAGGACTAGTGGCGGAGAGTATGCGAGCTTGAACGTCTTGAAAGCCTTGCGTGTTTAGATGATGCCGCAGCTTTGCGAATATATCATCCGGTTGCTGACTGGGGACTAGATGAAAATCGACATTTGCTCTTGCGTACGACGGTATAGTATGTTGTGCTTCCTGTGCATTTTCGCTGGTGCTCATACCTGTAATTGTGCAACTAGGCATAAGCAACTGGGTATAGCGCAGTTGAAACCCTTGTAGCTGTAGTAAGAAGTTTTCCACGCCCAGGTGCTGCGCGAGGGCCTGCTTGTTGTCTGGCATACTATGTAGCAGCCCAATCTCTTCATCTCCTGCTGGGTTCAATGTATCGTAGAATCCGTCGATCAGCACCTCTTCGCGTGCGTCTTTCAAACTGCTTAATGCCCAGGTGAGCCGCCACGCAGCATTAGGAAGAATTGCGCCATGTATGGAGTCTTTCTGTACAGGGGCTGTCTGTACCTCAAGCGTGACGCTTAGAAGCCCCTTTGCCCCTGTTGCAAGCAGAGGTGAGGAAAAAGGAGTGCTGCCAGTCAGGTCGTAGAGGCAGCCATCAGCCTGTAGCAATGTGCGATATTTCTCTACAAAACGCTTTAAGGCAAAATTGTCCTTTTGCCCTCCGATACCTACTAACCATTTGATATTTACAGGCAGTGTGCCAATCGTTTTTTGATATGTAGCGAGTGCTATGAGTCGTGCTACGAACATACTCCACTGAGCACGAGTAGAGAATTGAATATCATTCTGACTACAAAGGAGCAATGTGTGAGATGCTCCTGTAGACAGTTCGCCATAAACGTAAGTCGCGTTGTTACTGAGCAACTGCGTAGCTAACCCTTGCTGGCGTAATAGCGCGGAGACGCTCTCACTTATTTCTAGTTCGCCACCTTGCCGGATGGCTCTCTCGATTTGTGAAATAGAATGCCTCCACTCCTCAACAAAGGAGGAACCGTGTTTATCAAGATAAGCGAGAAAATGTTTTTGAAGCAAAGTTATCGTTCCTATACCTTTACCTTTTGCCCACTTACACTAGTACCGCAGGTTGAATATCTTGCATGCCGAGGGATGAGAGAGTATACTCAGGGGCAAGCGGTACAGGTAAGCGTGCGTAGAAAGTTCGGCAATGCACGAAATAGCCGATGCGTTGCGTTTTTCCCTGCGTCGGTGTATTATAGCCTAAAGTCCCGCTCACTGCCTAGTGGCAGAGGATACCAATTGAAGCAACAGAAGTACGGGAGAGAAGCGCGTTGTCCAAACAACTCCGGCTCGATGTCGCACAGTTAACAGATGTTGGTCGCAAACGTCCTCATAATGAAGATAACATGGCCTACGTCATTCCTAAAGATGAACAGGTGATGGCGAGGAAGGGGGCGTTGTTTATCGTTGCCGATGGCATGGGAGGGCACGCGGCGGGCGAGGTGGCAAGTGAGATAGCTGTCGATACCGTCAGCAATGTCTACTACCAGGACGATAATGATGATATTGCTACCTCGCTTGTACATGCGATCAAGCGAGCCAATACACTTATTCACCAACGTGCTGCGGAAAATATGCTGCGAAGCGGTATGGGAACGACATGCGTCGCTGCCGTGCTTCGTGGGAGCACTGCTTATATTGCGAACGTGGGCGATAGTCGAACGTATCTTGTGCGTCGAGGCGAGGTCAGGCAGATTTCGCAAGATCATTCGTGGGTGGAAGAACAGGTACGTGCTGGCTTGCTCACCAGGGATCAGGCACGGTCACATGCACAACGCAATGTAATTACACGTTGTCTTGGTACACAGGCTGAAGTTGAAGTGGATGTCTTTACCGAGCAGCTAGAGGAAGGTGATTGCTTCGTTCTTTGTAGCGATGGTCTCTCCGGTCTTGTCAGTGATGATGACCTGCGTGCAATTATTGACCAATATGTTCCACAAGAAAGTGTCTATCATCTGGTAGAACGTGCCAACGATAACGGCGGACCTGACAACATCACCGCCATAGTTATGCGTGTACAAGAAGTTGGATGGGAGCCTCCAAGCATACGCCGCAATGGACATATAAGCGCGCGAGAAGGAGGGGAGGATGCAATAACCGATGCAAAGACATTGGGAATGCCGCTACAGGTGGGAAACGGACATGTTCCGAGTGCATCCTTGCGTATGCCAACTGGACCACTTCTCTCCCCTGATAACGTGGCTGCTCCTCAACCCGTATCCCAGATGCCACGACGCAAGCGGAGTCGTCTTCTCTATCCCACACTTGTTATTTTTATTCTTCTAGCCGTGACTCTGGTGGGTAGTGGGGCCTATTATTTCCTACATCTCAATACTACAGATTTCGATGGTTCTATCAAGAAGGCACAATCTCTTATTATGCAGGCAAAGGACGATGTGACAAACAAAAATCCTAATCAGGCTCTTCAGTATCTTGCCAGTGCTCAAACAATTTTGCGGTCGGTGGAAAGCGGTTCTCTGACAGATGTACAGCGTGGAAGAGTAAACACTCTTCTCGGTGATTTTACCCAGACCGCCAAAGCCGCTATTACCAGTTATAATCAACAATCATCAATTATCGCACTGCCTTGCTCTACCACAAAAACAACTGCCGTCAATAATGGAAGCACGAATACACAGGCAAATAGTATTGCCACTACTGTGCAGGTTCAGAATGCGAAGGGCGGTCCGAAAACGTTCTCCTACGTCCTGGGAGAAGATCATCATCTGTATCAACTCGATACTAATGGAAGCCTGGTCAATAAGCTCTCATCACTTCCGAACAATACACAGGTGCGCAAAATCGCTAGTGATAACTCGCACCTGTTGGCTTTGACAATGCTTCCAGCCCAGGGGAACACCGCTGCCAGCTACAGTTTAAATCTTCTGACACCAGGGGAATCTGGAGCGCTAACGTCTACGAATTCGACCGGCATTGATCCCGCATCTCTGCAAGGTGGAAAAACGCCTACTCTGCTTACAGCTTGGGGAGAGGATGTCTATGTGGTACTCACGTCAAACACGTCTCAAACCGCTGCAACCATCTTGTATTACACTATCGGTAAGAACAATAAGTTGAACCCTGGCCCTGGTCAGAATACCGTGACCATCTCAGCTTCAACCTCTATTGATAGTATTGCCGCCTTTCCAGAGCGTCGATTGTTCTTCCTCTTTAACGGAGGGTCGGTGCAAAGCTTGTCCTTTTCGGGCGGCACTCAGACACCGGTCCCGGTTGTGGTACAGCCTTCTATTGCCGCGCCTTTGCCCATAGGACCGAATGACTTCAGTTCCAATGTGTCGGTTCCTACGCCGATAATTCAATCCTCTACTCCCCAGTCTCCGATGTTTTTACAGGTGCCTGGTGGAGCGTCTCTGGTTACAGCCTCGGTTGCCGATACCCTCCATCTTTATATTGTCGATAATGGAAATCACCGCGTGCTTGATTTAAAAATGATGCAGGGGACTGGAAGCGCCATTACTCCAACGGCTGCAGCCTCACCGACACCAGGAAATACGGGCGGTGGAGTCGCTGGCACACCGCCAGGAAATCCAGTAACAATGCAGTTGAATCAGCAGTATACCTCTCCTCATCTTCTAACACATGTGAAGAGTATCGTTGTTGACCCAAACGATACACTGGTCTACCTCCTTGCACAAAGCGATCAAAATCCCTCAATGCTGAATCTTGTCTCTGTTAATATGAGCCAAAATATGGCTTGTACCTCGTAGAAGCTAGACGGAGTGTGTTACAGTACGTAGCAGAAAAGAAGTATGCTTCACGATACTACTTCGTCATAAACCATTATCTTTGCATGAATAGGAGCACACGCACGTGAGTTCTGAAGTATATTATCGAACACACACTTGTGACGAGTTAAATATTGACGATGTTGGTAAGCAAGTAACCATCGCGGGCTGGGTCAATCGTCGTCGCGATCATGGTGGCCTGATCTTTCTGGATATACGCGACCGTTATGGCATGACACAGGTTATCTGTGATCCAGAACGATCTCCTGAGGCGCACCGTGTTGCCTCCGAGCTACGTTCAGAGTATGTAGTACAGGTTAGCGGCACTGTAACTCGCCGCTTGCCGGGGACAGAGAACCCTAATCTGAGTACAGGAGCCATCGAGATAGTGGCCCAACATATCGAGATATTGAATCCTTCTCGTACTACACCGTTCCCTATCAATAGTGATGCTATTCAACCAGATGAGTCGCTCCGGCTCAAGTATCGCTATCTCGATTTGCGCCGCCCCAAGATGCGCGATAATATTATCCTTCGTCATCGCATTGTCAAGGAGATGCGCGACTATCTCGATGAGCGCGGCTTCCTGGAGATCGAGACGCCCATTCTAATGAAAAGCACGCCAGAAGGAGCACGCGATTATCTCGTTCCCAGCCGTCTCTATGCTGGCGAATTCTATGCCCTTCCACAATCTCCACAACAGCTCAAGCAGTTGTTGATGGTGGCGGGTCTGGATCGCTATTTTCAGATCGCCCGCTGTTTCCGCGACGAAGATCAACGTTCGGACCGCCAACCGGAATTTACCCAGCTTGACCTGGAAATGTCCTTTGTGGCAGAGGAAGATGTGATGTCCCTGATCGAGGGGCTACTAATTTATGTGATCGAGAAGACCACGAAGAAGCATATTAAGGAGCGGCCTTTTCCGCGTTTGAGCTATGATTATGTGATGGATCGCTATGGAACAGATCATCCCGACTTACGCTTTGGCCTACCATTGGTGGAGATATCGGACCTTGCCGCCGCAGGAACCTTTGGTGTGTTCAAAAATGCCCTGGCGCATCAAGGAATGGTTAAAGGTATCCGCGTCCCTGATGCGGGTGGCTACACGCGTAAAGAGGTAGACGAACTCACCGAGTTTGCACGTATGCTAGGAGCCAAGGGATTAGTCTCGCTCGCAATAGGAGCTTCGGGTGAGATTAAATCGCCGTTGACCAAGTTTATGTCTGCCGAAGAGGTACAGGCGATCATCGACCGACTCGAGGGTAATCCTGGCGATCTGCTGCTCTTTGTCGCGGATAGCGCAAAGGTTTGTAATGATGTTCTCTTCCGTTTGCGTGTCAGGTTGGGTGAACGCTTGAATCTGATCGATCCCAACGAGATGGCTCTCTGCTGGGTAGTAGACTTTCCTCTGCTGCACTTTGATGAAGAGGGACAGCGCTATGAGGCTGAGCACAATCCCTTTTCAGGTATGGATGAAAACCATGTTGATCGGCTCGGCACAGACCCGTTACACGTTCGTGCGAAGCAGTACGATATCATCTGCAATGGCTACGAAGTTGGTGGTGGTAGCGTACGTATCAATGTTGCCGACCTTCAGCACAAGGTCTTCTCGTTGATGAAACTTAGTGATGAGCAGATCAAAGAGCAATTTGGGCATATGCTTGAAGCCTTTGAGTACGGGGCTCCACCCCACGGTGGTATTGCTCTAGGTATCGACCGCTTTGTCATGCTGTGCGCAGATGAAGACAGTATCCGCGAAGTGATTGCCTTCCCCAAGACGCAGAGCGCGACGGACCTGCTGATGGGTGCTCCCTCTCTTGTGGATGAGCAACAGTTACAGGAATTGCATCTCAGCATTCGACCAGAAGAGAAACGCTAGAAGATCCACAAGAGGTCTTCCTACTTTGCTTCGCTAATGGCTATCTCAATAGAACGACATTGCGCGTGAGGAAGAGGCCACCGAATCGACACTGCCGCTCCTACTTCCCAAAGAAACGCTGGGTGAACGTTGCGATAAAGCTGATCTCTATGGTGAGACCAATGATGGCTTCTGCAGCAGCCATGACTGTGATTGGGTCGTCTAAGGTAATCCCGCCAGGGAAGAAGCCGCGTCCGTGAAACGATGTAACGCTGAAAACGAGCGCACCTAATGGGGAAAGGTGTGGTCCCACAATACGTCCAAGAATAAAATATATGATGGAGAAACAAAACACAACGAGGAGATACGCAATTAGACTTCTCACCGTCTTATATCCGTACCCCGCAAGAATATCGAGAAACACTGAGAAAATATAGGCTCCAGCTTTTCCTTGTAGCTTTACGACTTCTCGTTGTAGTAGTTGCGCTCGATATAAGAAGCGTGCTGCTTCTTCGTTGAGTCCCTGACTTTGAAGGGTAACCGCTAGTTGACGATAAGCACGAACAGCTTCACGATAGCCATCAATAGCATTCTCCTTATTTACTTTTTGCTTGTGCGCTACTATCCTCGCACGGCCCTCATCGCCGAGTGTTTTTATCAGCGACCAATCAACAATAGCGAGGTTCACCTCTCCCCAATGCACATCGGCAAGTCGGACAAAACCGCGCTTCTCATCACCTAGATGAGCATTTCTCAGGTCTGTCACGCTATCAAAAAAGGCTGCACGCAGATCGGCTGGTGGAAGCACTAGTTTCGAAGAAGAGGCTAGCTTTTTCTTCTTTTCATCGCCTTGCTCGTCAAGCGCTACAAGATACGCCAGGCGCAGAGAAGCTCCTTCCAAATGCGCTTTGCGAAGCGATGCGCCCGCAAGATGTGCCTTAAAGAGGTCGGCCCGCTCTAAATGAGCCATGTAAAGTTCTGCATTTTCAAGATGTGCTTCACTGAGAATAGCACCCTCCAGATGAACCGCCGCCATATCTCTCCCCTCTTGTGTTCTGTTACGCTCACGCCAATTCAGTCCTCCTAACATGTGCGAGAGAGGAAGACCACGCAAGTTAGCGCCGCGTAAATCAGCACCACGCAAGTCTATACCAACGCGGTCATGGTGTTCTGGGACCAGCCAATTCACTGGTCCTCGTCCATTTTCGTGATTTGCGAGTAACCACTCAATATCAGCGCGGTTCAACTTAACACCCTTAAATTGGTATATACCTTCATCCAGGTCTACTTTTAGAGCAAGGCGTTGGGTAAGATATTCCTGGCGTTCCAGGTCAATTTCTGGTTCAATACGCCACGGTTGGCCTATTGCATTCCAATAGGCCAACCACTCGGTTCGATTGGATACCAACGGACGCGCCAAGGTGAAAATATGCTCGTTGTTATGCTCATTGCTCATGGAAATTCCCTTTCGGCTCATTCTCAAGATTCTGTAAACAATCCTTTTTAAGGATAGCTTTTCTTCGGTCTTCTCTGTTATACTTCTCTATAACGCATACGGGGAGCGTTTCTACCATAGAATAAACTATCATGGGGCGTGATATAACAATGGACAACGAAGCAACACTGAAACTGCCAGCAAGACCAATTAGTAGTTTGAGACCACTGCTACAGGTGTATGACACGCCTATAGACTCATCCCTTCCTCAACAAGATACGCCTGTCACGCGTTCAGTGAGTGACGATCTTACTGCGACTATCAAACTCCCTCGGACACCTTTTACGAGTAGAGAGAAGTTGGGAGATGTACAGGTGCGTGTAGTGCCAGCCGATGACTATGTTGATATGGTCATGATATCCACACCGTCCCTCTCACGAGGGATGAAACGGCGGCAATCCTCCTTTCTTTTCAGGTGTACGATTCTTCTTCTTTTGGTGATCATCGGGAGCAGCGTGCTCTTGTACTCTGGCTTGGTCATTCCCATGCAACTCAGGCAAAGGCAGAGTTTGCACATATCTGGAATGTCAGCCGCGAAGAAGACAGTGGCAATCAACGGGGCTAACCGCTGGGTCGGAGATACGCGAGCCACTGTGCCTGCCTTTAACTTCTCGCAGTCAAGCCCCCAGGGGGTGAGCGTCTCTCCACTCTTTGAAGATTACTATAACCGTAATAGTGTCGCTCAAAGTCTGGGAGTCCCAGTGACCGTCGCTTTCCCCACTGCCCAGGGGTGGCTTCAGTTCTTTAGGTGGGGTGCGTTGCTCTTGCCAATAGCTCATCCTGTCCATCCCCATAATGCTGAAAACGCTCTCGTTGGGTTGATCTCTACAGGCGCGAGAGACCCCAGCACCGGCATTATTCGCCTTCCATTACTCCAGGCACTGCTGACCGTTGGTAGCCAGGTGCCGATTGGCGGTAGCGGAAGTCCCCTCACCTTTGTCGATCTGCGCCAGGCAGCCAACCCCGATCTGATGCGGTCAGCCCCAGCAGGTCGCACTGTCGCTCTATCGCCCGTTGGGAGCCAGGATGTGTTCGTCAAGGGAGGAACCCGCGCTGGAAAGGAGGTTGGTCACCTGATCCCACAGGCACTTTGGAGCTATATCAATCGCTCTGGCATCTCGCCTGATGGTTGGAAGACGGATTTCGGCGCTCCGCTCACCGAGGCACTTTCTTTTACCATCACGAAGAATGGATACGTTCATCACATGCTGGTGCAAGCGTTCTGGCGCGACGGTGTGGTACTCGATCAAGACACCCTGGATTCTTCAGGCCACCCCCAGATCCAACGGCTTGATACTGGCATAGCCTACCTGCACACCGTTGGTCCGCCCAATGTTGTGATACATTCACAACAGACTATCTGGGTACAAGGAGATACAGCACTGCTCAATGCGCCGGGCACGGGCTATGTGGTTGCGCACGTTGGGCAACATTTCCCTCTGACCCTCCTCGGTAACACGGCCTGGAACACAGGAATGCTCTGGTATCATATACAATGGGCTACACCCAAACACACGGGTACCGCATGGGTGCAAGCCTCCGATATGACCTTCACCTCGCCCGGTACAGTGCCAGGCTGGGCCTCGTTGGATGCCCTCTCTCCAGACTTGGCAGCGTACCTTGCCAGCATTGGGGACACTGCTGGTGCTGTGGTCTATGATGTGACTCACAAGCGCTACTATACTTATCATGCCAATACCCAGTTCATCACGGCAAGTTCGATGAAAATACCTATCCTGTTGACTTTCCTCGACATGACTGAACGTCAGGGCCGTGAGCCGAACGATCAGGAGATGGACCTGCTGACGACCATGATCGAGAACTCCAATAACGACTCGGCTTCGGCCCTCTTCTATGGTGAAATTGGCGGGGCAGTAGGAGTCGCGAGTTTCTTACAGAGAATTGGTATTTCTGATTTACACCCGAATTCTGACTCCTGGGGATACAGCCAGGTCTCGCCCCTGTCAATGGTGAACCTGCTGACGCGCGTGTATGAAGGCACAATCCTGACGGCCCACGATTGCAGTCTGGTGGTCTCCTTGATGGAACAGGTCGAGTCTGATCAACAGGCAGGGGTAGGAGATACTGCGCCTGATGGGGCCACAGTTGCGATGAAAGATGGGTGGGTGCTTGGCCCCGATGGCCTGTGGGCCATGAATTCTTCCGGCGTGGTGACGTTGGGTCAGGAGACCTATATCATTGCCGTTTATACTCAGGAACAGTCCTCTTTAGAGGATGGGCAGGCAATAAGTCGGCATGTCTGCGGAACCATTGCCTCGCTGCTCATATAGTTCGATGGATGAGCCTGCCCCTGGTAGTACTGAGTCAGAAGCAGGGGTAGGCAGCGAACCAGAGTGCCAGACCAGGGCTTTTCGAAAGCCGAAAAGCCCTGGTGTCAGAGTGCATAACATTGACAAATAGAACATTAGTTCGGTATACTGTACCTATGTTAGTGCAAACTCTCCCTGATACAATGTCGAAACTTGCCCAGGTGGGTGATGCTACAATTTACGAGCCTGCTGGCGATCAGCCGCAACAGGAACGTCGCCATGCTCAATACCAATCACGTAGTCTTGCCGAGTGTATCACGAACGTCTCGACACCACGAGGGAAGCTTCCGGTACTAAAAGCTATGTTAACAACTGCTTGTGAAATGAACTGCCACTACTGTCCATTTCGCGCTGGACGTAGCAAAATGAAGCGCATGACCTTTTCCCCTGGTATTATCAAGGGAAGTGTGACGACACAGGACAAGATCATTGACACGGCTGAAATTGTGCGCAAACGCTACAACTATAATGGGTATAGAAACTGGTGTTTGAAAATATAGCGCTTTATAGCGCTTTATAGCGATCTATTGCAGGATTCTGCCCCAAATTGACACTGAATTTGGGGCAGAATATTTTCAGGGATTGTTTGAAGCCCTCTTTCGCTCGTGTATTTTGACGAGCCTTTTGTATTCATTTAACAATGGCGAGTCTGACCTTTCAAGATCTAACTCGTAGCGTATCAGTGGATCATCGGGATAAATGGTTTCCTGGAAGCCTAGCTTGCGGCTAAGTTTGATACCATCGCCTGTGCGTGCAGTAGCATACAGTTTCTTGACAGGCATACCTTCTCTTGCCAAGGTTTCTAAGACCTCGATGCCCCCAATAATGAGATGCCTTCCATTCAATTTGGCTTGAGTTGATGGAAGTCCAGGGCGCACGGCAAGTCCGACCCATAGGCCGTGAAGAGGCTTACCAGGTATAAAAGGGAGCACTTCTGTTGAGGATGGCACTGGAACACCTGGGACGGTTTCTGACATAATGTGTTGAGTCACTTCTTCATTCAGATAGAGAAATCCAATATAACCTGTTACTATGCCCTCTTGCTTTACTACATAGTAAGTACGTGGATTTTTCTTATGCCATGACAAGAGCGTTTCATAGCTCGCTGTCTCTGTTATACCAAACAAGCTTACACAGAGATCATGGATGCCCTTTATATCTTCGTCAGTTGCCCGTGCAAAGGTTGAGGGTTCTGAAGCGTACTCCAAGATAAATAGCTCTCTAGCTCGTACCAGTTTATCTATCTCCCTTTTCAGGTAAAAGCCCTCAGTTCGTCCTGGTGGAACGACTCTTTTTATTTTACCCTGTTTTACATAGGTGTGAAAGGTGGTTTTAGGCATTCCTAGCTTTTGCGCGGCCTGAGATGCAGTATAAAAGTTCCTGGGGGGCTTTGGCGTCTTCACCATGTTGCTTGTCTCCTCTAGCTTTGTCTTTGCATGCAAGCATGCTCAAAACATTATGCCACATTTTTGTACTCTTTGTATGCATTGCTTTTTTGATACTGAATGGATTGACAGGACTGAACGCTTATGATATCATTTAAGTAGTACACATTGTACTCTTTGTTTTGAAAGTCTTGTTTGTATCGGATTGCTTCATGAGCGAGTAGAATTTGTAGTTAGTTATTGAGTAATGTTGCTTTTACGGATGCTGGCTAGGTGCTGTGAACGCCTAGCCAGCGGTGAGAGTCCAGCTAGAGTTAACCCAATCTAGACTCTCAAGCGGGATGATACCTACATGAGAGTCGAATGTCGAGCGCGTAGAGGAGGCGCACACCATGTTAGACCAATTCGATCAGATGCAGGTATCGGCCCTTGTATCAACCGTTACCCCCCTCCTTCCCGCTTTACTTGAGCACTCTGATGTTCAGAAGGGGATTGAGTTTGGACATGATGTGTACTATGACCTCGAATACGAGGGGATGCTCACAGAAGAAGAGATGCTCACGCTTGTTGAGGATGAATTGTCTCGTCGTGCTCGTAGAGAAGAAGCATGCAATGCGCAACTGACTGATGACGCACCACTTCCATTTCTCCTTCATCTAGGTGTGGTCATGGGTGCAATTGATGAGGCGCTTGCAGCAAGAGCACAATAGGACATAGTAGGAAGGAGAGCGGCATCATGAAACTAACAGAACAACATGTGATCAACAAGAGCGATCCCCGTTTTGCCGTGATTGATGCCGCCGCCTTTGCGTCCAAGAACCTCTACAATGCAGCCTTGTATGAGATGCGTCAGGCGTTTATCCATCAGGGAGTTTATCTTTCCTACGAAGAGATGGACAAGCGTATGCAGTCGCATGAAGCCTACAAGGCGCTGCCTGCCAAAGTCTCGCAACAGGTGCTCAGGCAACTGGCTGACGCGTGGAAAGCGTTCCGTGAGGCGAAAGCAGCCTACGAAGAAGACCCGTCCAAATTCCTGGGAAGGCCATGCTTGCCCAAATACAAGCACAAAACCGAGGGGCGCAACATGCTTGTGTACACCATTCAGGCCATCAGTCGAGGCAAGTATGGCTTAAAACGAGGCATCATCAAACCGTCCAAGTTACCGATCAGCGTGAAAACGCAACAGAAAGACATTGATCAAGTTCGGATCGTGCCGCGCAAGGGGTTTTACGTGGTGGAGGTGGTGTACGGCAAAGAGCCAGTGCAAGCGAACGTCAATCCTATCCTCTACGCTGGAATAGACCTAGGAATCACCAATCTGGCAACTGTAGCTTCAAACGCCCCTGGTTTCCAACCAGTCATCGTTAACGGCAGGCCGGTGAAGTCGATCAACCAGTTCTATAACAAGCGGAGAGCGGAGTTGCAGAAGAAGCTTGGACATACAGGCTCAACCAAACGCATGGAGCGTATGACGAACAAGCGCAACCGTCGCATTGACCATTATTTGCATGCTGCTAGTAAAAAGATCATCGATCTCTTGGTCCAGGCAGAAATCGGCATTCTGGTGGTTGGGAAAAACGATGGCTGGAAGCAGGAAGTAGAGATGGGGAAGCGCAACAATCAACAGTTCGTACAAATTCCACATGCGCGTTTCATCCAGATGTTGACGTACAAAGCGGAGTTAGTAGGCATTGCTGTGCTGGTCACGGAAGAGTCCTACACCTCCAAAGCCAGCTTCCTGGATCGTGACCCACTGCCGGTTCGCAAGCCAAACGATGAGGAGAAGCATACGTTTAGTGGCAAGCGGATCAAGCGTGGGTTGTACCGTGCTTCAGATGGGCGACTCATTAACGCTGATATGAATGGCGCGAGCAACATTCTTCGCAAAGTAGCACCCAACGCCTTCGGGTCGGAGGGTGTAGAGGAGTCAGTAGTGCCTCCTGTGAGGATTACCCTCACGAAATAAACAGAAAATATGGTGATGCAATATTTCGCTATATTTTTTGGCACTATCTGCACCTCAAGGTGATGCCGGGGATAGAGTATGACCAACTCTATCGTTTGATGCAACTGGCTGATCGGGTCTCGGTAAACCTGGAAGGACCGAACCAGGAGCGATTGGATGCGCTCGCTCCCAAGAAAGACTTCAAACGCGAGTTATTGACCATGCTTCAATGGGCTGAAGCGATACGGCGGGGGCATCCCTATGAGAAATTAGCAGGAACAGTCACGCAGTTCGTAGTAGGAGCGGTAGGTGATACTGATCACGAACTGCTCTCTATGAGCCATCAATTGTATCGCAAAGCAGGATTGACGCGTG
>JAABUQ010002900.1_pt1 | contig 32703 bp, 26 predicted proteins | sample 5560001 | NCBI WGS metagenome assembly JAABUQ01 (sample SAMN10711888, study PRJNA513371) | rock metagenome | isolation source: Antarctica rocks | place: Antarctica: Victoria Land, Finger Mt nord | collected 2015-12-18 | reverse complement strand
TACGGGGGAGGGGCAACGTGTAGGGGCGAACCTTGTGTTCGCCCTCCCCAAATTGTGTTCGCCCGCCTCCCGTGTTCGCCATCGTATAATCTGGCGTTTGCCTGCCTCTCATGAGGCAGACGTAGTTGAGCCACTCCCTGAGAAATTCGCACGAAAGGCAACCATGAAATTACAAAGTTTCTCACTTCTCCTGCCGCCGCTCCTCGCCGCGCTGGCCGCTCCGGTCATCGCCCAGGACGTCGGGCGGGTTTCGCCCGCGTCGCTCCCTCTGCCGCTGCCGGCGGCCGCGCCGATGCCGCCGGACCGGCTCCGCGCCGATAACCCGTGGAACCTGCCAATGACCGGCCCCTGGCGGTTCCAACTGACATATGGGCAGATCAAGGCCGGGCAGTTCCAGCCGTCCGCGCCCGTCCGGCACGACGTGACGGCGTCGAGCAGCCAGACCGAGAACCCGCCGGAGAACGCTTTCGACGGCAGCGCCGACACGCGCTGGTGCGCGAGCGGCGGCGACTACCCCCAGTGGCTCCAAGCCGATCTGGGGAAAGCCCGGCACGTCTCTAGCGTGGCGCTGGTCTGGGAGTTTCCCGATGACCGCTACCGGTGCCGCATTGAAGGCCGTAATCCAGGCGGAACATGGAAGACCCTGGCGGACCGGACGGCCGCGCCGGGAGTCGGCGACGGGCCGGTCACACTGACACCCGCCGATGTCCGCTATGTTCGCATCACCGTGACCGACACCTCCGGGGCGCACTGGGCTTCGCTGCGGGAGTTCGGCATCCGCACCACGGAGAACGGGCAGGAGGTCGCCTGGCAGCCCCCGGCTCCGAAGCCGGTCAGCGTGGTGCCGGCGGCAGCGCGGGATGCGTTCGCCTCAACCAAGTTCAACGACGCAAGCTGGCACAACATGGTCGTGCCGTCCAACTGGGAGATGGCCGGCTACTCGCTGCCGACCTATGACAGCGTGGACAACACCGTCGGCCTGTACCGGCGGTACGTCACCGTCCCGGCAGCGTGGGCGGGCAAGCGCGTCTACTGGCACTTCGACGGCGCACTCGACGGCGCGGAGGTGTTCGTCAACGGGCAGAAGGCCGGCTACCATGAGAGCGGCTACACGGCCTTCGACGTGGACCTGACCGGGCTGGTCAAGCCCGGCCAGCGTAACCTGTTCGCCGTGCGCGTCTCGAAGACCACACCCTCTTATGACGCCGATACCGGCGATTTTCAGTCGATGGGCGGCATCTACCGGGACACGTCGCTGATCGCCGTCCCGCAGACGCGCATTGATGACATCGTTGTGCGGACGCCACTGGCCGCGAACTACCGGGACGCCGTTCTGGCGACCCAGGTGCACATCACGGGGACGCCGGGCCAGACGGTTGCCGTTGCCGGCAAGCTGATGCGAAGTGATGGGCGTCCGACTTCTGTGACGCTGGCAGGACAAGGCCGCATCGGGGCCGGCGGGAGCGCGCTGGTCGCGATGAGCGCGCCGGTCAGAGCGCCCGCCCTCTGGTCGGCGGAGAAGCCGAACCTCTACTACGTCGTCTTCTCGATGACCAGCGGCGGAAAACCGATCGAAAGCGTCGAGCAGCGGTTCGGGTTCAAGCAGATCGAGATCAAAAACAACGTCGTGCTTTGGAACGGGATGCCGATCAAATGCACCGGCGTCTGCCGGCATGACTTCTGGGCGGACAAAGGCTTCGCGCTGACCGAGGCCAACTGGGTCAAAGACCTGACGCTGATGAAGGCCGCCAACATCAACGCCATTCGGACCAGCCACTACAACCACGCCCAGCGCTTCTTGGAGCTGTGCGACGAGAAGGGCATGTACATCCTGGACGAGGTTCCCTACTGCTGGATCAACGACCAGGTCAAGGACCCCGCCTACGCCCCCTACCTGCTTCAGCGCGCCCAGGAAACGCTGGCGCGGGACAGGAACCGGCCCTGCGTCCTCGCCTGGAGCCTGGGCAACGAGAACCCCATTGGGATCGACTCGCAGCAGGTAATCGACCTCGTCCGCAAGACCGACCCGACCCGCCCGGCCTTCGTCTCGGGGGGAACCCCCGACAGCATCAAAGGCCAGGCCTGGGAAGACAATCACTACCCCGGCCCCGAATCGATTGACCGTTTCGCAAAAAACCCGAACTGGGGCGCGAACTTGTCGGAGCACCCACACACCTTCTTCGAGAAGGAAGTCCAAGACTACGATCCCGGAGCGTCCGATCTGTGGTCCGAGACGCTGATTAAGACCTGGGACAAGCTGTGGAAAGCCCCGATCATCCTCGGCTCGTTCATTTGGGAATGGCAGAGCCAGGGCGTCGCCGACAAGAACGACGACGCGACGACCGACTTCTACTACGGCCCGGACCATATGCGTCAGGAGAACAACAAGGGCATCGTCAGCGCCTACCGGGTCCCCAAGCCTGAGTGGTGGATCGTCAAGAGCGTCTACAGCCCGGTCGTCATCGCGGCCCGCACAGTCAGCCCGGCGAGCGGCACCTGCACGGTCCCGATCACGAACCACTATTCGTTTACCGACCTCAAGGAGCTGACCTGCCGCTGGACCGCGCTGGGCGGGGGAGCCAGCCTGCAAACCGGCGTCATGCACCTCGCCTGCGGGCCGATGCAGTCCACGACGGCGTCGTTCCCGGCCCCGCCCGGCATGACGGCACTGCGGCTGGAGTTCCTCCACCCGGACGGCACCTCCGTGATCGCCTTCAACCTGGCTACTGACAGCGTCCCTCTGCCCGCCGCGCCCTCAGCGCTGGCGTCGGGCGGCGCTCTGACCACGCAGAACGGCCCGGACACGCTCTCAGTCCGCAATTCTACCCAGCAGATCGTGTTCGACAAGCACACCGGGACCATTCAGTCCTGGCGCGTCAATGGCCGGGACGTGCTTCTTGGCGGCCCGACCCTCAATCTCGGCGAGGGAAAGGCTGGCAGCGAGCAGGGGATGTACCGCGCAAAGCAACCGCCGGTCATGGAAAATGCCCAGGTGTCGGCGACACCAGGGAAGGGCGGCGTGATGCACGTCTCCGTGACTAGCATCGTCCGCGCGGCGGCGGGCGGGTCCACATTGGGCACACTCGTCTCGACCTACGATCTGAAGCCCGATGCCGAGATGACGGTCGCCTGGACCCTGAACTGGTCCGCGCCGGATACCGGCCTGTGGGAGGAAGGCGTCACGTTCTCCCTCCCGGCCAGCCTGACCCGGATGGCCTGGCAGCGCGACTCCTACTTCACCGACTATCCCGCCGGGCACGTGGGCGAGCCATCGGGAACGGCTCGGGCCAGCGACGTCCTGTTCCGGGCCTCCAAGCGCGGCCTGCACTGGCTCGCGCTCTCGGACGGCACCGGCGCGGGCCTCGCGCTGCTGCCGACGGACGTTCCCCTGGTGGGCCGTGCCGACACGGCCACGACCGGCACGACCTTGTTTGCCAGCCGCGAGGTCGCCGGCCCGCACGGCCTCAGCGGCGCATGGGTGGAAAACCACGCCATCCATGCCATCCAGGGTAAGCCGCTCTCCGGTTCCTTCACCCTCCGCGCCATCAATGCCCCCGGCCTGACCGCCGCCGCCCTGAAGTAACAGACAAGCGTATCCCGGCATGGAGAAAACGACCGCGAGAGATCATGATCTCTCGCGGTCGTTTTCTGTACCGGATGACATTTCAGTGTGGCATCCCTCGCGGGCGGGCCGACACACGGGCACGGGAAGCGCGTCCGGCAGGAGCGGCACGATGTCCCCGTACCCGGTCGTCGTCAGCGTCGCCGGACTGAAGTAGAGGAGCTGGCCGAACTGAGGCCTGGGGCTTGCCGAAACGTTGGAGAACGTGCCGGGCGAGAGGTGGCAGAGACCGGCGTAGACGGTCGTGAAAACCAGAGCGAGGTTCAGGTAGACGACCACGGCCCCCCGGACCCGGTGGTGCGTCACTTCCCCGTCACTGAAGACCGCCTTGGCGACGCCCAGGCTCACCGCGCTCGTGAACAGGAGCAGGCCGAGGTAGTGAAGGAGGCGCGTGGGGTCGAGCGCGGGTACGGACGACGTGACCAGGGTCAGCCCGAAGCCGAGCAGGATGACGATCCGGGTGAGTCCGAGGCCGGGGAGCACGAAGACCGAGGCGAGGGCGAGGGCGAACTGAAAGCAGTCCACGACTGCACGCGGGAGCAGCCCCTCGCTGGTCAGGGGGACGGCGAGGAAGATGAAGATTATCTGGACGGCAAGGAGCGCACTCAGGCAGGGTTCCCGCAGGGCGTCCTGCCAGCCTCGGAGCCGGGCTTTGATGTTAGGCCTGATGTCAGGCATTGCACCGGGAGGAAGACCGGGCTTCAGGTCGGACGCAAGATCAGATTCGGAGGTGGTATCGGTTCTCATGTTCCCTCTGATACCCTTCATACGTCTGATACTCTTACGTCTGATACCCCTTTCGCGCGTAAACCTCGCCCCGCCGCCCATCGTCCGTCGGCCCGAAGGCTCACCCGGAAACTCAGCCGGGGAGGCTGCGTGGTTCGGCCAGTTCATGCTGATGGCCCATCCAGGCCGGGGAGCTGCCCCAGGAGCAGCACCGCGCCACAGGCATGGGTGACGGCCACCTCGTCCGTAGAATGCTCTCGTTCTCGAAGACGGACGCGATGCAGGGGCACCGCGAGACAAGCGGCGGCTCAGGCCGCGGGGATCGTGAACAAGAAGACGCTCCCCTGGCCCAGCTCGCTCTCCACCCAGATCCGCCCGCCGTGCATCTCGACGATCATCTTGCAAAAGGTCAGGCCCAGGCCGGTGGATTGGCGGCGCGCGGTCAGGTCCATCTCGGCCTGGCCGAATTTCTCGAAGATGCGCGCGAAGGCCTCTTGCGGGATGCCCCTTCCCGTGTCGCCGACGGCGAATATGACGGCTGCCTCCGACGCCGACCAGCGGGCGGACAGGGTGATCGTGCCGCCTGCGGGCGTGAACTTGATGGCGTTCCCGAGCAGGTTCGTCAGGACCCGGACCAGCTTGTCCTCGTCAGACCACAGCGCGGGCAGGTCGTCGGCGATCTCGCGGACCAGCGTCAGGCCGTTGTCTTGCAGCAGCAACGAGACCCGCTGGAGCGCGTCCGCCATCAGGCCGCCCGCCCTGACTTCCTGTGATTCCAGATGGAACGAGCCGCTTTCCATCTTGCTGATGTCGAGCAGATCGTTGATCATGCGGAGCAGCGTGTGGCCGCCGGACTCGGCAATGCCCAGGAACTCCTGCTGGTCCGTGTTCAGGTCGCCCATCAGCGTGAGAGTCTGGAGGCCGGACAGCAGCGAGGTCAGCGGGGTCCGCAGGTCGTGGACGATCATGTGCGTCAGGTCGTCGCGCTGGCTTTCCAGAGCCTGGAGCTGTGAGAAGCTTCCCTGAAGCTGGGCGTACAGGTGCCGCTCCCCGTCGCGCAGGCGTTTCTTTTCGAGGCTGGAATTCAGACGCGCGCCCAGCAAGGTCACGTTGATGGGCTTGGACAGGTAATCCTCGGCCCCCATCTGGATGCAGCGCACGACGCTGTCCAGCTCGTCGTTGGCCGAAATCATCAGCACGGGGATGTGGCACAGGCCGTCGTGCGCCTTGAACCGGCTCAGGGTCTGGTAGCCGTCCAGGACGGGCATCATGATGTCCAGCAGGATGACGTCGAACTCCTCCGCTTCGGCCGCTTCCAGCGCCTGCCGGCCGTCGCCGGCCTCCACGACGGTGTGGCCCTGGCCGCGTAGGCGGCGGGCCAGCACCTCGCGGTTGTCGGCGCTGTCGTCCACGACCAGGATGCGGCCCGGCACGGGGGGGGCGGCTTCCTCCGCGCAGCTCGGCTCGGACCTGTCCGCCGCCGGCCCGGCGGCCGAACTCAGGAGGCCCGCCCCGATATTGTTGACGTCCAGCACCTCGTTCAGCAGGGCCAGCAGTGTGCTGCCGGCGCTTTTGATCTTGTTCAAGTCCGGCAGCAGGGCCTCATGGCCTTCCTCCGCCGCCTCGTCGATCAGGAGATCGCTGTAGCCGATGATGTGATTGAGCGGGGTGCGGAGCTGATGCCGGATGTGGGCCATCGCGCGGGACACGTCACCTACTTCGCTGGGGATCATTGCTTCCGGTGCGTTTTGCATGGGTCATTCCTCGCTGTCCTGGCTGCCGCGGCCCAGCAGCGCTTCCATCTTGCTCAGGAGGCGCGTCAGATCGACGGGCTTGGTGTCGTAGTCGTCGCAGCCGGCATCCACGGCCCGCTGGCGGTCGTCAGACATGGCGTGGGCGGTCAGCGCGAGCACGGGGATCGCGCGCGTCGCTTCGGCGGCCTTGAGCTGCCGGGTCGCCTCCCAGCCGTCTAGGACGGGCAGGCTCATGTCCATCAGGATCAGCGCGGGAAGCTCGGTCTGGGCGGCGGCCACGCCCTGCGCGCCGTCCACGGCGATCACGACCTCGTATCCCTTGCGCTGCAAGCGGCGCGAGAGCATGTCGCGATTGTCTTCGTTGTCTTCGACCAGCAGGATTTTAGACATCGGCTTTCTCTCCGTTTTTCTCTTCCGCCGTGTGTGCCCGGCGTGGCCTCTCGGCGGACATGAGCCGGCGTGGCCTCTCGGCGGACATGAGCCGGCGTGGCCTCTCGGCGGACATGAGCCGGCGTGGCCTCTCGGCGGACATGAGCCGGTCGCGTATCTCGCGCAGCAGCTGCTCGCGCGTGTTCGCGCTCTTCTGGATGATCCGGGACACGCCGCCGTTCAGCCGCGCACGGTCTTCCAGGGTGATGTCTTTGGCGGTGACGACGACGACCGGGATGCCGCGCCAGTCGTCCCGCTTTTGCAGCGCGGCGACCAGACTGAAGCCGTCCATTTCAGGCATCATCAGGTCCAGCAGAATCAGGTCTGGGAGGGCTTGCTCCAGCCGTTCCAGGGCCACCCGGCCGTTCTCGGCCTCGCTGACATCCCAGCCTTCCTTCTCCAGCAGGCGCCGGGTCAGCAGGCGCAGGTCCGTGTCGTCCTCGACGAGCAGGGCGCGGCAGCCGGGGCCGCTTGCCTCCTGCCCCTGATCCCGCCCCGGCTCCCGATCCCCCTGGTCCCGGCGGTACTTGTTCAGCAGCGGCAGCAGGCGGTCCCGGTCGATGGGCTTGGTCATGTAGTCGGTGACGCCCAGCGCGTAGCCCAGGTTCTTGTCTTCGATCATCGTCAGCATGACCACCGGGATCGCCGCCGTCTCCGGGTCCGCCTTCAGGGCGGAGAGGACGGCCCAGCCGTCCATCCCCGGCATCATCACGTCCAGCGTAATGACGGCGGGGCGGAGGCTGCGCGCCAGGCGCAGCCCCTCTTCGCCGGTCGGGGCGGGCAGGACGCGGAAGCCCTCACGCGAGAAATAGCGGAACATCAGGTCGCGTACGGTGGCGTCGTCGTCGATGACCAGCAGGACGGGGGCGTCTGCGGGCAGGTCCACGGTGGGCGGCGGCGGGACGTCCGGCGCGGCGGGCGGGGCTTCCGAAACGTCGGCGGGCAGGGTGAGGGTGAAGACCGAGCCGGCCCCCGGCTCGCTGGTGACGGAAACGTCGCCGCCCATCATCCGGCAGAAGTGGCGGGTGATCACCAGCCCCAGGCCCGTTCCGCCGTACTTGCGCGTGGTCGAGCTGTCGGCCTGGGAGAAGGCTTGGAACAGCCGACCGAGCTGCTCCGGGTTCATGCCGATGCCGGTGTCCGCGACCGCGAAGCTGATCCAGGGGCAGCCCTGCGACTCGCGCCGCTCCACGGTCAGCGTGATTTTGCCGTTCTCGGTGAACTTGCTGGCGTTGGAAAGCAGGTTGAAGAGCGCCTGGCGCACCTTGGTCAGATCGGCGCGCATCTCGCCCAGCCCTTCCCCGACCTGCACGTTCAGCCGGTTGTGCTTCTGGCCGATCAGCGGTGACACCGTGGAGGCCACTTCGGCGACCATCGGGCCGATTTCAAAGGATTCGAGATAGACCTCGCTCTTGCCGGCCTCGATCTTGGACAGGTCCAGGACGTCGTTGATCAAAGCCAGCAGATGCTTGCCCGCCGACTTGATCTTGACCAGATCCGGGACGAAGCCGGTCTCGCCGCTGTCCTCGGCCTCCTCCTGGAGCATCTCCGAGTAGCCGATGATGGCGTTGAGCGGCGTCCGCAGCTCGTGGCTCATGTTCGCCAGGAACGCGCTCTTGGCCTGGTTGGCGACCTCGGCGGCTTCTTTGGCGTGGCCCAGGGCCTCCTCGGCCTCTTTCCGCAGGATGACGGAGCCGAGCTGCGAGGCGACCAGGGAGACCAGCCGCAGCAGCCGCTCGTCCTCGGGCGTGACTCGGGCCAGGAAGAAGTCGAGCACGGCGACGACGGCGCTCCCCGACAGGATCGGCACGGCGACGCCCGCCTCCCAGCCTGCCGCGCGCGCCTGCCTGTCCCGCAGGAAGCCGGGGTCGTCCACCCGGAGCCAGACCGGCTCCCGCGCCTCCCAGGCGCGGCCGGGGATGCCGAAGCCGCGCGCGGAGGTGTAGCCGGCGCTCGCCTCCTGGAAGCGCGCCATGTCCGCCCCGCCGCCGTGCCAGGCGGCGGCGCAGACCAGGTGGCGGCGGGCCGCGTCCGGCAGCCAGGCTTCGCCGTAGGGCCAGCCGGTCGCCGTGCAGAGTTCCTGGAGGGCCAGCGTCAGGGCGGCAGTCAGATCGGGGGCGGCGCTGACGGCGAGCGTGACCGTCTGGAGCAGCCGGATCTCCTCCTGGGCGCGCTTGCGGTCGGCGATCTCCATCTGGGCCGCCCGGAACACGGCGTTGAAGGACGAGACCACCTGCCCCAGCTCGTCGCGCGTGTCCAGCGTCACCAGGGCCGCCGTGTCGCCCCGAGTCATGCGTGCCGAGGCGAGGGCCAGGCGCGAGACCGTCTGCATCACGGCCAGGTAGAAGGCCACGTACAGGTACGCGACGGCCAGCAGCATGGCGAGCGCGAAGCCGAAGGCCAGGCGGCGCTCCGCCTCGTAGCGGTTCATCCGCGCCTTGAGGTCCACGTCCAGCTCGCCCGTGGCCCGATCCCAATACGCGAAGGAGGCGGCCAGGGCGGGGTCGAGCGAGGACAGCCAGGCGGCGGGGGCGAGCCGCGTCCCGGCCGGGTTATCCGCTTTGCGGACCAGCGTCCCGAGCGGCGCGGCGCGCGTCTCCAGACAGGCCTGGACCAGCCCGGACAGGCGGGGCTTGAGGTTGCCCAGGGGGTTGTTGGCGAAGGCGCGGCCTGTGGAGTTTTGCATGGCGTCGTCGTTGGACCGGATCAGGCCCGACAGGACGAGGGCGCGCGCCTTCTGGTCCGGGGTCAGAACCGGGTGGTCCATGACGTCCGCCCCGAACGTCTGGGCCTGCGCCAGGAGGTCCACGGCCTCGGGCACGCGCAGCAGGGTCGTGTCCATGGTGTAGTACGTGTCCAGATCGGGGTCGAGGATCAGGGTGGACGTGTCGCCGACGCGGGAGATGAGGGCCTGGACGGCGGCCATCACCCGGTCGTGCGCGGCGTCGCTGTCTCGCGCGGTGCCGCGCCCGAGGCTGCCGTGGAGCGACCGGGCGGCGTCCCGCACGGCGGCGAACTGCTCCCGCGTCTGGAGCGTCCCGCCCAGACGGGTCTCCTGGGCGGACACGGCCTCCAGGTCCACGGCGATGCGGGCGTCGGCGGCCTTGACATCAGCCCCGGTGCCGCCTCGTCCGGCCAGGGCCTGGCGTACGAGCCGCTTTTCCTGGGGGACGTCGCGCAGCAGGGTGAGGCAGGGCCGCAGGTAGGCGTTGCCCTGGATCTCCTTGGTTGCGATGTCCATGTTGTCGCCGATGGAGCTGTTCAGGCGGGACAGGACGAAGGCCAGGGGGAGCGCGAACAGCAGGCTGGTCAGCAGGAACTTCTGCGGGTATTTCAGGCGGTTCATCAGCCCGATGGCGGGGCCAAAGAGGACGTGCAAGGCGTTTCCCTCCGTTCCGTGGTTGTCTGTGCCGAGTGTCCCCGGCGGCCTCTCCGCGGGGTTTGTTGTAGGAATTATAAAGATAAAAAACGGCGTGAACGTGACCCATGTCACACTCCCGCCGTGAATTCCGTCGGGACATCGCCGGCCGGACCCTATCGGGGAAGGCTTGACGTGTTCCGCCTCGAACAGCCGACCTCATTGTAGGCCACATCCCCGCCCCTGTCAAGTTAGCGTGAGATCATTTCCATATCAGTGGATGGCCTGGAAACTGCCGGAAAGCAACAGGCGAGGCGGTGCCCGCTGCTGCCCGAACAGGTCTCGCCGCTGCGGGTGGGGCCAATAACATCGTGCCGGTTCGCCGGGCGGCGGGGGCAGGAAGAACAGGCCAGCGCGGCGAACACTGGGGAAACCGCCGCCAGGAGTTCAGCCCATGCCCACACCCACGAACGATACCACCCTTTGGGAGAACATCCCTGTCCGGGAAGGCCGGCTGCCGTTCCGCGGCTTCACCGACTGGTACAAGATCGTCGGCGGACCTGCCGACCCCGGCAAGTTCCCGGTCCTGGTGCTGCACGGCGGGCCGGGCGCGGCGCACGACTACCTGGAGCCGGTCGGCGCACTGGCGGCCACGGGCCGGCCGGTCATCTTCTACGACCAGCTCGGCTGCGGCCTGTCGGACCATCCGTGCGCGTCCGGCCACACGCACGATGCGGCCCTGTGGGACGTCCCGCTGTTCGTCGAGGAGGTCGGCGCGGTGCGGCGTGCGCTGGGGCTGGAGCGGCTGCACATCCTCGGCCAGTCCTGGGGCGGGATGCTGGGCATGGAGTACGCCCTGACCCAGCCCGACGGTCTGGTCAGCCTGATCGTCGCGGACTCGCCGGCCAGCATGACCCAGTGGGTGTCCGAGGCGAACCGGCTGCGCGCCGCGCTCCCCCCGGCGGTCCAGGCGACGCTGCTGCGGCACGAAGCCGCCGGGACGACCGACTCAGCGGACTACCAGGACGCGGTGCAGGTCTTCTACAGCCGCCACCTTTGCCGGACCGACCCGCTGCCGGAGTACGTCCGGCGCTCCTTCGCCCAGATCGACGCCGACCCGGAGGTCTACCACACGATGAACGGCCCCAGCGAGTTCCACGTCGTCGGGCGGCTGAAGGGCTGGGACATCACCGGACGCCTGGGCGAGATCCGTGTGCCGACTCTGGTGCTGTCCGGGCGTTACGATGAGGCGACGCCGCTGATCGCTGAGACCGTACAGCGGGGCATCCCCGGTGCCGAGTGGGTGCTGTTCGAGGAAAGCTCCCACATGCCGCACGTGGAAGAGACGGAGCGTTACCTTCAAGTCGTGGACGAGTTCCTGACGCGCGTCGAGCAGGCCGCGTGAGCGGAGGCGCTTGAACAGAAGACATCGCCTTACAGCCAAGGAGACCCATGCTGCTCACCATCACCACGACGCGCACGCCGGCAACGGATCTGGGCTACCTGCTCCATAAAAGCCCCGCGCGGGCGCAGTCCTTCGACCTGTCGTTCGGGCAGGCGCACGTCTTCTACCCCGAGGCGACCGAAGACCGCTGCACGGCCGCCCTACTGCTGGACGTTGACCCTGTCGCCCTCGTCCGGGGCCGACAGGGCCGGGGCGGCGAGGGGCGGACGCTGGCCCAGTACGTCAACGACCGGCCCTACGTCGCGTCTTCTTTCCTCAGCGTCGCGATCTCGCAGGTTCTGGGCAGTGCCCTGGGGGGTCGGTGCAAAGAAAGGCCCGATGTCGCCCAAGCGGCCCTGCCGCTGGAAGCCAAGATTGATGTGGTGCCGAGCCGGGGCGGCGAAGAATTCCTGCGCCGCCTGTTCGAGCCGCTCGGCTACGCCGTCCAATCTGAGCCGTACCCGCTGGACGACACGTTCCCCGCGTGGGGCCAGAGTCCCTACTTCTCCGTCACCCTGACCGCGACCGTCCGCCTGACCGACCTGCTGACACACCTGTATGTGCTCGTCCCCACCCTGGATACGGGCAAGCACTACTTCGTCGGCGACGACGAGGTGGAAAAGCTGGTCGCACGGGGCGAAGGCTGGCTCGCGGACCACCCCGAGAAAGAGACCATCGTCCGCCGCTACCTCAAGCACCGCCCGTCGCTGGTGCGCGACGCCCTGGAACAGCTCACCGAGGCCGAGCAGCCCCAGCCCGACGACGCCGAAGGCCTGCACGACCGTGAGGAAGAAAGCGTCGAGCGCCGGATCAGCCTGCACGAGCAGCGGCTGGGCGCGGTCCTGGCAGTCCTCAAAGCCGGCGGTGCCCAAAAAGTGCTCGACCTGGGCTGCGGCGAGGGGCGTCTGCTGGGCCTGCTGCTGGGCGAGCGGCAGTTCGCAAGCATTCTCGGCATGGACGTCTCCTACCGCGCCCTGGAAGTCGCCGGGGATAAGCTGAAACTGGACCGCCTGCCGCCGATGCAGCGCGCGCGCATTCAACTGATCCACGGCTCGCTGATCTACCGGGACAAGCGCCTGGAAGGCTACGACGCCACCGCCGTGGTCGAAGTGATCGAGCACCTGGATGTGGGCCGCCTGGCCGCCTTCGAGCGCGCCCTGTTCGAGTTCGCCCGTCCGGGCACCGTCGTCATCACCACGCCGAACGTCGAGTACAACCCGAAGTTCGAGACGCTGCCCGCGGGCCGGTTCCGCCACAAAGATCACCGCTTCGAGTGGACGCGCGCCGAGTTCCAGGCGTGGGCGGGCGGCGTTTGCGAACGATTCGGCTACGCAGCCCGGTTCCTGCCCATCGGCCCGGAAGACACCGAAGTGGGCGCCCCCAGCCAGATGGCGGTCTTTGAGCGGGTTGGAAATCGCCCAGAGAGCGCGCAGAGCAGAATGGGGGCGGGCGGCACGGGTTGAGCAATCCACAGGTTGAAACCCGTGGCTTAGAAGCCTTCATCAGCCACGGGTTTCAACCCGTGGCACTATAACCCCGGCCCTATCGCCCAACGCTTTTCAACGCGAACACTCACGCTATGAACCTCACCATCCCTGAACTTTCGCTGGTCGTGCTGGTCGGCGCGTCCGGGTCCGGCAAATCGTCCTTCGCCCGCAAGCACTTTCTGCCCACCGAAGTGCTGTCATCGGACTTCTGCCGGGGGCTGGTCTCGGATGACGAGAACGACCAGGCCGCCACCAAGGACGCCTTTGAGGTGCTGCACTTCGTCGCGTCCAAGCGCCTGGCGGCGGGGCGGCTGACGGTCGTGGACGCCACCAACGTCCAGCCCGAGGCGCGCAAGCCCCTGGTCGCGCTGGCCCGCGCGTACCACTGCCTGCCCGTCGCCGTCGTGCTGGACGTGCCCGAGCGCGTCTGCCAGGACCGCAACGCGAGCCGGCCCGACCGCTATTTCGGCCCGCACGTCGTCCGCAACCATGTCAAAAGCCTGCGCCAGAGCCTGCGCGGCCTGGAGCGGGAGGGGTTCCGCCACCACTTCGTCCTGCACGGCCCCGAGGAGATAGACGCGGCGACGGTCACGCGCGAGCCGCTGTACAACAACAAGAAGAACGAACACGGGCCGTTCGACATCATCGGCGACGTCCACGGCTGCTTCGACGAGTTGACCGCCCTGCTGGCGTTCCTGGGCTATAGCGTTGACGGCCACGCGGCCACGCCGCCCGCCGGCCGCAAGGCCGTGTTTTTAGGCGATTTAGCGGACCGGGGACCGAAGACGCCGGACGTCTTGAAGCTGGTCATGGGCATGGTCTCGTCGGGCACGGCCCTGTGCGTGCCTGGCAACCACGACGTCAAGCTCCTGCGAAAGCTGCGGGGCAAGGACGTCCAGATCACGCACGGACTGGCCGAGACGCTGGCGCAGATGGGCGAAGAGCCGCCGGAGTTCAGCGGCGAAGTTAAGACGTTTCTGGACGCTCTGGTGAGCCATTACGTCTTGGACGGCGGGCGGCTGGTGGTCGCCCACGCGGGGATGAAGGCGGAGATGCAGGGGCGCGGGTCCGGGCAGGTGCGCGAGTTCGCACTGTACGGCGAGACAACCGGCGAGACGGACGAGTCGGGCTGCCGGTCCGCTACCCCTGGGCCAGCCAGTACCGGGGCACGGCGGATGTCGTGTACGGCCACACACCCATCCCCGCGCCCGAATGGCTCAACCACACGATCAACATCGACACCGGCTGCGTCTTCGGCGGGCGGCTCACGGCCCTGCGCTGGCCGGAGCGCAAGATCGTTTCGGTTCCCGCGCTTGCCACGTATGCCGAGCCGGCCCGCCCGTTCCTGCCCACAGACGAACAGGCCCCCGCGCTCTCAGCCCAGCAGCAGCACGACGACGTGCTGGACATCGACGACGTTTTGGGCAAGCGGCTCGTCGGGACGCGCCTGGGCGGCAACGTCACGATCCGCGAGGAGAACGGCATCGCCGCCCTGGAAGTGATGAGCCGGTTCGCCGCCGATCCCCGCTGGCTGATCTACCTGCCGCCGACCATGTCCCCGTCTGAGACGACCAAAGAGGCGGGCCTGCTGGAACACCCGACGGAGGCGTTCGCCTACTACCGCGCCCAGGGCGTGCCTACGGTCGTCTGCGAGGAGAAGCACATGGGGTCGCGGGCCGTCGTCACCGTCTGCCGGGACGTGGGCGCGGCACGGGCGCGGTTCGGCGTGGAGGACGGAAGCATCGGTGTCTGCGTGACGCGCACCGGGCGGCGGTTCTTCGACGACGCGGACTTGGAGCGCGAGTTCCTCGCCACCGTCCGGGCGGCCCTGGACGGCAGCGGCCTGTGGGACGAGCTGGCGACTGACTGGGTGTGCCTGGACTGTGAGCTGATGCCCTGGTCGGCCAAGGCCCAGGAGCTTTTAAAGCAGCAGTACGCCGCCGTCGGCGCGGCGATGACGGCCGCCCTGCCCCCGGTCGTGGCGGCCTTGGAGCGTGCGGCGGGACGCTCAGAGGGAGCGGGGCCGCTGCTGGACCGCTACCGCGCACGGCAGGCGATGGCGGAACGGTTCGTCGCCGCCTACCGCCGGTACTGCTGGCCCGTCTCCGGCCTGTCCGACCTACGCCTGGCCCCGTTCCACGTGCTGGCCTCCGAGGGCGCGACGCACACAGACCGCGACCACTTGTGGCACATGGCGACGCTGACCCGGCTGTGCGCGGCGGACGGAAGCGGGCTGCTGCTCGCCACGCCGCACAAGACGATCCACGTCACCGACGCCGAAAGCGTAGCCGAGGGCGTGGCCTGGTGGGAAGAGCTGACAGGCCGGGGCGGGGAGGGCATGGTGGTCAAGCCGCTGGACTTCGTCGCCCGAGGCCAGCGCGGATTGGCGCAGCCCGCCGTCAAGTGCCGGGGCCGCGAGTACCTGCGGATCATCTACGGGCCGGAGTACACGGCTGAGGAGAATTTGGAGCGCCTGCGGTCGCGCGGGCTGTCCGGGAAGCGGTCACTCGCCCTGCGGGAGTTCGCACTGGGCGTCGAGGGATTGGAGCGATTCGTCCGGGGCGAGCCGCTGCGCCGCGTCCACGAGTGCGTGTTCGGCGTCCTGGCGCTGGAAAGCGAGCCGGTCGATCCGCGCCTCTAGGGCAGCACACGCCTATGGGCGAAGCCGGTGTTCTCTCCATTCCAGAAGCACAGGGCGCGATATGTGTGGTACCATCTGTAGGAAACTATCTCTCGGAGCGCGGATGCTTCAGCACCGTCGGCGTCGTCATAGCCCTGTTCGCTAAGTCTGTGACAGGAATCCCTCATGCCCTTCACCCGCGAGATCACGCCCCGTTTCAGCCAGCTCGACCCCGCCGGAATCCTGTTCTTCGGCGAGGTCTTCACTATTTGCAGCGGTGTCTACGAGGATTTCATCCAGTCTTTGGGGTTCGAGTGGGACCAGTGGTTCAGCAATCCGGCCTCGGCCTCGCCGGTCCGTCACGCCGAGGCGGAGTATTTCAAGCCCCTGGAAGGCGGGCAGACCTATGAGGTCACCGTGGAGATACTGACACTGAGCACGAGCGCCTTTGAGATCGGCTACGCCATTGGGGCGCGCGGGGTTTCCCACTGCCGTGTGCGCCTGGTCCACGTCTTCATCGACGCCGAAACCCGGACCAAGACCCCGATCCCGACATCAATCCGTGAGGCGCTCACCCGCTACGGAGTTCGGCCCGCGCCAGAAGCTCCGTCCTGAGCAGCTTCCCCAGCGGCGAGCGCGGGATTTCTTCGACCTGATGGACGCCCTGGATGCGCTCGAACGGCAGCACCCGGCGGTTGAAGGCCTGAACGGCGCGCGCGACTGACGCCTGATGCGCCGGCCCGCCCGTCGCGATCAGGCGGATGGCGGCACCGAGTCGTTCGTCGGCCGCCGCAACCAGAACCGTTTCCGGCAGGCCTTCTTCTGACGACTGTGCCTGTGCCCAGAGGCGCTCCAGGCGCACGACATCAACGCTCTCCCCGCCGATCTTGACGAAGTCCCCGATGCGCCCCCCGACGGCAAGCGCGCTCCCCGTCAGGCTCCCCCGGTCCTCGGTTAGAAACCACCCGTCCTCCTTGGGGTCAACGAACACCGGGCCGTGTTCGCCCATCAGGCCGTAGCCGGTCAGGAGCGACGGGCTTCGGAGCGTGATCCGACCCTCCTTGCTGATGCGCGCCGCGACGTGCGAAAGCAGCAGGAGCGGCGGGTCGCCCTGCTCTCCAGGCTTGAGCGAGGCCGGCGCGGCGGTCGCAACCTGGGAGCAGCATTCGGACAGGCCGTAGCTCGGCAGCACCGGCCAGCCGAGACGGCGGGCGGCGTGGTACAAGTCCGGGTTGAGCGCCCCGCCCCCAATCACCACGGCCCGCAGGGCGGGCGGCGATGCGAGCGACATTTGGAGCAGGTCATGGAGCTGGGTGGGAACGAGCGTCGTCAGCGTGGCTCCGGTCTCTAACAGGAAAGCGTGGAAGGAGGCGGCGTTCCAGCGCGGCTCCCCACCCGCATCGGCGTAGCGGCGCACCGGAGCGCCGCTGAGAAAGCCGCGCGCGAGGACGCCCAGGCCGCCCACGTGGAACACCGGCAGGGCCAGCGCCCAGACATCGGCGGCGGACGACTCTAGGTGGTCGTTGACGGCCTGAGCCGAGGCAAGCAGGGCGGCTTTCGAGAGCGCGACCCACTTGATGCCGCTTGACCCGGAGGTGGTCAGCCAGACGTGGGCAGGCAGGGCGGGCATGGACGCCAGCGCGCCCAGCAGCGCCGCCCGCTGCGCGTCCGGCATCCGGGGGTTCAGCAGGATGTCCGTCGCCGAGGATTGCAAGTCGGGGGAAGATGAATTGGGAGAAGGTAAATTGTTGCGGGGCGGCGTCATGCCAGCGCCTTCCAGTCGAGTTCTGCGAGTTCTTCCTCGAAGCCGAAGCCGGGACCGCCCGGCAGACTCAGCCGGGGGCCGGTCCAGCCGAGCCGGTCCGAGAACCGCGTCCGCGCGTAGACGCGGTGGCTGACAAGCCCGTGCCGCTCGCCCCGCGCGCCGGCGGGCAGCCGGGCCGCGACCCAGGCCGCGCCGAGCTGGCCCACGGGATGGTCCAAGTAGCTCGTCACGATCAGCCGCCGCCCCGGAACGCCCGTGGGGACGTCCGGGGGCGCAGCCGGCCCCGCGCGAGCGGGTTTATGAACGATCACGCCGTCGAACCCCGCAGCGGCCTCGTCGGAGGCGGCGCGGTCCACGGCGAGGCGGACGCCAAGAAGGGCGCTCATCTCAGCCCAGCCGGCGGCCTCGAAGGGGAACGGGTCCTCGATGAAGTCCAGAAATGGCAGCAGGTGTTCCAGCCCGGCGAAATGGTCCGCGAACCGCGCAAAGGTCAGCGTCTCGTTGTAGTCCAGGCGTAGCCGGGGCGATGTCCCGTCCGCAAAGGACACGCCTTGGAGGAACGAACCCAGCCCCCGCAGGTGCCGCTTTTCCGCGTCCAGGTCTTTCCCCACCTTGATCTTGAAGTGCGTGAAACCTTCGGCCAGGCCCGCTTCCAATGCCGACCGCCCCCCCCCGCCGATACCGGGCAGGAGGCAGTGACTCTCGGGCACGGTCAGCCCGTCCCACAGGGAGCGCCCCGCCCCGCGCGCGCCGCCGTCCAGCGCGGCGAACGCGAGCGACGCCCGCGTCAGGTCGGTGGTCTCGCCGCGCGCCAGCCGGTCGAGCTGCCCGGCGAGCGGCAGGTCCCCGAGTTCGACCCAGGGGTGAACGTCGGCGTAGCCATCACTGCCCCCGGACCGGACCCGCAGCAGCGCGCCTTGCCGGACGCTGCCCTGCGAGCGCGCGCCCAGGGGCGACGCCGAGTGGAGTTCGTAGGGGGAATAGGCGAGCTTCATCACGCGACACTCGGTTCAGCGGGCCTCACTAGGGCAGGCGCGGGTATTTTCGGAAGTCCGGCTTGCGCTTCTCGACGAAGGCGTCCCGGCCCTCCTGCGCCTCCTGCGTCATGTAATACAACAGTGTGGCGTCGCCGGCCAGGTCCATCAGGCCGATCTGCCCGTCGCAGTCGGCGTTCAGCGCCGCCTTCAAGCAGCGGAGCGCGAGCGGGGAGTGTTCCAGCATCTCGCGGCACCAGGTCAGCGTTTCGCGCTCTAAGTCCTCTACGGGGACGACGGCGTTGACCAAGCCCATCCGCAACGCCTCGTCGGCGTCGTACTGCCGGCAGAGGAACCAGATCTCGCGCGCCTTCTTCTGGCCCACGATGCGGGCGAGGTAGCTGCTGCCCAGCCCGCCGTCGAACGAGCCGACCTTCGGCCCCGTCTGGCCGAACCGGGCGTTGGTCGCGGCGATGGTCAGGTCGCAGATGACGTGCAGGACGTGCCCGCCGCCGATGGCGTAGCCGGCCACCATCGCCACCACGGGCTTGGGCAGGCTGCGAATCTGCTTCTGCAGGTCCAGCACGTTGAGCCGGGGCGTACCGTCCTTGCCGACGTAGCCGCCCGTGCCGCGCACCTTCTGGTCGCCGCCGGAGCAGAACGCCTCGTTCCCCGCACCGGTCAGGATGACGACCCCGATCTCAGCATCCTCGCGCACGATCCCGAACGCCTCCTGAAGCTCCGTCACGGTCTCGGGGCGGAAGGCGTTCCGCACGTGGGGCCGGTTGATGGTGACTTTGGCGACCCCGTCGGCGGTGCGCTCCAGCAAAATGTCCTGGTAAGACCGCATGGGAATCCATTCTTCCTGCGGTGCCGGCTGTTTCTCGCTCTGGTCTTCGGTCATGGTTCCCCCTCAATGACGCGGCCCTGCGGCCCGCCTTCTTCAAGTTGATGCTGCGTTGCTCTGAGAAATCCCGCGGCGCGGGCAGCGAACGCGCGCGGCTGCTCCCACGGGACGCGGTGGCCGGCATCCGGGGCGACCCACACTTCGACGCCGGGGATGGTCTCCCCCACCCGGCGGCAGATGTCGGCTTGGCCCGCGTCCTCCGCGCCCGCCACCCAGAGGACGGGACAGTGAATACTTTGCAGGGCAGGCCACAGGGGCGTCTGCGCGCCCAGCGACCAGCGGCGCAGTGCGGCGGCGAGGGATGCGCGCGCGAAGTCCTGTTCGCGGCGGCGGCGCGGCCCTCCACCCCGGCCCGCGAAGACGGGCTGCGCGTCCCACGCGGCCAGAAGGGCATCCCACGGCTCCCCCTCGAAGCGCCGCGCCCAACTCTCGTCGTGGTGCCGCCGCCGTGCGCGGGCCTCTTCCGAGTCGAGGCCGGGGTTCGCCCCGACGATGATGACGCCGTCCCACAAAGCTGGAAACTGCACGGCCAGGTGCAGGGCAAGGCGGCCCCCGAGCGAATACCCCAGCAGGTAATTCCCCGCCGCGCTTGGGCCGGGAAGATGGGCCTGCGCCTCGCGCCGGCCATAGGCCTCGGCCCAGGCGGGGATCGAGTCCGCGCGGGGAAAAGAATCGGCCCCAAACAGATCGGGCGTGAGGAGTGCGCCGGGGGCGGCGAGCGCGGGCAGGCTCTCCCCCAACGCCGCCGCGAGATCATCCCAGTCGTGCGGCGAGCCGAGAAACCCGTGCAGGCAGTGGAGCCTCACGTCCCCTCCCCCGCCCCTGCCATCAAAGCGTCATGGGCCTGCCAGAAGCGCCGCGTCGCGGCCTCGTCGGGGATGATCTCGGTCAAAGACCGATCCCGACCAGGAGACGGCGGAGGGGACGAGGGAATTGACTCCCAGGCCTCGTAGTCCAGGCCCCAGAACCGGGCCAGGTGCTCGAAGGAAAGGTCGTGCCGGTTCTGGAACGCCGCGTCCGCGAACATGCGGTCGAATATCTTCCCACCGCCGTTGTTGATGACGACGGCGTGTACGTGCAGGGACGGGAGCTGCCGGAGAATCCAGGGGGCCGCCATGTCGTACAGGGCGGTCAGATCGCCCAAAAGCGCCCAGTTCTCGCGGCCCTCCAGGCTGAAGCCCAGAAACGTCGAAAGCTGCCCGTCGATCCCGTTCAGCCCCCGGCTCGCCCCCATCTCCAGATCGCGCGGGTTCCGGGTCGCGGCGAGGTCCCATTCCCGGACAGGGAGGCTGTTGCCGAGGAAGACCCGCGCCCCGGCCGGGATGTGCTCCGAGAGGCGGTGGATTAGCCCCGGCTCGGAGCGCGCTTCTTCCTTTAAGAGATGTAAAACCGCGGCGTCCAAGGCGCAGTCGCGCGCGAGCAGATCGGCGAGCTGTGTTTCTTGGCGAACGGGTGCTACCCCCGCCGCCAGCAAGCCCAAAACCTGCGCGAGCGGCGCGTGGACGAACGCCCCGCGGCCTGCGCCGGGGAACGGCTGCGAACTCAGCGAAAGCAGGGGCAGGCGCTGGAGCGAGCCTTCCAGATCGCGCCACAGGCGCAGCGTCGGGACGGAGCCGAGGCGGATCACCCCGTCCATCCAGGCCGCGCTGCCGCCGGACGCCGCCTTTCGGACAAGCGCGCCCTGACCGGCCCGCAGCGCCAGCGGCTGGAGAGCGGGGTGCTCGCGCAGGCCCGAGAGGCTTTCCGCCAGCACGGGGGCACCCAGGGCGAGGAGAAATTCCAGCGCGGGTGGCCGTTCTTCGGGCGTCAGCGCGCCGACGATGACCAGGGGCGACCGGCTGGCCTCCAGGAACTCGCCGACGCGCGCCCGCGCCTCGGTCAGCCGGTGCCGGGCAGCCTCTTCGCTTTGTCCCGTCGGCATCAGGGAAGCCGCCTGCCCGCCCGACCTCACCCCCGGCTCATCAGCGGCTTCGAGCAGCGGCTCCTCGAAACAGACGTTGACGTGCAGCGGGCGGGTCCGGCTCCAGCCGCCGATGTCCATGCGCTCCGAACCGGCGAGGTCAATCCCCTCTTCCACATAAATACCGAATAGGCCGACCTGCTCGGCGGTCTGCGGTGCGCCGGTGCCCCGGAATCGGCGCGGCCGGTCGGCCGTGACCAGGGCGAGGGGGAGGCCGCTATAGTACGCTTCCATCGTCGCGGGGAGCAGCTCCGCCGCCGCCGTGCCCGAGGTCGTCAGAACCGCGAACGGCAGCCCGATTGCCTTGATCCGGCCCAGCGCAAAAAAGGCGGCGCTCCGCTCCTCGAAGTGACGGAACGTGCGGAAGCGCGCGTCCTGGGACAGCAGGCTGACGAGCGGGCTGTTGCGGGCACCCGCGCAGACGCACAGCTCACGGACACCGGCGCGGAAGATTTCATCCAGGACGTGGGCGGCGAGTTCTTTGTTCATGTGCCTTTGTTCATAGTCCGAACAGCCTTTTCACGGACTCCCGCTTCTGGCGCAGCTCCTCCCACTCCCGTTCCGCCCGACTTTCCCGGATGATGCCGCACCCTGCGCCGATCCGCAGCGTGTCGGCGTCCCACATCACGTTGCGGACGGCGACGAGGCAAAAGGCGTCCCCGTCGGGGCACTGCACCCCGAAGGGTGCCCCGAACCCGCAGCGCCCTTCGGCCGTGTGCTCCCCGCGCGCATCCTGCCGCCGCAGCCACTGGAGGCTGGCGTCGCGCGGCGACCCGCCGAGCGCGGGCGTCGGGTGCAGGCTGCGGGCCAGCCTCTCAAAGCTGGGCGTTTCGTGCAGAGCGACCCGAATCGGCGTCTGGAGGTGCCAGAGCGTCGGCAGCTTGAGGACGCCCGTTTCGCCGACCGTCACCGCCCCGAACGGGGCCAGCGTGTCCGCGATGCCCTCGATGACCAGGCGGTGCTCCCGACGCTCTTTGGGGTCCGCCAGGAACGCTTCTTCGACAACGTCCGTCGCGCCCGCATCCACGGACACGGGGGCGGCCAGCGTGCCGGCCAGCGCCATCGTCCTGAGCACACCGCCGTGGATGTCGAACAGCAGCTCCGGGGAGGCCCCCAGCACGCCGCCCCGTTCCGACCAGCAGCCATACGGCGTCAGCGTCTCCGGGGCACCGAGCAGGGCCGAAACCCACCGGGCTACCTGGGGCGCGGGGGGAGCGAGGGAAGAAGAGGCCGCGTGCTCAAAGAAAACCGGGACTGCCTTGGTGAGCCAGCCCGACTGAAACTGGGCCTGAAGGTCCTGGAAAGCCTGTTGGAAGAGCGCCAAAGAGGGTGGCGTCCAGTCGAGGGGGCCATCCGGGGCGTCCGCACCGGCGAGGGGGGCGATCTGCTGCTGGAGATCGAGGGCCGAAAGTTCCCGCACACAGCCGGGGTCGGCGGGGTCTTCCGGCAGGAGCCAGGGGGAAGGATCGTCCAGAAAAAAATTGGGGGCGTAAAAGCTGAACACGCCGGGCAGCGGGCGGGACGATTTTCGCAGGGCGTTTTGCGTCAGCCACACCCGCCGCCGCACCCCTGGACGCGCGGGCAGACCCAGCAGGACGCCTTCGGCCGGGACGATGACACCGCTCGGGTCGTGCAACGCTCGCATCAGTTCCTCATGGTCTTCCTAACGCCCCCGCCCCATGCCAACTCCGTCACGACGCCTATTGTACTATTTTTCACAAACTATGTCAAATGATTCCCGGCTGAGGTATAGTTTCCAGATGAAGCCCATGATAAACTTCACGGCGACGCCCAAAAAGGAGGCCGCATGACAGCCGTTCCCCTCGGCAGCAAAGTTGGTATCTGGGTGCAGGCCGCGCGCCCCAAGACGCTGCCCGCCGCCGCCGCCCCGGTCCTCGTGGGGGCGGGCGCGGCGGTCGCCGCGCACCGCTTCTCCGCGGGACCAGCCCTGGCGGCCCTGCTGGGGGCGCTGCTCTTCCAGATCGGGGCGAACCTCGCCAACGACGTCTTCGACCACCGCCGGGGCGCGGACACGGCGGAGCGCCTGGGGCCGACCCGCGTCACCCAGGCCGGCCTGCTTTCGCCCCGGAGCGTCCTCGCCGGCATGTGGCTTGTCTTCGCGCTCTCGGTCCCGGTCGGGCTGTACCTGGTACACGTCGGCGGGTGGCCGATCCTCGCCGTCGGCGTCACGGCCATCGTGTCGGCCATTGCGTACACCGGGGGACCGTTCCCGCTGGGCTACAACGGACTGGGGGACCTGTTCGTCTTCCTCTACTTCGGCCTGGCGGCGGTCTGCGGCACCTGTTTCGTCACGGCGGGGCGCGTGACGCCCGCCGCCTGGCTGGCGGCCATGCCGATCGGGTTCCTCGCCGTCGCCATCCTGGTGGTCAACAACCTGCGCGACATCGGGACGGATCGGGCGGCCGGCAAGCGGACGCTGGCCGTGCGCCTGGGCCGCCGGGGGACGCTCGCCGAGTACGGCGGCCTTCTGGCCCTCGCCTATGCCGCGCCGGTGGTGATGCTTGCGGTCCATGTCGCCGCCCCCTGGGTGCTGCTGACCTGGCTTTCCCTGCCTTTAGCCTTGATCTTGTGGAGGAACGTCCGCAGCCTGGAAGGCCGCGCGCTGAACCAGATTCTGGCGAACACGGCACGCCTGGAGCTGGTCTACGGGGCGCTGCTGGCCCTCGGCCTCGTGCTTTCGCGGTGACGCGCGTTCTCCCGGTGAGCGGACGCGGGCGTCAGTGCCGTGCTTCCTGCGCTTCCTTCACCAGTTCCGCCGCCTCTTCCAGCGTCTCCTCCAGCTTCTCTTCCAGCCTTTCTTCCAGTGCCTCCAGGACCGCGTGCGGGTCGGCGGCCTCGGACATGGCCTCGGCCTCGGGATCAATGCGGTTCTTGACCGAGGGCAGGTCGCGGCGCAGCTCCTCCACGAGGGCGATCAATTTGGCGATCTTCTGCTCGGACGACAGGCTCACCTGGAGGTCGAGCTGCGCCCGGCGCTCGGCGAGCTTCCCCTGGCGGTTCTGGGTGATCAGGACCACGATGGTCAGCAGCAAGGCACCCAGCCCGATCAGCCCTTGCAGCCAGGGGAACGGGGGCGCATCGTAGAGCCGCGCACCGTGTACGCGCAGCAGCAGGTTGACGACCACCCAGAGCAGGACGACGGCCTGTGTGAGGTAGAGGAACAGGGGGCGGCCCAGGAACGCGGCGACGGCCTCCACGGTGCGCTGATAGAGGCTGACCTGCCTCTCGGCCTGCGCGTGGAGGGCGGCGACGGTCTCGACGTGCTGGGAAACGTGCTCGGGCAGGGCATCCGTGGCGGACAGCCCGGCGGCGGCGTTCTGTAGGAACTTATCTATTCGGGGCCTCCAGAGGGATGCTCATCGCGCTACTTGCCCCACGTCACGAACAGGGCGACGGCGGCGGCCAGCATCACCGCCGTGGCGGCCCAGCCCAGCGCCTTCTGGCGGGCGTTCAGGGTGAACTCCCCCATGACCTTGCGGCTTGAACCCATCAGCAGCATCAGAACCATGATCGGCCCGGCCACGACGCCGTTGATGACGGCGGACCAGAACAGCGCCTTGATGGGGTCCAGGTGGATGATATGGAAGTTCAGCGCCAGCCCGATCAGGGTCGCGCCGCCGAGGATGGCATAGAAGCCCCGCGCGTGGCCGATGTCGCGGTTCAGGCCGACCGGCAGGCGCAGGGCCTCGCCCACGGCGTAGGCCGCCGAGCCGGCCAGGACCGGCAGGGCCAGCAGGCCCGTCCCGACGATGCCCAGCGCGAACAGCAGCCGCGCATAAGGGCCGGCGACCGGGCCGAGGGCGGACGCGGCTTCGGTCGAGGTCTGGATGCTATAGTGTCCCGTCGCCCACAGCGTGGCCGCCGCGGTCAGGATGATGAAGTAGGCCGCGAGGTTCGAGAAGGCCATGCCCGTGTAGGTGTCCACGCGGATGCGGTGGAGCTGCGACGGGGCCGCCCGCGGGTTGAGCCTGAGCGGCTTGTCGGTCGGGTTGGCGTGGGCCGCCTCGACCTCCTCCTCGGCCTGCCAGAAGAACAGGTACGGGCTGATGGTCGTGCCCAGCACGGCGACGATGCTGACGACGTACTCGGCCTTCCAGGAGAACGACGGCAGGAGGGTGGCGCGCAGGGCGTGGCCCCAGGGGACGTGGACGACGAAGACGGTGGCGACGTAGGCCAGCAGCGACAGGGTCAGCCACTTGAGCAGGTGCGCGTAGCGGTCATACGGCATCAGGCTCTCCAGCGCGACCGACAGGGCGGCAAATCCCGCCGCATACAGCAGGGCCGGGCCGCCGACGAGCAGGCGCACCGCCGCGCCCATCGCGCCGATGTCCGCGCCCAGGTTGATGACGTTCGCGACCAGCACCAGCCCGACCATCAGATAGAGCCACGTCGGCGCGTAATGCCGCCGCAGGTTGCCGGCGATGCCGCGCCCGGTCACGCGCCCGATCTGCGCGCTGATCTCTTGAATGCCCGCCATCAGCGGGTACGAGAACAGCATGGTCCAGAGCAGCCCGTAGCCGAACTGCGAGCCGACCTGCGAGTAGGTGGCGATGCCGCTCGGGTCGTCGTCGGACGCGCCCGTAACCAGACCCGGCCCCAGCGCCGACAGAATCCCCCGCTTGGTGACGCCCTTCGGCGGCGTCGGCTGCGTGGGGTCGTCCAAGTCCTCGGTGTCGCGGCCTGCCTGCGCCCCAGCCTTCTGCTGCGTCGTCATGTTCCGTCCTACTCTGCCGGCCCCTTCGCCGACGGACCGAAAGCCTCACAGCCGTGGGACGCCGTCGCCCGTCGCCTTGTTCCTGCTGCCGCTGCTGCCATAGTAGTTCCCGCAGCCAGGAAGGGCCAAACGAGCAAAAACACCTGTAAATGTGTCCCCGGCTACTTCGGGCCCAGGGTGAAGCGGTCGATGACGCTGCCGTCGGGGCGCAGGGCGGTGACCGAAACACGCGGGCCGTTCACGTCCAGGCGGATGGCGTGGTAGATCAGATTCTCGTACTCGGCGTCGGGCAGTGCCCGGCCACGCGCGTCCGTGTCGTGGACGTAGACGTCGCCCGGCAGGGCGATTCGGACGTTCTCGGGGTGATACGGCGGTGCCCCCCCGCCCCCGGTCACGAGGTACGTCACGCCGTCCCGGACCGTGTGATAATACAGGTGGTCGTGCCCGCAGAGGACGATGCGGGGGCGGTAGCGGACGAACAGCGGGTGCAGGTACTGCTGCGCCTCCGGTGTCGGCCCGTGTGGGCCGATGGAATACGGCCCCTCGTGGAACATCACGAACGTGTTGACGGCGCTGCGCTGCCCCCGCGCCAGCTCGCCCCGGAGCCAGACGTACTGGCGGCTGCCCGGCTGGTACTCCTCCATGCTGTCCACGATGATGAACCGATTCCGGTGCCGCGTGAAGGCGTAGTACAGGCGGTGACTCTTGTCGCCCGAATCGAACGGCTCCCGGACGTGCGCCGGGTAGTACGGCCCCAGGTCGTGGTTCCCCCGCGCGGGGTAGTAGGCGATGCGGGCGTCGCGCAGGGGCTTGGTGATCCGGTCGAACTCGGCCCACTGGCGCGGGTTGCCCCCGTCCGAGACCAGGTCCCCGCTTTGCAGCACGAACTCGGGGTGCAGGGCGACGATCTCCTGAATGACCCGCGCGTGGGCGACAGGGTTTGAGCGCGTGTCGCCGTAGGCGACGAAGGTGAACTTCTGGTCCTGCGGCGCGGCCTGCGCGGCGGCCAGCAGCAGGAGCAGGGCGAGAACCAGGGCGGGGGTGCGGCGGCTAAACATGGGGGCGGTCAAGCTCCTTTCGAGGGGCGTAAACGTGGGCGCATCTCCCCATCGAGCGTCTACGGGCGGGTGGGAAGATAGAGATCGGGTCGCCCTTTGTGAGAAACATAAATTCCAGCAGGCCTCCGCCGCTCAGTACGTCACAGCACCTGCCGCTTCAGGTTCTCCAGGCGGGCCGCCCCCGCGCCCATTCAGCCGCCCACGGCGATGCCGCCCGCCGCATACTGGCCGTCATGGGGCAGGTGAAGGAGATGCAGAAGGATGCCAACGGCGACCATGAACGCGATGATGAACGGCGGGGGGAACACGCCGATGCCTAAGACGAGGGTCATGGTATGGTCGGTCAGCCGCAGCCGCCGCCCCAGCCGATAGGAAGCCAAGAGGCATAGGAAGCCGAGCGGCACGAGCACCAGAAGGGTGACACCAAAGCAGGCCAGGAAGGACACGACGTTCACGCTCACAGATACCCTCCTAATTCGCTCAAACGACGAACCAAAAAGGAACTACTTTTTGGTTCTTATGAAGGCGTCTTCTGGAAGGCACGTTTGACCGGCCGAACCGTTTTCACTGGTTGATCCGTTGTTAGGATGTACTTCAAGGCTTCCACAGGAGGATCATTATGAAACACCCTAGCCGAGCAATGTCGCAGATAATAACAGGCTTTCTCGATGGCATATATGGCGGCAGACACGGACTCGCGAAAGCCATAGGTCTGCGCGATAGGAATTTGAGTGCGATATTCGCGCCAGCACATGAGCGTCGTCAAGAGCCGATCTTGCATAGCTGGAAGTATGTCCGGCGAGACGCCGGTTGGCCTCTTGAACAGGGGCGGCTTCAACGAAATGGCATCGGCGTAGAACGTACGCAAAGGATGTCCGACTTGTGCAAGAGGTTTGATAGAGCAAAATGCCCAAAAAAGAAGACGCCATGAGCAGCAACGAAACGGAGATCCCCCGATTCGTGGCGGCGGCAGAAGCCGCTCTGGCGCTTGCCTGGCACGGCCCGCTCCGGCTAGGCGAGGCCATGGTCCTTCGGAAACAGGGCAGGAACCGCGTCCTGCGATGCCCGGTGCGCGATGCCCCGGACGGTGCCCCAGCGAGTGTCATCATCAAAGCGTCTGTCGGCGAGGGGGCGGATGCGTTCGACCCCGCCACGGACGTTCCCGGCAGCACGTCCTGGCGCTTCCACAATGAATGGGCCGGGTCGGAGTTGGTCGGGGGGTTGGGCACAGCCCCCGCCCTCGGCACACGTCTGTATGCCGCCGATCCAGCGGTCGGAGTCGTCATCACCGAAGACCTCGGCGCGGGCGGCTGCTTGGCCGACCGGATGCAGGGGACAGACCGGCCCGCATCGGAGGCGGGCCTGTTCGCCTACGCCCGCTCGCTGGGCCGCCTGCACGCCGCGACGGCGGGCCGCAGGGCGGAGTGGCGGCGGTCCTCGTTCGGAACCGACACGCAGGGCCAAGAGGGGGAGGGCGCTCAGTGGCTACGGGAAAACGTCGCCCCGTTCCGGGCGCAATGCGCGGCGCTGGGGGTCGCACTAACCACCGGGTTCGAGGCGGAGGTCGCGCAGGTGGCGGGCGCTCTGGACGCGCCGGGGCCGTTTCTCTCGTTTACCCCCGGCGATACCTGCCTGGACAACCATCGGTTCGTGACGGAGGAGGGTCTGTGCTTCTTCGATTTCGAGTTCAGCGGCTTCCGCCATGCCCTTCTGGACGCCGCCTACCTGCGCGCCCCGTTCCCGACCTGCTGGTGCGTCAGCCGCCTGCCGACTGACCTGACCCCGCGCCTAGAAGAGGCCTACCGAGTGGAACTCGTCCGAGGCTGCCCGGAAGCGGCGGACGATGCCCGGTTCTTCCCCGCCCTCGTGTCTGCGAACGCCTATTGGGCCATCACATCGGTCAGTTGGACCTTGGAAGAGGCCTTGAAACAGGATGAGCAGTGGGGCCTCTCGACAGTCCGGCAGCGTCATCCCCTGCGCCTGGCGGGTTTCGCCGAGGTCAGCGAGCAGTTCGACGTCTTGCCGGCCCTGGCCGCGACCACTCGCTCTCTGGAAGCGGAGCTACGCACACTTTGGGCCGACGGGGAAGACATGCCGCTGTATCAGGCGTTCCGCTGAAAGGTGGTGGCCCCTAGCTCCCACTCCATCATACCTCCGTGAACGGCGATCCTTCTATCACGATTACGTAGGCTCCTACCTATTTACTTCTTCTCGACAGGACGTTCTTATAGTTTTCCCTAAAGGTGCCGCGTTGAACGCAGCGCATCGCCCAGGAGGCCCTTTAAATCTTTAGACGTCGCAGCAGGGCCGGCATGGTGACGCCCTGGACGACGACCGAAAACGCCACCGTCCCGAAGGCGGCCAGCACGATTTTGTCGCGGTCTATGACGGCATCGGGCAGGCTCAAGGCCAGGGCCAGGGCCAGCGCCCCGCGCATCCCGCCCCAGAACAGCAGGTGCTGGTGCGGGGCCGAGACCGCCAGCCGCGTGCCACGGAATGGCAGGCAGAGCGGGTACACGGCCAGGGCACGGCCCAGCAGGGTCAGCCCGACGGCGAGCAGCAAGGCGGCTAGGCCCAGGCGGCTGAACGAGAGGCGGGCGACGCCCAGCCCGATCAGCAGAAAGACCAGCGAGTTGGCGGCGAACGCGGCGAAGTCCCAGAAGGCCAGCACCACCTCGCGCCCGCGCGGGGTCAGGGCCGCGTCGCCCGCGTCGCGCAGCAGGCCGACGTTGCCCAGCAGCAGACCCGCCGAGACGGTCGCCAGTACGCCCGACACGCCCGCCCGCTCGGCCAGGAAGAACGACCCGTAGGCGGCCACGACGGTCAGCGCGGTCTCGACCAAATGATCCTCGGTCCGGCCCGCCAGGGCGACGGCCAGCCCGCCTACGGCCAGGCCCACGCCGATGCCGCCCGCCGCCGTCAGGCCCATTTGCCCCAGCGCCCGCCCCCAGGTCAGACCGGGCGTCCCCAGGGCGAGCGACAGGGCCAGCGCGAAAAAAACGGCGGCCACGCCGTCGTTGTACAGGCTCTCGGCCTCAACCAGGACGCGCACCCGGCCCCCGATGTTGTTCTCTTTAAACGTCGCGATGACGGAGACCGGGTCGGTGGCGGCGATCAGCACGCCGAACAGCAGGGCGGCGGGCGGCGGCCAGTGGGCGAGCCAGGTCATGCCCCCGGCCACGACGGCGGCGGCGAGGGCGACGCCCAAGGTGGACAGGACAAAGATCGGCAGGCCGTCGCGCCGCAGCGCCTGCCAGGGCAGCAGCAGGGCCGCCTCGAACAGCAGCGGCGGCAGGAAGGCGTCCAGGATCAGCCGGGGCGTCAGGAACGCCCCGCCGCCCACGCGCAGCAGGGTCAGACCGACACCGGCCAGCACCAGGCCGACCGTGTAGGGCAGCCGCATCCGGCGCGCGACCAGGGCGACGATGACGGCCACGAGCAGCAGCAGAACGGTCCGGTTGGGCGTCAGTCCGATGGCGGTGATCTCTTCTCCCCGCCATTATACACCCGCCGTGGCACGGTTTGGCCGCGTGGGGGCGGGGGTATAGTTGTCTCAGTCTATTCCAGACAGTTTAACCCCTGAGGAGCGCCCGCGATGAGTGTCAACCCCAACCCCGCCAGCGACACTGGCACCGATGCCAGCACCAAGAACGCCAACTGGGGGACGATCGTGATCGTCCTCGTCCTCGTCATTGTCGGCGTCGTCGTCGCCTATTTCGTGGTCCAGGGCAACAAACAGTCCCGAAGCGCGCCGCTGACCGTGATCACCACCCCTGCCCCTACGTCTGCCTCCCAGCCGACGACGGTACAGGTCATACCGGGGTCTCCCGGTGCGGCAGGAGCGTCAGGCGCGAACGGAATGAACGGCACACCGGGCACCCCCGGTTCGAGCGGCCCCGCCGCCCCGTCGGGTCCTGCCGGGCCTGCGGGTCCCGCGGGTCCTGCCGGACCGTCCGGCTCTAACGGAGCGACGGCGGGCGGCGACTCACACCCAGCCGGCGGCGGCGCGGGTGGTGGGGCTGCACCGAGCAGCCCCTCCGGCGCGGACTCCAGCGGCGCGGACTCCAGCGGTGCGGCTTCCAGCGGTGCGGCCACGGGCGGTGCGGCGGATGGCGGCGCGGCGGGCGGTTCCGGGGCCGGCAGTTCCGGGGCCGCCGGGGCGGGAGCGGGCGGCGGCGGTTAGGCGACGATGCGGACGACCAAAGGCCCGGCAGTATCCCCTCTCAAGGTCACTGCCGGGCCTTCGAGCGTCTCTGACTAGACGCCGAACGCCTGCATTGTTTGCGTCCGCGCTTCGGCGACCAGAGGCAGCAGAGTCGCTTCCAGGGCCTCGTCGGTGTCGGCGATGGGTACGGTCGGAGCGAGGAACCAGAACTCGGTGTGCGAGGCGGACGCGCCCGGCTCCAGAGTGGTGAGAGGGCCGAGCGTCTCCAGCTCCTGGAACGGCCCGTCGGTATAGGTCTCGAAGTTGCTGCCCATGTCGGGTAAGGCGGACGGCCCGCCCGGCGTTGGTAGGATGCGGAGGACGAACACCTGCGCGTCGGTCAGGTGCGCGGCCCAGCCCTGGGCGTTGAACGCGCCGACCTTCTGCGGGTTGCCCTCCGCCCCGGCCTGGCGCAGCGACAGGAAATTGCGCCCCCAGCGCCAGCGCGGATCCGCCATGTCGGTGAACGACCACAGCACCAGCGGGCGGGCCGGGGCCAGCGCGTCGTCGTGCGAGACGAACGGCTCCTGCGGCAGCACGACGCGCCCGCCGTTCGCGACGATGCTCAAGGCCCACACGGACAGCGTGACCGGCCAGACGTTGTGGTTGGTCAGCCGGTGCTCGACCCGGACTGAGGACCCCGAAGGGGCCAGCGTGACGCGCATCTCCTTGGCAATGCCCGTGGTGCCCTCGGTCGGGCTGACGACCTTCAACACGCCGTCTTCCAGGGTGGGCATCCCATAAGCGCCCGTGTCCGGGTAGTAAGAGCGTGGGCTGACCTCGGGCGCGTGCCACAGGCGGTGCCCGCCGTAGGGCATCCACGTGTCGCCGCCGCTCTGCCCGCGCGTCTCGGGGATGACGTGGAAGGCATTCGGCCCGCCCGTCAGCCCGTAGCGGATCAGGCGCGGCCCCGCCGACGTCGTGACGACGACTTCGGCGTCACCGTTGCTCAATCGAACGGCGTCCCAGCCTTCAAACTTCGTTGTCTCTAGTGTCGGTGTTGTCATGCGCCGACAGTTCGGGAGGGAGCGGGGATTCTCCTGCAAGGGGATGACCTTCAGCCAGTGCCTTGAGGTTGCGGTTGCGGATGACGAGGAACCGCTGCATATACCGCCTCAGCACGAGCGCGTCGGCGACCACGCCCAGCGGCCCCAGCGGCGATGTCCACGTCAAAGCATCCCGCATCAGCGTCCCGTCCTCAGTCTGGACAAACGTGTGGACGTGCTCCAAACGCGCGAACGCCCCTGAAACCATCTCGTCGGCGAACACCCAGGGCCGCTCCAGGCGGGTGATGCGCGAGGTCAGCCGCTGCCGGACGCCCAGATGCACCGCCTCGAACGTCAGCACGTCCCCTAGCTCGGCCAGCCCTCCCCTCTTCGCCCCCACCAGTCGTTCTTTGGTGTGCACCACGGTTTTGTTGTGGACGTCCAGATCCCGGCAGAGGTCGAAGCAGTGCCCGATGGGCGCATGAATCAGCGTCGCCAGCGTCAGTGTCGGCATCAGGTTCCTCCGGCTTTCAATAAACGGCAGTGGCTCCACTGCGTCTGACTCATTATCGGCGGGCGAACACAAACGGCGGGCGAACACAAACGGCGGGCGAACACAAACGGCGGGCGAACACAAACGGCGGGCGAACACAAACGGCGCCCCGACCGGGGCC
>JAABUQ010002899.1_pt1 | contig 32709 bp, 33 predicted proteins | sample 5560001 | NCBI WGS metagenome assembly JAABUQ01 (sample SAMN10711888, study PRJNA513371) | rock metagenome | isolation source: Antarctica rocks | place: Antarctica: Victoria Land, Finger Mt nord | collected 2015-12-18 | reverse complement strand
GTGATGGCGCTAAAATGCAGACGGGTGGAAGAAGATCATATTCCCCCCTTCTCCAGAGAATAACCCTATCCAATTTTTGAGGATTGGAGCGGCACGAGCTACTACTTTTTCGGATGCGAAATTCTTCTCTAGAGAGAGAAGCGTGAGAGAAACAACGGAAAGAACGTGCGCGTTTTAGCGATCTGGTTGTCATCGTTTCCATATTCTTGAGAGCGTCTTGCCTGCGAAAAAACGATAAGAACGGCGTTCTTTTGGGAAAGACCTGTTGGAGAGAAATGTGATGGACGTTCCCAAAATAGTCGCTGCTGATACCCCTGACCGCGGGCTCATGTGGTTTTTAGTTGATGCTCACCTGGATTTTGTCCACGAGGCGAAGCTGTTTCTGGATTGGAAAGCAGCCACTGGGCACGCCCCGGCCACTATCAAGGCGTACTGCTCTCGGCTCATGTGGTTTTACCGCTTTCTCGCTCACCAGCAGTTGCAGATCGAAGAGGTGACAGCAGCCCATCTTACCGAGTTCGTCGTCTGGCTTCAGCACCCTGCACGCGCTTACCCTCACAAAGATCCTGTGACAGGTGCGTACCCCCTATCTGCAAGCAGTATCAATCTCATTGTCCAGGAGGTTGCTGATCTGTATCGCTTCTTAGTCCGGCGGGGACTCGTTGCCCAATCTCCCGTGGTGTATGTTACTGGTTTCAGGGGAAAGTGGGCCATTGAGCGGGATCTGTTAGCCCACACCCGGCGCCGCTTTCACCCGCAACGGATGGAGATACGGGTGAAAGAACCAACACGCAGGGCCGCCACCATTTCCGAGCAGGAGTTCCAGACGTTTGTGAACACCATCAGCACGGCGCGTTCCCCACATGCTGATCCTTCTGGCTTTCGCGACCGGCTGATCTGCCTGATGCTCAAAGAGGGCGGATTTCGGCTCGGTGAGCTGCTGGGGATGCGTCTCTCTGACCTGGATTTTGGCAAGCAGGGCGTCCATGTCCGGTTTCGCGCCGATAACGAGAACGGTGCGCGCGCCAAGGCGGGCTATGGGCGCGATCATTTCGTGCATTTGCCTCCCGCGCTGCTGGGGCTGCTGGATCTCTACCTGACGGAGATCTGGATTGACGTTTCTCCTCGCACCGATCACCTGTGGATCGTGCTCAACGCATATGCTCGGAATCGAGAAGGACAGAACACCTGTGGACTGGCCCTCACCGCTGCTGCGGTGGAGAGTATGTTTCAACACTACAGTAAGCGATCGGGCATCCGGCTGCATCCCCATCAACTTCGCCACTCGCACGCGACCGACCTGGTTCGTTCCTACCTTCGCGTCGGCCAACCGGTGGACTGGAAATTCATTCAGGAGCGGCTGGGCCACGCCAGTGTCGTGACCACCATGCAAACCTATGTGCATCTGGAAAGCGAGGATCACCAGCTCGCTTTCCAGACCTTTGTCACTAGGAGGAATACTCCCCATGCCCCTACTCAAGAGGAAGAGGCGCAGTGAACCGCGCTGGAGCATTGTACAACGCAAATTGCTGGTCGTGCTGGAAAAGCCGGAGAATCGGACACTTGGTCCTGGGCAAGTGTGTGAACTGGCCGACTATGGTGATTGGGCCTGGGACAGGGCCATCAAAGATCCGCGCTTTGTCACGCGATTGAGACAGCTCGGGGTGTCTACTGGAGAGCCTGGTCGTGGGAGACCTTGGAAGCACGAGGGACACCTGGTGGTCGGCCTGGCAGCCGATCCTGAGGAAGAATTGGCAAAGGATATCTGGGATATGCGAAAGTTGCTCTCGGATTATCCACGACACTGTCCACCCGCGAGCTACATCGTCGATTTTACCACCCTGGTTGATCCTGACCTGCGCGCGCAAGTCAAACGCTACTTTCGCCATCAGCTCGTTCACTGGAAGGCCCGCACGTTCAAAAGTGTTCTCAATTCCTTGAAGCATCCGCTTGGATGGTTACCCGCCGGGGTTCATCTGGGAACGATCACGAGGTCTCATATCGAAGCGATGCTTCCCTTGCTCGCAGCTGACAGCCCGGATGCTAGGTATCGCGGGTTGCGCCTCCTGCGGGAGCTGGTGGAGTACGCCGCGACCTCACCGGCCTGGCCGGGACCGCGCCCTCCGCATGACCTGATCTGGTCAGAAGATATGCCCGTCCCTCCAGTGGCGCAGCCGCGGCCACTTCCTCCCGATGTCATCGAACAGCTTGATGGATTACTCGAAGCTGCCAGAGGCGCGCTCGAAGCTGGCGTGACGCCAGACATCCTCCAGCCGATGTACTGGGACGCCGTGCTGATCCTGCGCCGCACAGGCATGCGCTTTGAAGATCTTGCTCACCTGAAAATGCCCGATGCCCATGGCAGAGGCGGCTGTCTGGTCCAGGATAGCGAGGGCTACTGGTGGATCGCCATTGATCATCGGTTCACGAAAACAGGACGCGACCACCGTATTCCCACTCGGGAGAGTGACGGGGTGATCGCGGCGATCCGGCGGCAACAGCAGCGCGCACAAGCGTTCCCGAACCACTTTCAGGAAAACTACCTGTTTCGCCACAAGCGTGGCGTGATCTGCGGCCACACGTTCCGCTCGATGCTCCTGCAGCATCTGGCGCCCCGTCTCCTTCATGAAGGAAAGCCCTATCGGCTGACAGCGCACCAGTTCAGGCATACCCTGGCTTCAGAGATGATCGACCAGGGAGTAGATGTGTACACCGTGAAAGAGTTTCTGGGGCACAAGAGCCTGCAGATGACCGAACGCTACATCCGGATCTACCTTAAGAGCCTCAAAGCCAAATACGATGCCTACCGGGCTAAACAGCAACCTGCCCCCGCATCACTCGCAATGAACGCGCAGATAGAGGTCACGCAGCCTACAGAGGGACCAGATGGAGGGTGGGTAGAGCACAGGGTAGGGACACTCTACCGCTCTCCACTCCCTGATGGGATTGGGTGGTGTGAACATCTTGCCATGCTTGATCCCTGTCCGACTCCGCCGCATTGCCCTACCTGCCCGAAGCTGCGAGCGTCGAAGCAGCACCTCCCGACCTGGGAGAACAAGGCGACAAACTTACTGATCACTGTCGAGGCGCTTCGGGACAATCCCGTTTATGAGCGCGCCAAGTTTCGGCACGAACAAGAACTCCAACATACAGAAAAGGTTATCGCCACGATCAAAGAGGAGGGCTTTTGGGATGGACGGCTCCACAACAGCTAAGCTCACACGAATCGAGCAATGTCAGGCCAACGCAAAAACGCGATCCGAGCAAAAGCGCCAAGCGACACTCTCGGCTTTAGCTCAGCTGAAGCTGGAAAAGCGAACGATCACCAAAGCGGCAGTTGCGCGCCAGGCCGGGGTCTCACTGGTTTTTCTCCGCAGTCACCCCGATCTGGTGCAGGCAATTGAGGAAGCAGCGAAGACCCGATCTTCGTTGGTATCCGCAGCATCCCCTGGTTCGTTGGCATCTGACCAGGTGATCGCTGCGCTCCGCCGGCGCTTAGAGGAGATGAAGCAGCAGAACGCCTCCAAGGACCAGCAGTTGCGCAGGAAGCAGCGCGAGATCGATCTGCTCTACGGGAAGCTGGCCGCGGCCAGCCCGCTCACTGATGCGGAGTTGCGGAGCGCCTACGCTTCTGCTTTGGAGCGGCTCATGCAACAAGATTTGCACCCAGAGCCTTGATCATTCCGTTCTTTCTGGTGGTAACGACGATTGGCCTTCGTGTGAAGCGGGGCAACGTTCTTTTCTCTCAGTAAGAAAGTCGTCCCCACTTTTGGTGATGTTGCGGCAGGTTTGCTCTCTGAAAATGGGGGCTGCCTAGCGTGTCATGCATCGGCTTCCGGGATGGTCAATCTCTAGTGACAATCTTCACGGACATCTCATCCTCGCTTGCTCATGCTCTGCTCAGCAACTCAGACTCAATCCGTTCACGGATGGCGTCTCGAACAGAGCGGTAGACGGCACGCTGCTCCTCCTCGCCACCTCTGGCCTGTGACGGGTCGGGAAAGGACCAGTGCCGTCGGTGCTTGGCACCAGGAAAGAGAGGGCAGGCCTCGGCCGCCGCATCACAGACGGTAATGACCTCATCGAAGGGCTCGCCCAGGTAGCGGTCCAACGTTTTCGAGTGCTGACCGGAGATGTCGATCCCAAGTTCTGCCATGACAGAGGTGGCCAGAGGACGGACAGCGGTCGCCTCCGTCCCGGCGCTGTAGACCTCGAACTGCTCACCACCCAGGCGTCGAAGGAGTCCTTCGGCCATCTGAGACCGCGCCGAGTTATGAGTGCAAATGAAGAGTACTCGCTGCTTCAAGGAGGGACCTCCTTTTCTCGTCCGTGTATGAGCATTGTAGCAGATACCCATGACATTTGTCACGCTCACATCAGGAGAAACTTCACTTCCCACGGGTTCGGGTAAGGACTACACTCTGAACAGGTTAGCAGAGTATCGGAGCATGGAATCGTGACGAGCGAAGAGGTATCTTCCCATGCTACAGACGATTGATCTGGCTGGCTGAGGCTAACCAGAGGAGGAAACGCGATGAGTCTCCATGATCAGGAACACCAGCAGAGGAGCGAACTTGCACCCGGGAATGTCGCGCTGGTGGTCCCCTTGAGTGCACTTGACCAGACCTTGCTCCCGCTTGTTGGCGGCAAGGCAGCGAACCTGGGCGAGCTGGTCCACGCGGGTTTCTCCGTCCCCGGTGGCTTCTGTGTGACCACGGCTGCCTATGGACTGGTGAGCGAGTCCGCCAGGCTCGAACCCATTCTGGTGGAACTCGCCTCGACCCGCGCCGAAGAGACGGTGCGTCTGAGAGAACTGGCGGTGGCTGCTCACACCACTTTGCTACACGCTCCTGTTCCAACGAGCGTTGCCGAGGCCATCACGGAGGCCTATCAGGCGCTGGAGCATGGAGGAGCGCCTGTCCCCGTGGCCGTGCGCTCCTCCGCGACCGCTGAAGATCTGCCTTCTGCCAGTTTTGCCGGGCAACAGGAGACTTCTCTCAATATCATTGGAGTCGAGGCTGTGCTCACGGCAGTGCAGCGATGTTGGGCTTCGCTGTGGACTGAGCGTGCTGTACGTTACCGCCACAGCCTGGGCATTGATCCAGGAGCAGTGCGCCTGGCCGTCGTCGTCCAGCGCATGGTTGAGGCGTCGGTGGCGGGCGTGCTCTTCACTGCCAACCCGCTCACCGGATCGCGTCGAGAGAGTGTGATCGAAGCGAATCCCGGCCTGGGTGAAGCGGTGGTCTCCGGGGCGACCAATCCCGACCACTTCATCGTGAGGACTCCTACCGGCGAGATCGTCGAGCGCCGTTTGGGTGACAAACAAGTCATCATACAGGCCATCCCTGAAGGGGGGACACGAAAGATCGAGACCGATGCTCGCATGGCAGGTGCCTGTCTCTCTGATGCTCAGGTTCGTGCGCTCTCTGAGCTTGGAGTACAGGTCGAGGCGCACTTCGGATTGCCCCAGGATATCGAGTGGGGGCTGGATCCTTCCGGCCAAATCTTCCTGCTCCAGGCGCGCCCAATTACGACGTTGTTCCCGCTGCCTGCTGATGCTCCGTCCACTGACGAGATCCTGCGCGTGTATCTCTCCTTTGGGATTCAACAGGGGACGTATCGCCCTTTCACCCCGATGGGGATCTCCGCCCTCCGCCTCATCGCGTCTGGCTTCTCGGCGTTTGTTGGCTTCCCACCGCGGACCCCGCTCGCTGGACCCCGCTTCGTTACCGAAGCCGCGTGCCGCCTCTTCTTTGATGTAACGGGAGCGCTGCGCACCTCGTTTGGACGCTCGTTCCTCATCCAGGCCATGGAGGAGGCGGAGGTTCACGCTGCTACAAGCTTCCAACGGGTCGTCACCGACCCGCGTCTCTCCCTCGTCAAGACCCCACGGCGCTCGTTCGTGCGCGCCTTTGCGCTGCTGCTCATCCGCTCACGCCTGCCGTGGTATCTGCTCCAGGCCCTGGTTTCACCTAGAGCGGCAGATACAAGAGTATTGCGGTGCGTTCACACAATGCGCGAAGAGGGCCCGCTCGAGGAGTACGCCGATGCCGCGACCCGCCTTACCGCCGTGGAGCGCCTCCTCTTTGCAAGCCCTCGCCTGCTCTTCCGGGTCTCCCCGGTCATGCTCGCTGGCATGCAGGCCCTCGCCCTGGCGAAGCGCCTCCTAGGCGACCTCGCGACGGTTTCCGAGTGCCAGATCGTACTCGGCGGATCGCCCTCCAATCCGACCACCCAGATGAATCTGGCGCTCTGGGCGCTCTCCGAGCAGATCCGTGCCGATCCAGGAGCGGCACACCTCGTTCAGGACACGTCTGCTGCTCAGTTGGCAGAAGCCTATCGCAGGAGAAATCTGCCATCCTCTTTGCAGCAGGGACTCGCTCGCTTTCTCCAAAAGTTCGGCCATCTGGGAGTCGCCGAACTCGACCTGGGCGTGCCGCGCTGGTCAGAAGACCCAGGCACGGTGCTGACGAGTCTTGCAAGCCTCCAGCAGATGCGTGACCCGGCACAGGCACTGGATACTCAACTCCAACGCACTGAACGTGCGGCACGCGACATGGTGGCGACCCTTTCCCGTCGTGCAGGACAGGAACACTGGATGGGCGGGTGGCTCGTCAGCTTTTGTCTGCGGCGTGCCCATGCCCTGGCTGGCTCCCGTGAGATGACCAGATTCGTCGTCGCGCTCGTGCTGGCGCGGGCGCGGGCGCTCCTTTTGCCTGTCGGAGAGGAGCTGCTTCAGGCGGGGAGGCTCTCTCAAGCAGACGATATCTTCTTCCTCATGCTTTCCGAAGTACACGCCGCGCTCGCCGGAGCTGATATGCGTACCAAGGTCAGTGAGCGGCGAGTCACCTACGAAGAGGAACGCACCCGTCGCCATGTCCCGCTTGTCCTGCTCTCTGATGGGACGGAACCCACCGTCCTACCTCAGAGCACGCCCCTGGCGAGCGGTGCGCTCCAGGGGGCACCAGCCTCACCTGGACTCGTCACGGGAAACGCGCGGGTGATTCTTGACCCACATGGTGCCACGCTTTCCCCTGGCGAGATCCTGGTCGCGCCGACCACCGATCCGGGTTGGACGCCCCTTTTTCTCACCGCAGGCGGCCTGGTGATGGAGATGGGTGGTGCCATGGCGCATGGCGCGATCGTGGCCCGCGAGTACGGCATCCCGGCAGTCGTCGGCGTGCAGGGGGCCACTGAGCGCATTTCTACGGGGATGCGTCTGACCGTCGATGGCACAGCTGGCACTGTCGTCATCGACCAGACGTCGGAATGAGGAGGAAGCGGCACATGAACCTCTATACGCTTGCGTTATTTCTGCATGTGAGCGGAGCCATTGGGGCTTGTGTCAGCCTTGGCATCTGGCTGTTCGGCCTCTCCGCCCTGCGGCGCGCACGGCGTGTCGAGCAGGTGCGTGCCCTGGCCTGGCTGATCATCGTCGCCTCTCCCCTGATGGTGGGGAGTGTCGTGCTCATCGGGCTGGCCGGGTTCCGCATGGCGCTCTCCACCTGGGGCCTCTTGACGCCCTGGATTGCTGTGTCACTGGTCATCGTCGTGCTCATCGGCCCCATCGGGGCGTTTGTCCTCGATCCTCGGATGCGCACCATCTTCGCCGAAGCGCAAGGGGCCCCAGATGGCCCACTCCCCGATCGCCTTAACAAGCGAACCCACGACCCAATCCTGGGAACAGCGGCGTCCACCCTGACAACGCTGCTGCTCGGTATCGTCTTCTTGATGACCACCAAACCTTCGCTGCTCCTCTCTCTGCTGGTGATGGGGATCGCCTTGATCCTTGGCCTGAGCACTTCCCTGCTCTTCTGGGCGACAGCACGGAGACGAGCGAGGTCCGTATCACCCGACGGGCACGAGGTCGATCCTTTCCTGAAACAGAGCCTCTGGACGAGGCGGTGGTAGAATAGAGCCGTGAGTCGAGCGCAGGATTCGCTGCAAAGAAAGAAGAGGATTCTCACATGTGGGGACGTTACGGCAAAAACATCCGAGCAAAGGGAAAGGAGATCATGTGCCCTGCGGAAAGAGAGCCAGCAGATGAGGTGATTGCCTCCAGCGGCGTCACCTTCCAGCTCTGGCGACTCTATCAGCATGCCTGGCTCGTCTGCCTCCTCTTTCCCCTGGCCGAGGTTGTGACGCGCCCAATCTCCCCATGGCAGGTGGTCTTGCGACTGTTTTCGCTTCTCGGGTTTGCGGCTGGCTACACCTGGCTGATGTGGCCGCATCCAGCCAGCCAGAAAGCGCGGGCACGTTCCCGGTCTCTGCTCTCGTTCCTGCTCTTTGGCGTGCTGGGGATAGTCGTCCTTGTCTTCAGCCAGGTGTATGGTCCCGCCTGGCTCTGGCTCTTCATCGGGGTGAGCGCCATTGCCGGGGTGCTCCTGCCGGTGCGCAGCGCGTTTGCGGCCGTCGTGCTGTTCACGCTCGTCCCGCTCTTTTTGACCTTGAAGATGCATGGAGGATTGGGAGGAGTAGATTTGTGGTGGCTCATCGCCCTAATGCTGCTGGTACGAGGACTCGGCCTGGACATGATCGGCATCGCCCGCATGGGAAGCGCCATTCGGGAACTGCATGCCGCACGCAGAGAACTGGCCCGCCTGGCAGTGATCGAGGAACGAGAGCGCCTCTCGCGGGATCTGCATGATCTGCTGGGGCAGACCCTTTCCATGATTACGCTCAAGAGCGAACTGGCGAGGCACCTGGTTACAGAGGAACCCGACCGCTGTGCGCAGGAACTCTCCGAGATTGAGCGCGTGGCACGTCACACGCTGCGCGAGGTGCGTGAGGCGGTTGCCGGGTACCGGCAGCCGAACCTCTCGAGCGAACTGGAAGGGGCTCGACAACTTCTGGAAGCGGCGGGGATCGACTATCAGATCGAACCCATCACCCAGGCCCTTCCACTTGTCTTCGACGCTGCGCTTGCCTGGACAGTGCGCGAAGGGGTGACCAACATCATCCGGCACAGTCGCGCGCGGCACTGTCGTATTCATCTAACCCAGGAGAACGGTACCGTCGGTGCTGAAGTGCTCAACGATGGAGGCGAGCGCCAGCAAGTGGAAAGCACGACGCGCCTGGGCCTGGGACTCGCTGGACTTCGGGAGCGGATGAGCGCACTGGGAGGACACATGGAAGCAGGTCCGCTCATGCACCTTGGCAAAGAACACTTTCGCCTCCGTGTGGAACTGCCCATGAAGCCGGAGGTGGAAGCACAGGTTTTGCAGGAGGAACGAACATGATCCGAGTGCTCTTAGCAGAAGATCAAGCCATGGTGCGCGGTGCGCTTGCAGCCCTGCTGAACCGGGAACAGGATATCGAGATCGTGGCCGAAGTGGCACGAGGCGATGAGGTCGTGCAAACCGCGCTGGCAACTCAGCCGGATGTCGCGCTGCTCGACATTGAAATGCCGGGTCTCGATGGACTCGCTGCCGCGCAAGCATTGCGAAAGGCGCTGCCGACCTGCCGCAGTGTGATCCTGACTACCTTTGGACGTAGTGGCTATTTGCGCCGGGCCATGGAGTGTGGTGCCATAGGGTTTCTGCTCAAGGATGCGCCTGCCTCGGAATTAGCCGTCGCCTTGCGTCGCGTGATGAAGAACGAGCGGGTGGTTGACCCTGAGCTGGCCCTGGCTGCGCTCTCCGAAGGAAGCAATCCACTGACTCCCCGCGAGCGTGATGTGCTCTCGGCATCCCTCTTCGGGGCCAGCATGACAGAGATTGCAGCACGACTGTACCTGTCAGAAGGGACGGTCCGTAATCACCTCTCGATAGCCATGCAGAAACTAGGCGCAAGCAACCGGATGGAGGCGGCACGACTCGCAGAACGAAAGGGATGGCTGTAAGTGCTTTTTCGCAGACGGTTGCTTTCGCGTACCTCGTCATCTGATCACTGGTTGCTGTGCTGATCCTCGCTCGGCTGGCACAACCACATACGGTTGCCGCGAAGGAATCCTGATGCTGATGGTCAGGATCATGAGCAAATGAACACGGCGTTCTTTCAGGGAGTAACAACCATTGCCCATGATGGGAGGCTAGGCCAACGGTCTTTTCTCTAAAGAAGAATTTCGCGTCCGAAAAGGCCCCTTTTCACCGCTGAACTCCAATTCAAGCGACAGAACCGATCCGGGAAGAGTGTCTGCTGACAGATATGCAGCGACTGAAGTTCATGCTCAAAAGGGCAGGAAGAACACGGAAGAGGTGTCTGCTGACAGGATACCAGCGCTGAAATTCAGCGAATGTAGTGGCGAAGCACCACATCGATGCGATTATGGCCAAGTGCCAATGTGACCTCATAGGCGGCAGCCCTGTCATAATCCTTCCGCTTGAGTCGTCCTAAAGCTGGAGGAAGTGTTCGACCTGGTGCGTGATAGAGGTACATGGCCTGTGCATATTCGCGCCGGTAGCTATGCACATCCAAGTGCTTGGGGATGCGCTGGAAGATGCGATCTTCGTCAGCCAGGCCCTCACGTACTGCAAAGGCGTTCTGCTCGTGCCCGGCCAGCACCGGCACAGTACGTTCCTTCCCACCTTTTCCATTCCAGACCTGCACGACCGTCTGCCCAAAGTAACGAGAGGTAGGATCTGGATCGCGTTCGAGTATATCCTGAGCACGCAGAAGTTTGATCTCATCGCGGCGCAGGCCCGTGGCTTTGAGGAAGTTAATCAATGTCGGCCAGTTGTCCGGGTTGAAATGTTTGTCGTGGGCTTTGACCCCACGTGAACGGGTGATTGTAGACCTCGTGCGTTGTGGGAGCTGGACCTCTTGCATGAGGGTATGATCAGAGAAGACCATGCGCAATGCAGCACGAATGACCTGGAGCGTATAGGCGCTTTTGCCTTCATCGACTCTCGCCTGGAGAAATTCAGCGGTCAACTCGGAGGCTCGTTCATCAATCAACGCAAGCTGTTTGAGGCCATAAGCATCCCTCGCCCACTTGACGAAGTTAATGGCATGCTCCTGATACGTCTGGCGCGACTTATAGGAATGAATTTTGCCCGTCGAGAACGCCCAGGTCTTGGTTCCAGCAACCTTCGCCGCTTCTTTGGCTTTGCCCCGACTCTCTTCTAATGCCATCAGGCTATCGAGGCGATCCAGCATCTCTTTGACGACGCTTTTGCGATGTGTGCCCAGCTAGAAAAGTCTCCTTCTTTATACTAGAGGCTTGATGCACTTCTTAGACAATGGTTGGTTGTTCAATCCTTCCGTTCTGCAGTGCTGGTAGCGAACCAACGCGGCGCATACGAGACCACACGTGCCTCTCTCTTTTTTCATCCTTTCAGCCGTGTCTGCTGTTTAGAACTCCATGCTGTCGCATAGATTTCTCACCGCAGAGGGTGAATTTCGAGCCTCTAGGACAATGAGCGAAGCGGCCAACTTACAAGGATTAGTATTCAGTCCTGCCGGAGGACTCTCACCACCGGCAGGTATCGCTGCAATGAGCGTCCCTACAAAGAACAACAGGCCACATCGGAACGGCATCTCAGTAACCGCTGAGTCTTCCGGGCATTCCCAGGTGGAGTGCAAACCAATCGAAAGGCTGATCAGGCCAGCTCGTCAGAGGTGAGCCAGTCCCCTCATTGCTGACGGCGCGTACCGTTGGCGATCAGAGGCGGACCCGTTGCAATTGTGGTGAGTGCCAATCCGAAGCCGGATGGTCCTCTTTACCCCCACCGAAGCGAGGAGAGTTCTGCAATATGCAGCGCCTCCTTGAACCACGAACCAGGAGAACGACTCCCGGTGCCATTGTAGAGCCACAGTGGCAAAAGACTCGCTAAATGGTCCCAGCACTGGACGGTGCTTCTCTGGGGTTCCCCCGCAGACACAGCGCACGAGTCTGTAACTCCTTGAGAGAGTCAACCTATTTCTACACTGATATCATACACGACGATTCTACAATCTGTCTACGTTCGATGGAGTTCACGTACGGCTTTATTCTATACATGATAGAAAAGGAAGATTGGCGAAGGCAGAAAGAGATCTCCGAAGATGCAAGAGGTCCGTGAAAGACGTTGTGGGATCGAGAATAGTCGAAGAGCCTCTCCTACTGGTCTGGAACACCAAGTATCTTTCAGGAACACAGAGGAGTGGTGCAACTTCTCACGATGTGCCACGTAATTCTTTTATATACCAATGCATTCCCATATGTCCATGAATGATTGTGGGGGTTCCCGCATCATTCAGGACCAGAGAAAGTAAACCAGGAAGAAGAACGCATGCCTGAGACCTTTAACTTCAGGAGGAGTTGCCAGCTGCTTCAGATCAATCCGAAGAGCTTTCAAGAGTGGCTGAAGAAAGCTGGCATTGATCCACATACACAGGTCAACCGAGCTGATCCGCGGGAGAAGTATCTCACCAAAGAGCAGCTTCTCCAGTTGGCCGAACTGCATGGGCGAACGCTCCCTCCACTCGACGACGACGTGGAGCAACCAGGCGAAGCCATGACGATTGAGGCGCTGGCCGAACAACTGGGAGCTTCTCAGCGGCAACATGCCGCGCGGTTCGATCAGATGGAGGGCCTCCTGCTCCAGATCGTGCCTCTCCTGCAGGAGATCGCGTCGAAAGAGCGTGAGCCGCGAGTGCTCCCTGAAGACGCTATGCAGCGGTTCGATCACCTCCAGCACATGCTCACTCAGATCACGGTGTTCTTGCAACACGATCCTCTGGACCCACACAGCAATGGCGCACCGAAGCCGATGCAGCAAACGCCAGAACCGGTGCCAGTCCTGACGCCCATCACACGCACACCTGCCACACCCAAGACGGTCAAGCAGACAGCTGCGCCTACGAAAGCCAAGCCTTCAGCAAAAAAGAAGAAGCCGACGCGAGGCCAGAAGCTCCCAGCAGGGCTGGTGCTCTTGCGTGAGTTTGCAGGTCAGCATCATATTGTGACCGAACGCGCCAGTGATGCAGGCAGAGTGGGCAAAATGAGGGTGGTACGCGGAAAATGGCTCGTCAACTCTCGCTGGGCCACCGAAGCCCTGGATGCACAAGGCCAGCACGACTTCTATCACCTCTTTCATGAGCGCGAAGGCTTTACCCCTTGCGATCAGTGCCCACATGCTCTTTTCCACGTCTCCTGACCACGCACGGCTCAAACCAGTGGAGGACAAGACGATTGTAGCTACTGGCTATATGAAGCTTCTTTTTTCCATCAAGAAGATATCGGACAAGTTCATGAACCAAGACCCATTGCCCTGTTCTAGCTGGAACAAGCCAATGGAAGCGAGGTGATTGTCTCATCAAATGACGAACTGCTCACGTCGTGTTGATGATCAGCTCTCTAGCCATGACTTTTTTGCCGAACTATGCTGCCCCTTGCCAGATGGTGCTTCACACGATGAGTCTTCCTCCAAACCAGCGCGGATCAATTCCTCCAACTGTTTTCTCTCACTATTCACCTCTCGTCCTTCATCGCCTAGGACTTTCTCTACCATCCGCTCCAGATCCGTGGTGAATTGATCGGTACGAGGCAGTGGCATTGCCTGGAGATGCAGCCAGAGATGATCATACGTGCGATCGAGGATTCCCAGCATCGCGCGCTGTTGTTCTTGAGTCAGAAATGCCTTCGCTCGCTGTCTGCGCAGAACCGCACCGAGAAAACCATCGACTCCAGCTGCATGTTGATACCATGCATCCATGATCTGTTTGTCTTCAGTCATTAGCTTCCTCTTCCATCCTCACCGTCAGGTGAGGAACTGTTTTCGTCGTTCTAGAAGGTTATACACCTAGTGAGCAGAAAATTCGGAAGCTTTCAAACAGTTTTTGGAGGCAGAAATCAGCACACAGCAGCAGAGAGAGCAGGCCGAGTTGCACATCAAGGGAATCCAGAGAGAGCGAGATGCCACGGTCGAACAGATGCGCATCGAAGTACAACAGCGCAGAGAGGAGATCGGGCAACAAGCCAGAGAAGCCCTTGCCCATGCTCAGACCGCGACTTCCGCAGCGCAAGAAGAAGCCAGGCAGGCAATAACCACCGCCCTCGAAGCTCGTGCTCAGGCCGCGACCGCTGAGCGACTGGTCAGCGAGGCTCACACCCGTCTAGAGCGCGAACGAGCTGAAATTGATCGGCTGCGGAAAGAACTGGCTGAGACGATTGCAGAGGCGCGCAGGCGTGCGGAGGCCGACCGAGCTGCTGAGACCCAAACAGCTTTCAACCGTGAGCGATCTGAGAGAAATCGGCAGCGAGAAGAACTGACGACTACCCGCAAGCAGGGAGAACAAGCCACTGCGCGTGCTGACACTCTTGCTACCTCAATGACCAACTCCGAGTCCAGCTCATGCAGAGCCAGGCGAGAGAGAAGGAGCTGCCCAATCAGCGGTAGAGCAGGAGCCGGTTGGAGTAGAGCGGATATTTATGGGGTGATGAAATAAGCTAGCAGTTTGTTGAGACAAACTGCTAGCTTAGAACGTCTTCTTTCTTCTTCTTTCAAGCTGATTCAGATGCAGTCATGGTGCTACTCATCGTCTGGCTCCTCAACGCTCTCAACGATGTCACCCACGGGAACGCCTGGCGGGGATACCTCCAGATCACGAAACCGGGTCTGCGAACGCTCAAAGTACAGCACGACCTCCCCTACAGGACCATTGCGGTGTTTTGCCACAATAATATCGGCCTGGTTGCGCCTTTCGGTCTCGGGGTTGTACATCTCATCTCGATAAATGAACATCACCACATCTGCTGTGTTTTCAATGGCCCCGCTCTCACGCAGGTCGGACAATTGCGGCACCTTCGAATGGCGCTGCTCAACGGCCCGCGAGAGTTGAGCAAGCGCCAACACCGGGATGTTCAGCTCACGAGCGAGTCCTTTTAACTCGGTTGCGATCTCATCTACGATCTGCACACGGTTATCACTGCGCTTCATCATGCCATCGCCTGCACGCATCAGTTGCAGATAATCAACGATGATCAGATCCAGCTCCCCATACTCAACAACCCACTGCCGGGCCTTACTTCGCAGTTGCAGCGCGGAAATGCCTGCGGTATCGTCAATGAGAATGGTTGCATCGGAAAGCGTCCCCATTGCCTCCATGATGCGCTCCCATTCATCATCCTCGACCCAGCCAGTGCGCAGACGCTGCTGATCGACTCCAGCATCCATCGAGACCAGGCGGGTAATCATCTGCTCCTGGCTCATCTCCAGGCTAAAAATGCCGATCCGCCGCTGATAGCGTACTGCTGCATTATGGGCAATGCTCAGCGCACATGCCGACTTTCCCACTGAGGGCCGGGCTGCTAGGACAACCAGATCAGAGGGTTGCAGGCCACCCAGGAGGCGATCCAGGTCTGTAAAGCCAGTAGGAACGCCCGTAAGCGTCCCTCGCCGCTGGCTGAGTTGATCGAGGCGTTCCATGAAGGCCGTCAGCCCATCGCGCACCAGTGGCGACTTGGTTTGTCCGAGAAGATGGCTCTGCCGAACGGAAAAAAGTAGTTCTTCCGCCTGCTCCAGTGTCGTATCAGCAGTGCTCTCTTCTGCCTGATATGCTGTTGCCGCAATCTGTCCAGAGGCGTGGATCAGCCGCCGCAGGACGCCTGTCCGTTCGACGATCCGCCCATAGTACTCGACGTTGCCGCTGGTTGGTACCTGGTTGATGAGCGAGGTCACGTAGCTGGCACCCCCAATCGGCTCAAGATGATTGCTCCGCTCTAACGCATCACAGAGGGTGAGAAAGTCGGCGGGGACGCGTTGCCGATAGAGGGTGAGGATGGTATCGTAGAGTATGCGGTGCGCGTCCCGATAGAAGTCGTCTGGTCTGAGGAAGTCAATCACGCGCACAATGGCCTCTGGGTCGATAATCAGGCTCCCCAGGACGCCGCACTCCGCTTCAATATTGGATGGTAACATACGCTGCATCGTCTATACCCCTCCTCGGCGCAGGTCAATCCCTGGAACCTCAAAAAACCGGCAGAGGGCATGCAGACGCGACACACTATCCTCTCCCAATTGCTCTGCCAATTGGTCATCAGTCACATTACTGGTAAGTAACGTTCGCTGCTGGCGCTCCCAACGTGCATTCAGCATGCGAACAAGTGCCAAGCGTCCCTGTGTCTCCTTATAGCCCAGAGAGACCAGAAAGCCAAGATTATCAAACAGCACCACATCGGTTGCAAGGATAGCGGCAATCATCTGCTCCACCTGGTCACTCTCCAGAGCAACCATCAGATCGGGGATGTAGAGGGAGACCATCGAGAGTCCACGCGCAATCACCAGAGGCTCCAGGCAACGCAGCAGCCCGGACTTGCCTACTCCCGGTGCTCCAAACAATGCCATCCCTTGCTTGTACACCGTCTCATCCCAGATCATCAGGTGCTCAGCGTAGTGCTGGACACATGCCAGCACGTTCCTACGTGTGGAAAGGGTCAGCTCCCGCTCATCCTCTTCCCACTCATCTGGGAAGGCGAGATCGACCGGCCACGTTTCTACCGTCCAGCCTGCCATAACTGTCGGCAACACACAGGCCGAGCCGAACAAATAGCGCATATAGCGAAGATGCTCCTGGACCCGCTCATGGTCATACCGCATTCGCCGTCGCTCTCGCCAGCGCCGATATTGCTGTCCCTTCGGGCAGTCACAATATTCCGATGGTGAGGCGAATCCGTTTGGCTCATATCGGAAAAGCACATCACTACCAGATATATTTGTTGGGACGCCCTGCCTGGTGCATCCAATGCATTCGCCCTGTTCGTGCAGACGCAATAGGCGTTCTTGCAAAGGTGTGCGCTCCTGTTCAGAAAGTGCCGCGATGCTGGCCGCAAGGTGTGCGCTCCGCGATCCTGCGGTATGTGGATGTCTGGCAATGTTTCTCGCGCGAAACTGTGCTTCAAAAAACTGCTGCATCTATCTATCCTTCCCTCCAGCTTACTCAGCTATCCGTTTGTTTCACCAAACAGCTAGCTTTTTTCAGGTGGTCGTGTTGGGCCGCTTAGGTTATGGGTTCCTTTGTTGACCGTGATCGGGCGACCTGTATACTGCAAGCCATAGGTGCGCTTCTTCTTGATGCTGGCACCACCACCTGTGTATCCTGGTAAACCGTGTGATGCTGGCGAAACCTGGCGTGGGGTGGTAATGAGCGTGGCAGGCTCTGGCAACTGCTGTGCTGGAGGTGGCGCAGCCACAGCCACAATCAACTCAGGATACGGTAGATGTCCCCAAATTCGTAACCATTCTTCAACGTCGTCAAGGGTGTAATGGGCAAGTGGCTTCTGTCCACTCAACACTTTACATTGATTGGTAAAGGTTGCCCCAGGGCTCGTTTGCCAGTTTTTGCGATGTAAGAGAAACATAGTAGCGAGAAAAGCCCGTCCAATGACATCAGGACTATAGAGCTTAAACGCTTTTAGATATTTGGAAAAGGTGGGATACCCGTTCTCATACTCACTCTTTTCGAGGACGCTCGCAAGAAATTGCGCGAGCCGCTTACGTATAACGTTATCTCCAGTAATATTATTTATAAGATAAGTAACGTTATACGTATAGGGGATGCTGGCATCCACTTCCACAACCGCCTGTAGGTCCGAGTCTCCCTTTTTGAGCACCACTTGCACCTTCGAGTCTCCCATTTGTCCCTCTTTTTGTGGGGACTGAACGCGATCTTGTGCGGTCAAGTCTCCCTGCGGTTGGTTCGAGTCTCCCTGTTTGTACTGGGTGGCTTGAGCATAGTGGCCCTGTTGTCCAAGAGCGTAAGGCGTCGAGTCTCCCAGCTGTTGGTTCAAGTCTCCCACTTGTCTGGTATCTCGCCCTGATGTTGAAGAAGCACTGATTGTCGAGTCTCCCTGTTGCCTGTTCGAGTCTCCCGCCGATGCATTTCCTTGCTGTGATGGAATGCGGTACTGCGCGGTTAAGTCTCCCTGTTGCCCGTTCGAGTCTCCCTCGTGGCCGGGTTCTTTTCCCTGTGCTCCTCTCTTTGCGAGGCAGAAGGCTTCCATTGTTTCGTTCGAGTCTCCCTCGTCGAAAGACGTGCCTGGCCTTTGTCTCTCGGGAGCTGCTTGCCGATCACTCAACAGGGAGTTCAGGTCTCCCATTGTGTGCCCCCTCTCTTTGCCAGTGAGATGGGTGAGCACATCCGCGATTTTCATGTGAAGCCGTTCTCGTTTGAGTGGCTCCAGGTGTTCATCATCCAGGATCGCTTTGACCTCTTGCAGGGTCTGCCGCATCTCATCTGAATGTGTCTGGGTGGGATCACCGAAGCGAACGATATAGCGCACCTTGACCTTGAGCGCCAGTTGTTGCTGCTTCTTACGTTTTCCGATTAAATCATCGAGGGCGGAGAAGTTGGTTAAAGGCGTATAGGGACCAAGAGGAAGGTGCAGCTTGACCTCTCGGCGGCAATCATGATAATGATAGACCAGGTTGACGGCACGAAAGACCGCGACATAGCGCTTGACCGTATCTGGGCTCCACCCCAGTTGCACGGCTACATCATACAGGCGCTGCAGTGAAAAGATCGCCATATTTTCCTGGTCAGAGTCTATCGTGGAGGACGCAAGCAGGAATGAGAAGAGTATCAAGCCCTTCTCTCCGCAGAGTTGCTGTATGATCTCGCGTCTGGATGCACCCAATCGGTTCCAGTGTCCCCCGCCTGGGTCGAGTCCGTGTTCCGTTTCATCTACGTTGGACATACTACGTACCTTCTTTCGTCTGTTTGTAGGAATGAAGGCGTGCGCTCACGTGGCCTCCAATGGCGTTCAATCGGCTCGGAGGCAACAAAGTCAAAACTACAGTCCCTTGACATTCTTGCGAACGTGATATACTGTATTTATAAGAATATATTTGAGCGCATGCCTGAGCACGTGTCTCAATTGAGTTCACACCTTCAAACGTGTGCGTAGTCTATAGGCATTCGCGTGATGACAACACTAGTCGTCCTCTGCGCGAATGCGTTCCGCCAGTTCTAGTTCGTTTGCTCCGTGGGCTTTGGCGAGCACTCTAGGGAGTAGCGGTCTTGATACTGGCTTTCTTTTTGCCTTGTAATACTCTATTCAGTCTCAGGTCATATCTTTATCCTCGGTGGGCCATTATCAGAAACTGTGTCTAACATCGCGCGTCATCTTAGAAACCCATTGCGCCTAATATCAGCAGTATAACAAAGATTTCAGAGCCACTTTTTTAAAAGTGGCGTTTTGTAACCTTTTTGAAAAACTCAAAATAGCTACAAATCGGCTCTGCAGGCTGCTGTAACGAATTTTAAACCCTGTATTGAAGACACGAGATAGCGACGCTCACAGAGTTCCTTAGCCTGTTTTACTCTTCTTATTGATCTCCTTTCTTGCGCCGCTGTTTCTTGGGAGCTGTAACCTGTCGCTGCTGCGTGTGAAGCTGGTCGAGCACATCTTGCGCCAGGTCTTCTATCAGTGGCGCGGCGGTAATTTCCAACTTGTGCGCAAGCCACTTCTCCAGCTTTCCACGTATTGGGTGCCGCTCCATCGCGGCCAAATAGCCAGCCTCGCTCCAACCGGAGATGTGACCGTGGTAAACTAATGTCCTCATAGCCGTCTCAAACCGTTCCTTGGTCCGAGCTGGATTGGTGTGATCGATGGACGAGAATAATCCAGACTCTTCAAGGATCTCGCGAATACTGCGTTGAATGGTGGTTCCACCAAACGAGTTATTGATCCTGAGCTGGAACATAAAGTAGCGTGCAAGCCGCTTTTCCCACTTTTCTCGATAGGGATCGTAACGAAGGGCCTGCTGGAGCAGCCACGCCACTTTTGCATTCTTACGTAGCGGTACATCCAGGCTGGAACCTGGTCGATAATACCAGGCAATTTGCAGCGCATCCTCTTTGATCTGACCCTCTTCCGCCTGAGTTAAAAAGTCGGAAATGAGAATGAGATAACTTTCCTGTACTACTTTCCGTCGGCGCCCACCAGTCTTTCGAGGTTCTCGCCAGCTCCGTACACTGACATGCATATCGCGAAGGCGTCCCACGCAGTCAGCGATCTGCTGCATGTCCTCGGGACGATGCCCGGCATCTCGGTAGACCCCTGGTTCAACTTCGTGACGTTTGGGAAGGATACCCCGATAGTCGAGGATAGCCTGCACAGTAATCCACGTTCCTCCTTGTTCATCCGGGCCAGCCGCGACAACCTGGGCAAGCATGGCGAGGAGGACATCACCATCATTATCAGAGTAGGTGGTGACGCGTTCCCAGAGTTGCTGTGCTACGGCTTGTTCGTTTTCAGGAATGAGTTGGTTCATGCGTAGTGTTACCGCCGTCGTAGATGTAGCTCGCTCATGAATATAGGTCGGGTGTTTGCTGCGATCTCCCCCCCAACCCTTAGCGCCATCATGAGCATCACTCATAGCTCGAATAACCGCCTCTAATCCATCGGTAGCAGGGATGAGGGTGCCATTCTCATACAGATTTGCCTGACGAAAGGCTGGTGGAATATCCATCAGCGTGTGGGGAGGGCGTACAGGTTTGACCACCGATTGCAAATGCAGTTGCCAGTACAACTCGCTTAATTGAGCGGCAGCCGCTTGAGCGAGGGCAAACTGTATCATCATGTTCTCCTGGAGCGCTTGGAGCTTCTTCTGTATGGACTTCTTTGGCGGCTTGAGAAAGAAACGGAACTCGCTGGGCAAAACCCTATCAGAAGCATAATGCGTTCCAGCCATCATGCATTGAAGCAGCCTGATACCAGCATCGCCAAGTTGCGAAATCTCGTAGCGATAGACGGCCTCTCCTTCAAAAACAATGGCGTGGGTTCCGGGGATGAGCGGTACCAGTTCACTCATAGGTGCATCCTGAGCCGCCTCATAGACCAGGACGACAGGACATTGCTCTACGTGGCGCAGATCCTGGCTTCTCACCCACAGGACGAGTTCGCCGCGTTCGGGGGAGGCAAGCCTCCCAGGAAGAGCCAGAGCGAGCACTAAGCCCAGTTGGCTCGTGAGATGCAGGATCTCGCGTGGTTTGGCGATGTGATCGATCATTTCCCATCCGGCAGCCCGCATCTCCTCCAGCTTTGGCTCATCGACCGTGTACTTCTCCATCAGCGCCCACTTCCAGTAGAGGTGGCCAGGGAAGTACCGCTCCAGGTCAAAGACGGTGGGCAGCACCGATCCACGTGTAGGCGCGAGGAAGGAGAGACGATATCCTTCCAGGTCGAGTGCTTCTATATCTTCGATAAAGTTGTCCGTCATCATGGATCTGCTCATCTCTCTTTCTCGATATAGAACGAACAAATAGGCGAAACGGTTAATGTGTCTCTCTGCTCCCCGAGCGATAGTGCTGAGACGAATAAATGGATCAAATAGTTATCTTTTTTCGCTTCTTTGAAAGAAGCAATTTCTGTTTCCGCATTGACATTAGAAGAGCGTTTCTTGCGTCGGCTCGTCAGGCTCTTTGTGTTGCTTCGCTGGTGATTGTTTCGGCTGAGGGAGACATGTACGCTTCTCCTGTTTGGGCCTCCCTAAAAAGTTGGTAGAACTCACAACTGATCTTCCAAGAGCTTGCTCTGTTGCTGTGCGTGCTATTTCCCCAGCTTGAGCTGCTTGCACTGCATCGTGCTTCAGCGCTTCTATGCCGTGACTGTCATTCTCGATATGAAGGGATGTCGAAGTTGCTTCTGTCAAGGTCAGCAGCGCTAATTCGACGCGATCCATATGTTCTCTAGGGTTTTCCCTCTTTGGCAATCCTTTGATCTCTCGATGTTCATTGGGGGTGACTCCAAGGGCCCCTTTGTGCAAAATTGTTGTGAGAAGGCCAAAGTGGAGCGTTTGTACAGCCCCTCGTTGTTTCCATTGATCTGTTAATGCATTGCGCCCTGTCAGGTTGAGAATTCGATCATTGATCCATGCTTCATCTCTTCCTTGAGCGCGGTATTCGGAGCGTACCTGTTCTATTTGAGCATGTATTTCGTCGTGTTGAAGGCGCTCCTCACCAACTTGTGCGAGCCAGAGTTTCAGATCTTCAAGACGTTGGTTTGCACTAGGAATACTTTGAACGAGCCGTAGTAAGGATTCTCTCTCCACACACTCGGTAGACCGCATTTTCCCATCTTTGCGAGATTTCATAGGAAATCGGCGTATTTTTTCTAGTGTGGACTCAAAGCCCTCGCTTTTTCCTCTTTTCTTCATTTTGAGCCAATAATCACTTGGATCAGTGCTTCCGGTAAGCGCCTCAATGACATCTGTAATGCTGTAATACCAGGTATCATCATCGAAAATACGCCGTATTTCCGGTAGCCGTTCAAGCTCTCCGCCTACGCGCTCTGGTTGATGTATTTCTTCTTGCGGCATGCATCCCTCCCTGTCTCTTACTCCGATCACGTTGCTATGATCGACAATTTGTCGATCATAGCAACGTGTCTGACTCCAACTCTGGGTTTGGCTCTATTCCTTCCCTTCCCTCTTGCATCATTGCCTGATGAAAGCGCTCCTCTATGTTTTCGGCCTGTCCGGCCTCCACCTCACGGAGAAGCACACGAAGCTTGTGAAGTGCCCGGTCTTGCTCAACTTTCGAGCGTGACGCTGGCTCGTGCCATTGTCGGCTCACCTTCACAAGCCTCTGCATCGCATCGAGTGTTTGCAGGAACGTCGCCTTTTTCCTGGGAAGATGGGCAGCTTCAGTTCGTTCGACGAGGCGCTGAAAACGCTCCTCCACGTTCTCTGTTTTTCCAGTATGGATCTCTGTGATGAGCTGCGAAACGGCTCTTTGTACTTGGTCCTCCATGCGCTTTGGGCGTCCTGTCACAGGAGCTGCGTCTAGCCACTGCTGGAACAAGGCTTTCACCTGATCCGATGCCTGAACGATCTTAGAAAAGGCCGCTTCCTCTCGTTCTAGGCTCCGCTTTATCTGCTGCCTGTGCTTACTCTGTTCCATGTTGCCATCTCCCTGTTTACTCATGCAACTCACTCTTTTCCTCAAGCGCTTTTTTTTCCATCGTAGGTATCAAGGCATAGACACCATGTCTGGGTTCCCACCAGACAGAAAAGCCTGATATTTCCGCTGTGAGAGCGTCTACGCGTTGTCTATGTTTTTCCCATGTTGGTGTCTTCTCGCTCTGCTCCATGAGTGGCGCAAAGAGCTGGCTGAACGTATCATTTGCCTTTTCAACACGTTTGCGTTCTGCTGTTAACTCCTTGAGTCGCTGCAAAAGGCTATCGACGGCGCAGGAAGTTTGTTCCTGATGTCCCTGGTTGCCATCCTCCCTGATCTCGGTCCTCTCAGTAGCCGCTGCTGGATAGATTACACGCCCGCGCTCCCCGCTGTCTCTGCGCTCTATCAATCGGCGCAAAGCTGCAATATCCCGCTCTCGTTCGTCTTGGGGTGTATCGGCCTCAGTCTCGATGCGTTGTATTAACAGGTCCGTATAGGCACGGACCTGCTTTTGTTCACCCCATAGGCCCGCCTCTATGAGGTCTAGGATGGTCGCCCGCTGTTTCATAATAGTTCTCCAAAACGGTGTATCCACGACTTAAGGGCTGCTGCTGCCCTTTCAGGAGTGGCGAAAAGCTGATATCGCTCGCTTTTTTCCTCACGTAGTATCTTCCACGTCTTCTTCGCAGTTCGGCCAGCAATATATGTCTCTGCAATCCAAAGAGTGGGGTCATTCGGGTAGGGACGTATCCGACCATCGAGGTAGCCACGATGACGCTTCAATTTCTCAATAATTTCAGACTTCACATCTTTCCTCCCTTTTCATTCCCTTTCTCGCTGGGCATCACTGGAGAAAAGTGCCAGAACGGCCCTACAAATGTTGCAATAAGAGGTCGAGCACTGCGGCTATCATCCTGTACCTCAACAGTAAAGTAGATTATTCCCTCTTTCTCTTCAGCCTTAAGAAGTTTGCCAATGACCACAAGCGAGTCATGACCGAACGGAGACGAGAAAGCTGTGCGCCATTGCTGACTATACCACTCTGGCAGAATACGCTTCTGCTCTGCATACGCTTTCACATGCTGTGGTCGCCCATCATGAGAGGGCACGTCCCTCAACAAACGAAAAGTATTTCTGCTCATCTCCGAGATTCTCTCTTTCTCCGCTTCTCGGTGTCCAATCCTTACTCTCTTGCTGGAGATTGCCAATGCTCTAAATCGTTGAGAAGCAGAGGTCCTGAGCCATCCACATCGTAGAGACAGAGATTATACATTCTCTTCTTCACCGAAATTGATCCATTTGCTGCGATCTGACGCTCGGTAGCAGCCCATTGTGCAAAGTCACCATTGACATAGGTATACTGAGGCCGCAAACTCTTGAGAAACGGGCGGCGCGATCCCATCTGCTGTTCCCACTCTAAAACTAGTGGCAGCATTTCATGGCGCACGACGTAGGCAGGCTGCTGCTGAAAGTTGACCACTGCAGCGTAACAGATCACGGTGCTCTGGTTGAGAAACTTCGTCAGCAACTCTTGCTTTGTCAGTTGACGCAGTACTGTGCGCGTGACCCCGACGGGCAGGGGAAGTGGTTCTCTCAGATAGAGTGGAACCTCTTCGACTGCAACCTTACGGAAAGAAAGCCAGCGCCGGTCCCCGGCGAGGCGTGCATTCCAGAATGGGCAACCGCCATCTCGCACCGCCCAGGAGACACTAGGAGGTGTCTCGGGTGAGATATAAATAATCTGTTGCGGAAATGGCTCAGTGCGCTGGGACACCTTCCCTCCTTCTCTGCGGTGCTGGGTGATCCAGGCCCAATCTCCTATGGAGATGGTGTCTCCATACCCAGCCAGAGGTTCTTGACGCGTTTCCCATTCTGGGAGCGCGAAAGATGAGCCATCATCAAACCGAATATATTTCACCATTGGCCCAAACACCTGGCCGATGGAATGCAACATCGCATCCATGTCTTCCTGACTACTCACGTAAGTTATTCCCTTTCGCTTGTAGGTGAAACGGGATCTTTCGACTCCACATCCCCCGCACGCAAATAATCGAGGTATTGCTGGTGTGTATAGTAACGCCTATTAGTAGGACTCCGCTTCGCTACGAGAATGCCTTTGCGATCCCAGCGCTGAAGGGTCACTACCGCTCGGCCAATAAGTTGCCCAAATTTTTTGGGTGAATAGACATTTTGTTCCATGATCACATTATAATACTCTTGCCTATGTTTTCCAAATTTTTGAACAATACATCATTACTCCTCTTTAAAAACGTCCACACTATTCGTGCTGTGAGATATCTCCCCTGTAATGCTTGCCTGGAGTTGAGGAAGAGCCACACCCAGCAAATCTCTTGCGAGTTGCGCCGCTTCAAGGGCTGTTAATGAGACAGCTACTTTGAAGGATGGTTCCAGCAGATCCTCTTCGGTTGGCACTTGGCGGCGCAGTTGCAACACGATCTGGCTCGTATTACTGTAGAGCAGAACTTGCTCTCCACTTCCTAGCGTGCGTGGCTGACACTTCATGCCTTTCGGGGTGCTCATGCTGACCGCCTTTCTCAGTTACGCGTTTGGTTGAACAAATTGCTAACTTACCTGCTGAACTGCCTCTCTCCTCTTCTCGCTGTTGCCATTGTTGACAGACCGCATAGAATGGCTCCCATATGTGGGAGCATATGCCTCCTGACTCATCACAGCAAACGGTACGATACCAGCGTCCGGCTGGAGAGAGGTGTTCAACTGGTTCCCACTCATCGATATGCCCCGCTGTCCCAGCCAGTTCTCTCATCAGGTCGGTAATATCCCACGATGAAAGCATGCCAAATGGTTTTTCGTGTGTGGAACAGTACGCTTTGACCTCCTGTACCAAAGCTTCATGCAGGTGATCTAGCTCACGCTGCTGTTGTTCTAACCTAGCCCGATGAGCTAGGATGAAATCAGCAATCGCGAGCATATCGCCTGGCGGAATTGATATTCCGAAATGAACCTCTATGATGGTAACACTCTGCGCAATTTCACAACTATAGAGTTTCGTCTTAAAAGTAACAATTTGCTCTTCACCCATAATTTTGTTCTCGTTTCTGGTTAGTATAGGTTTGTTGTAGGAATATATGTATGTCTCTGCATCCTTTCATATGGCATGCAACTGGCTAGGTATTTTTCCTCTTATTTTCCCTTTCGCTCACAATTTAATGGCAGCCCCAATTGAACAGGAGCATCAAAATATCCAGGAAAATAGCGACGTAGAACCTCCTCAGGCTTATAGGATGCAGCAGAGAAACTGGACCACGATTGCCATTCTGAGTGTTCAAATAGTGGGGCTGCAACTGCACAGTCTTCCTCAAAAAACACCCATCCGCATCGATTTTCGCCAATTGCATAGGCTTGAGGAGTAAGGAGTCGCTGCGCAAGCGCGGAAGAGAGAACAAGAAATCTGTGGGCACCCGTATCGACCCAGTAGACTCCTGACACAATGGCAGTGACGGTCTGAATTCTTCCGTCTGGGGTAAGCATGCCTTGTTCTGGCCGAGGATCTTCGTGTTCTTTTTGTTCCTCTATTGTTGTTTCAGGAAGAGCCTCTTTTGGGGCTGGTGCGTAGTGATAGGCATCGTGGCGACGATAGAGCCTGAATGCGAGCTGTGCGACAATAGCCGAGCTAGCCTCCGTTCCTGTATCCCACGCATACAGAGCTTGACCAGGCTTTCCTGGTATGTCCATAAACCTCATATCCCAAATGCGAGAGACGAGTGAATTAATATTATGCCTTGTCCCTGTTGGCGTAATAGCGGTAAAAGATAGGAGACGATTTCGTGCATCAAAAGTGTGTGGCTCATCCACCTCAATAGTGCTTCCCATAGGAGCCAGCTTGCGGAGACGTTGATCTGCCTCTTTTTTTGTCTTTGGTAGTGCTATAATTTCTGTATTCATGGTATTTCTTTGCTTTTCTCAGGCAGAAGCCTGTAAGAAGACCTTTTCTCCTAAAGAAGCTAACACTCGATGCATAAATAGCGTTGCAACGGCTGGTGTCACTGCAAGGCCACATTGACGGGTCTCTTCCCGTTGGGAGGTTGCGACAATCGTGTAGGACTCAGGAATGCCCATCGCTCGTTTCACTTCTCTCGATTTGAGTGTGCGGTAAAGGCACTCCTCAATGGGGGGAATTTCTTTTGCAATCTTCTCCCATGATGTTGGTGGAACGACCAGACCATGCCGATCTACAGTGGTGCAGGTGCTAATTACCTCGTTATGGAAAGTCAGGACATCAGAACCGTTATAATAACTAGCAACAAAGGCATGGCGTACCTCCTCAGGAATGTGTGGTGTCTCACGATAACTGCGAAGATATGTGGCAAGTTCCTGGGGGTAGCGCTCCCGCTCCTGTTGATACTGAGCTTCCTGCTCTGCTCTGTACTGCTCTGCTTGCACGCCTTTGAGCCGATTTCGCCGGATCTGCTGCTTGATGGTTTTCTCCACCTCGACAGGGGTACGCAAAATATGAAAGATAAAAGGACGCCCTTTTGCGCCGGGAGGAACCACTAAAGAGGTAGTCTGAGCTGTGGTCTGGGTAAAGCAGACATCTCGAATGGATCGCACATACGCACTTTCTGATTCGGTATGGCTTACATTGAGCATGAAAGGCTCAATGTCTCCTCCCTTTTGAAGGATACAGAACTTATACAGCCCTTTTCTAATCCTGCTCATCGTGGTATCAGCGAGGGGATCTTTGTAGTCGCCGATGCGGGTCATGGGGAGTGACCAGTCAATCATTGCACTCGCTGGCGTGTAGTAGGGCACGATCTCCTCATAACAGCGAGGGCAGGTATAGATATACTGCCGTTTATAGTCCCCCCATTTGCTGACACGAGCACACTCCTTCCAGGTCTGAACTGCTTCCATCTCCTGCGCACAGGAGAAACAAAAGGCGCGTGGTCGGATATCGACATTGGGAAGTGGATTCCCCTTGAGTGTGCAGATTGCATACCATCGGTCCCGATTAGAGGCAACGGGGTAGATCTGCTCGGCCATTTCTGGTGAGAAAGCCGCTTGAGCAAAGCGAGAATTGAAGCAAATCTCCTGGACATGGTAGCCAAGCGTATCCAAGTCCTTCCTCCACTGCTTCATCCCTTTCCAGAGCCTTACCTTTGGCACATTCTCAAAGATGAGCGCGTAGAATGGCTTTTTTTGTTTCATCATAGCTTCAGCCCAACGAATACCCTCGTTCATGGTAGCTCTTGAGCGCTCAGTGTAGAGTAAATCCTCATCATCATCCCACTCAATGGGGAGCCGCTGTTGCATTTGATCACGGAGCTTCACGCCGGAACTATTGGAATGATCTCGACACTGTGCCGACCACCAGCCAAGAGCCAGATCATCGACATAGTGTTGAATGTTTTCAAAAGGGACCGAGGTAATATCCAGGCATTCATGGTGAGCATCAGGAAAATTGTAGGCATGAGTCTTGAGTGACTTCTCGTTATGGTTCATAGCGAGCTTGACCTTTACACCAGCTCTGCGACATCCCTCGGAGGAGCCACCTGCGCCACAGAAGCCATCAACCATCGCGATATCTGATGTTCGTCGCGCCCATCGTAATAGGTAGACCATGAAAATCCTTTCGTTCAATTGTCCTTCTGCCGTGTTGACGTTTACAAGTTACTGATAATGACCACAAATGTGAAAAATCTCCTATTCACTTTTTCCCGATAGGGACACGAGACCGAACGCGAAGTGCTAGATGTTCTCGGATTACCTGCTCGGCTTCTTCTAATCCCTGGCATAAGGAGGTGCTACCAGATGTTTCTATAAACTGATAGCCTGTTTGGCCGACGCCTGCCTCTGTGAGAAGCAAACCGGAGACACTGGCGCATCTATAGTCAAGCGTCTGGAGCGGATAGTAGCCAAGCTTCCATGAACCCACTTCTAGCGGAATATGGAGTATGCCGTAGTCGCACGAAAGATCTTCAAGCTCATGGCCTTCGTCAAACAGTTCCAATTCGTACAAATATCCAAGTCCCCCATTCCATTGCTGATCGGAGGACGTAATAATCACAGGATAACGTGTTGTTTTGGTGCCCATACAGATCTTCCTTTGACTTACAGTAGTACAATGGGTGGCATAGGCGCGTCAGGATCACCACGCTCCAAGACAAAGTCCTTGAGCGCTTCCAGATATTCCTCGCTGGAACGATACGTTGGTTGTGGCGAACTCCGTTCCAAGACTTCGCTGAAGATGCGTTTAATGACCGCTTCCAGCTTCTCGTCATGTGTTTGAGCATAGTTGGAGAAAAGTTGGCTGGTCGGGGCCCGAAAATCCACAAGGCATGCTAAGCGCCGACACGCTTCTTCCGCTTGCCAGTATGTCGGCAGGACATAGCGGCAGAGCAGGTATCCCTCCTCCTTGAGCAGGAGTGCATATGTTCCATCAGTGAGTTCCCGATAGCCCAACCCAGTGTCTTTGTACAGCCAGGCAACTATCGGCTTGTGCTGTGTTCCTTGATGCATCGAAGCTAGGATGCTCTCTGGGAAGAACTCTTCTGTAAATTCTTCTTGCTGTGCTGGTTGATCAGCGTTGGTCTGGTCAATACCTTCCTGCGCTAATTGCTTTTGCATGGTTGTCTCCTCGTTAATCAACATGTCCGCTCATTAATAGCCTACGGCAGAGAGAAGATCGGCTATGTGTTCGCGTTTTAACAAGTGTTCAAGGGAAAGGTAATCAATGATTGTTTCTGCATCTGCTCTCTCTGGTTGATTAGCCTTTCTGGCGCGGCTTGTAGATATTGAGGCCAATTTTGACCTCTTCTCGGCCAGGCACCGCAACATTGCCTTCGGTACTGGCAATCGTAACTGACTTGCCGCTGCTGGATGGGCCGAAGTCCTGGTCGAGGTCAACTTCGATGGAGAGTTTTTGCCCTCTACTTTCAATGTGACGTTCTTCATGTTGCTCCTTCTTTGTTTGCTTGTTTATCTGTTTGTTTGCTTCAATCCTCGGCCCCTTAGAAGAGAGACTGCAACTTGGTATCTACTACTCTTCTGAGTATAGAGAAATATTTCTCTTTTTAATGGCTGATAGCGGCCATTAGATCGGCTATAGCGGCCCTTAAGAACTTTTGCTTCTGTAGATAATGAGAGAAACCGCTCAGAAGAAACGAAAAATTCTTCTGAGCGGTTTCTCTCAACCTGATTTGTTAGTTTTCTTTAGAGCAAGTCAATGCTGAATTATCCTATCTCCTCATCGTCATCTTCATCAGCTTCAGGGCCTCTCTGTATCATGTCGATCTGCATGTCACTCTTCACCTCCTTCCGGCTACAATGTTTTGCTTATCAGCGGTTTGGATACTGATTGTGTCTATGAATAGTGTAACTCGATGATCTCCTCGCCTGATGGCCGCTGTCGGCCATTAAGAAATAATTCCTGTTTTTTCGTAAGAGCCGCAATATCAACTCTAATGGCCGGAGATAATTTGTCAAATGGCCGCTAGTGGACGTTTGGCAAGAGGTAAACCTGTTATACTAGGCGAAATGAGAGCAGACATAGGTAAATAGCTGCAAAAATTGTATCATTATAAAAGGAGATAAATACCCATGGTAGCAACAATGATTGAGGTCGTATCTAAGATGGAAACAAAAGAAGTGCGCGTCCCAAAGCTGTTTCCGACACACACCGTTCGCGAGGTGTTGATCGTCGAGAAATGGCATGTTCGCGAGGGCGATATCATCCAGCCAGATCAGCTCATGGTCTCGCTTGAGACTCCTCCAGGGTTCTTCGACATCCCGACACCACCTGAAGTGACTATGCCACATCGCGTTGTATATCTGCATGTACCCGAGAATGGAGAGATCAGGCTAAATGATCTATTCATCACCCTGGAACCTGTTTCTGAAAGCGAATAGCTTGGCGTGTCTACCTGTTCAGAGTCAGGGAAAACAATACCCCCTACATTCACCTGTAGAGGGTATTGTTTTTAAGCCATAGAAGCATTAAGCCGTATATTGACTGATTGTTGCATGCAGAGCTTCAATAGAATTATAAGGCTATCAGGATTCCAGCGTTGATGGGTCGTTCCCGTTCGCCAGTGACTCCTGAGACAGAATCCGTGATAGGGGTACTCCGAGGAAGGGTCCATCACGTAATTCGCTATTACTCGATTCTTTGGCTGGCACTCGTTTGCGATCTCTTCCTTCACATAGCCCATAGAGCAACCGTGCCCGCAGTGCTTTCAGCCCGTAGCCACGTCCCATTCTGGATAGAATGCGAGCGATTATGTATCATCAAAAATGACCACTTTTTGGGGCCAGTGAGAAGACGGGTTGGAAAATTCCTCTCGCTGGCCTTCCTGATCCTCTACTCTTGGTAGCGGACCCGCTGTCTGTTCATCATTGCTCACTCAGTCTGGGGAAGCATTGGGCAGACCTGGACCTTCCGATGATGCACCGACCCACACTCCCGACACTCATAATAGTTGTTGGCACGATCAAGCAGAAAAGTATGATGACGACCAAGCCAATTGAAGAGATGAACAGCTTCCCTGTAGCGCAAGCCCACTCGCTGTCCGTAGCCAACAATCCACACCGCATCATGCTCATGGTACACCTTGACCTTCCCCATCTCATCACCACTAAGGAGACACTCATCTGCCAGTTCAGGGAACTCTTCCATACCCTACCTCCTTACGACTTGTCGTGAGCGTTCCGCTCATTTCGTTGAATGGTTGTGAGCGGAATGATGGCAGTTTCTCCGACAGGACGTGTTTCCATCTCACGAGGCGTGAGCCCTGTCGGCGTTGGAACGTCAGCCATCTGCTCGATAAGAGCCTGATGCAGTTCAATCCCTTCAGTGACGAGCAGCTTTTCTTCCTCAGTGAGTTGCACAAATTCCAGCATCCGCAGCAGGTTCGCCTGGCCTTCCAGGAGCTGGTCGGAGAGCGACTCTTTCGGGCGGTAGAAGGGACAACGAGCGCAGGCCATGCGGTGTTTGCACTGCGCCCAAAAATCGTTGAGGCAATAGCCGTGCCCAAGATCGTAGTACTTCCACGGTTCACCACGAGAGGCTCGACCACTGCGAACTGCCTCTTGATCTAAGAGCACTTCAATGGTGGCCAGGTTCTGTTCCAGATACCCTGTTTTTGCGACTTTGCTTGCGAGTTTGGTGGGATCAATCTGCACATAACTCTGCGTGGACGAGAGCCTTTTGTGGCCAAGATAGTGCATAAGTTCATACAAAGTCAAAGGTTCCTTGGCATTGTAGAGCATCGAGGCAATGGTTGCACGTGCCCGGTGGCTGGTGATTTTCCCCCTGCTGTCTTCGAGCGGCACCCCGCTCTTGCGGCACAACAAGGGGATAAGGGTGCGATTGATGTACCCTGTCCAGATATGTCGGCCACGATAGGAAAACAGGAACTGCACTGCCTCACTCGTTTTGCGATCTAGCGCACGAGGCTGCTCTAGAGGCCGAACTCGTTCCCATTCGTTGATGCGCTTGCCAACGAGAGGGTGAACGGCTTTCGTGTAGGCGGTATTCGTCTTGTTGACAGGGATATCCAAAAAACAGACGGCATCCTTGGGCAGGGTCTCGCCCGTTTCTGGAACGGTGACATCGCTGTGCTGCCAGCGGACACAGCCCACACGTAATCGCTGAATCTCGTTGCTACGCAAGGCCGCAAAGCACCACACGACGGCGACGGCACGGACCATCTCGAAAGGATAGATCGCTAGTCCGTTCGACTTTGGGAGATCTTCCTCCTCTAAATTCATCGCAGCCCACAGCAACTTGGCCCTTATCTGTACTTTCTCAAGAGACTACTCACAACGTCCACAAGGTATGTTACGCATGCGTTCTCTACGCCGTGGAAAAATATATTCGTAGTCATTCTACAACGAAAAGGAGTGTTCTCG